>Ga0153991_1000164_pt1 | contig 16122 bp, 11 predicted proteins | sample TSNC075MetaG_FD_104681 | JGI IMG/M metagenome (GOLD analysis project Ga0153991, IMG submission 104681) | Attine ant fungus gardens microbial communities from North Carolina, USA - TSNC075 MetaG | ecosystem: Host-associated > Fungi > Mycelium > Unclassified | place: USA: North Carolina, Jones...
CAATGGAATTCAACGTACCGCTGATGGTCAGGCTGGTGATGTCGGCATAAACGCCGGTTCCCAAATCCGCATCCACAGCAGCCCCCAAACCGCCCGCCGTCACGCCGGTTAGCACCATCGTACCGTCAAAAAAGGAACGGAGCGTGATTTCCTCCGCCATTGTGAGTGATTCTTCGCCGACTGCGAGTGTCTCCTCGTCTGTAAAGGTGGGCGCGTCTGTCGTTGTGGACGTTGTCTCAGATGCGGGCGTGTCTGTCGCTGTGGACGTTTCCTCAGACGTGGGCGTGTCTGTCGCTGCGGACGTTTTCTCAGACGTGGGCGTGTCTGTCGTTGCGGGCGTTTCCTCAGATGTGGGCACGTCTGTCGCTGCGGACGTTGCCCCAGTTGTGGGCGCGAGTGATGGCGCCTGCTTTTCCTCGTCTGTCGCTGTGGGCGTTGCTTCACTCTCCTGCGCTTCAACGATTGGTGTACTTTGGGTGCCCTGCGCCGTGGCGTCTTCAGCCGGTATCATGACCAGGCAGCTGAACAGCATTAGAACGCAGAGCAGTAATGTTCCTATTCTTGATAATTTTTTATTTTGTTTCATTAATATCAACCTCCTTTAGTAGGTTTCATGTAAGTTTTTTGCAGTGGTTTAATTGTTCCTAAATATATAGTTACGACCGACATGGACGACAACAGAAAGTGTTATTAAACCTTGTTATGTTAAACATGGATAACCGTCGTTCGCCTTCCACCGCCGGGAAATAACCGCCTTCCATAATGGGAACTGGTCTTAAGCCTATTTAAATTGCAGCATAAACCGGGCAGTTGTTTTATTATATTAACGATAGAAGGAAATAGTGAATAACAGTAAGGAACGTTCCAGCGTGAATTGAAAAAGTAAATTCCATTTGTAAGATTAAATTCCACTAGAGCGTTTCTTACACTTTTTTCCCCCAGCCCCAACGGCGGCCCAGATTCTCAAGTGTGATGGCGGCGCCGTACTGTCCATACTGAACGGCCGGCGCCATATATGTAAACGCATTGCACCCCTCGAATTCAAGGGTTTAGAAAAGAAGCCGGTCGAAATGCTTTTGCTTTATCTCCAAAAAAGTGGATTGTAGCAACAGACGCTATCGGCTTGCAATCTAAGTCCGGCAGATATGAAGGAACGCTGGTTAGGATTATCAACGGCTGAAATCAGATGAAGGCTACCACTTATCTTTTGAATGGAATGCCAAGAGGGAATTATCTAAGGTCAACTACCGAATACATACAGATGCCATTAAGAAATATTTGATACCAAAACTCCTGACAACATATCAGAATCCTAATTTGACAGGTAATATACGAGATTATGCGAACATCCACCAGCTCATTGTACTTGTGAATCTTGAAAGCATGAATGCTGAATTAATTAAACAGGAAATTGAGAAAAATGACAGGCTGGCATATCTTAACAAAATGGCAATAGCGCAAATAACGCAGTACTGATTTGAAACCGTAACATTTCCCTTATTTCAATGGCTCTGCTAATTCCTTGCTAATTGCACCCAATAAAAACACCTATTTTCAGCTATAAATTAATAGGATTCCTTTTACACCTTGATAGTGTGAAAGCCTTGATTTATTGCGGCTGCGATAAGGAAGGTTAAGAAACCACGTAAAGTCAATGATTTAAGGCAGCGGCAAACAGCAAATGTACGTAAAGGGGTACGATTTATGCCATCCCCTTTTTGCTTGACGGTTTAATACTCAAGCAATATAATATGATTACTGTAGATTGTTTATATTTTGTGTGCTTTTGCGCGATAAGGCGGTTATAAGCAGTAGTTTCCGTACAGCAATATAGATATAAGGGAGAATCTTATGAACAAATTTTTGTCTCCGCTTTTTTGCCTTCTTCTGTTGTCACTTACTGGCTGCGGTGCCATCAACCGCGTGATTAGTGGTTTCGTTGTTCCAACGAGTGTGACGATTGAAGGCGTTACATACCGCAGCGGATTTTATGGAGAGCTATACCCCATGTTTGAAGTTGGGGATATCGGAAGCGATACGCTCCAAAAAGACATACTATATGACGATGGGATGCATAAGTTCCGACGCGTGGATTTTGAACGGCACGATTGGGTGCATAGCTACATAGGGGAATATTCAGGCGGCGTCGTGTATTGTGCTGAAAATGAATGGGAGCAAATGCTCGATTATTACGCGGATCCTATTAATTTTGAGTATTATTATGGAGTTGGATATTATATATCTGAAAAAGCCGTGAACATCCCCGCAATTGATCCGCAAAAATTTGATGAGCTTTTGGCTTTTGGCAAGGAAAACGAATATAATCCTTTTGGCGAACGTTCTAATGAAAAGGTAATGCAGAAAGCCCGCAAGATACCTGAAGCTGAGTTCCAGGAGGGCGTATGTTTTTACAAAGTAAGTAAAGATGGTTATTTTACAACAATCAAGAGCCCTATGTACTTTGTGCATAACGGCAAGCTGCTTCTTGTATTTTTTCACGACGCCGGGCTTGATGAAGTGGTTGCTGTCGATGTGCCGGATAAATTGGGGCAATATTTTATAGATTTGATGGAGCAGTATCAACAGTAACTTTCCTCATCTTTAAAGAAGCAGTGAATTGAAATCATAGGCCAATTCTTTGCAAATAGTAGATCCAAAAGCATTTGCTAACCCTTTCGCTTCCATAGACGCATAGTATAAGTATTTTCTTCGCCTAACTAACAGTCCCTAAAAAACCCCTCGTTTTCATGGGGTTTTTTAGGAATTGCTATTGATTGTTTGTGCAAAACTCGTGCTACTCCACGGTTAAAGCGTATCCCTCCACAGTGGAGGAATACGCTTTCCGAATATAATTTTAAATACCGTATTAGTTGCCGCCGTTTCCAGCCTTTCGTCTTTTGAACCAAATCGTGACCATCGTACCGCCCGACACCAGGAAGAGCGCAATCCATGATCCCAATGACGTAGGGTCGCCGGTCTTTGGATTGTACTTGCCCCAAGTCGTCGTGCCTGAAGTGGATCCGCCCGATATCGAATTACCCGATGGGGAATCGTCTGCTATGAAATCGTCCGCTATGGGATCGTCCGCTATGGGATCGTCCGCTATGGGATCGTCCGCTATGGAATCGTCCGTAACCGAATACTCATTTTGGAACACGATGCCGCCTTCCGGGTATACCGGTACGACATAAAGGGTTCCGTCTTCGTATTCAATGACCTCTACCGTCACGATATAGGCCGTAACGTCATAGGTGATTCCGTTGGCGCCGCCGTTCTGCTCTGTCACGGTGAAGGTATAGTTACCCGCGGCTTCAAATACAATATCGCTGAACACGATAGCGCCGTCGGCTTGATTCGTCGCGACCGCCGCAATATTTCCGGCCTCATCCCTGACAATAAAGTGGAACATCCCATCTTCTAATTCCTTGCCCGTCAAATGCTTGCTGCCGGTCAGCCTTAATGCGGATGTAGCTGCGATATGATAGGTGGTGTTTGAGTTAATGGCATATTCACCGCCATTTATTTGCGTGATCGTCGCCGTATTATCCAAAACCTCTTGCGGTTCCACGTCTTCGGATACCGTTACCGGAATGATAAAGCTGATTGTTTCATCCGCCAGCAATTTCTTAATCATAAAGACCAGCTTTTGGCCGTCGGCTGTGACAGAGACTGCATCGGACGTCGAAATGAGTGCCGCATCATCCGGATCCTCTCCAAAATAGTATAAAATGTGATTTAAATCAATGTCAAGGCCGTCAGGGATCAAATCTGTGACCTCCACACCGGTCATTGCCTCCGTGGTATTCGTGTTGGTAACAGAAACCGTATACCGGATTATATCGCCATAATCGACGGGTGTGGGCCGCTCCTCTGTCCCGCTGGCCGGATCCGCGCTTTTTTCGATTGCGATATCCGGGTAGCGCAGCGATACCTGGGTAGCATTGGATTCCGATATGGATTCGACCGGATCGCCACTGATGGTCTGGTATATAAGCTGCGCCCACGCGCTGTTATAGGCATAAACATCCGGATCGGTATAGTCCTCATAATTTGCGGGCGCTCTCATGGTGATATAGCAGAGCACTACCTCTTCGGGGGCTAATACATACAGGGAGCCATCTGTTTTTTTACTCATATCTACAGCGATTGCCGTAACGCTGCTCAAATCTGCCGGAGCCTGAGTACTCCAGATATTCGTATCCGTCAGATCCGCGTTACCGTCCTGCGAAGGCTGCAATCCCGCGACCGTTGAGTAATAAACGACCGGCGCAATGCCCTTGCTTTCCAAATAAGTGGTATCGACGCTCTCAAACGTCCCCTTCCATTGAACAGCATCTCCGCTGTTATACGATTCCAATGTGTCATAAAATACCAGATTACTCGCCGTTACATCTCTGGCGTTGTTAAAACGTAATCGATAATTATAGGTTCCTGACGCCGAAACCTCCGATTCTCTTTCATAAGTCAATTCATCGGCCGCGGCCACCGCTTTTGAAAATCCTAATTCAACTGCCTCCAATGGAGATAAGACGGTGCTATTTTCTCCGTATACCGTATTTTGGTTCGTGTCATCCGCGATACTGTCATTGTCCAAATCAACGAAAAATTCATCATTTGTGATGCCGGATTCCCCGGCTGTTATTCCGTCGTTAAGAGTCCCGTCATCCGACCGATACGCCACACTGTTGAGTGCCGTTTGGCCATAATCATGAATATTTTCCCATGTATAGACGAGCTGATACGTCAGTGTAAACCCGGAGGTAAAGTAACATGGAGAAGTAGCCGTGTAATTATAAAAGTTCTCACTCCCCGCCGGTGCCGTGACATAGACAATGAGCATTGTCTGCCCTGAATTCTGCCAGTTTCTAACCGTCTCAACCGTAAAGGAACACGGTTCGTTATTGCCAAAGGTTGTAACCGAAATGGTACTGGGATCCACTGCCGTACCCGCGGGCAGAAGGTCGTAAAATGCCCCTTCCGTTTGCTCGGTTACAATTCCCAGTGCCTTGACCTCTTCCACTGTCAAAACTCCCTGGGTATAAGCCGCTTCATCATAAAAATCGATTTGATAGTTCAGGAGCTCCTGACCATTGGCCACATCGCTGATAACGCTACCGGCAGTCTTATTTAGATTCGTATGGCCGGTCAGCCTGGTCAAGGTTGTGTTCGCCTGCCCGTGCTGCACGGTCTGGCCGTAATCCTCTTCGTCATGCTCCTTGACCTGATTTAAAATCCCGGAGCTTAGCCCAGGTAAAGAGGGTCCGTTTATGATCTTGCCCTCGGAATCCGTCACAAGCAGAGAATCCACATTATAGAGCTTTACAGAATCCAGATTTGCCACGAGGCTTTTCACATGCTGGGTCGGGTTGAGCGTGACACGGATATTGGCGTCGATACGAACCTGGTATCTGCTGCTGGTATGTGAGAACTTGATTGCTGAAGCACCGCTTGGGATGGGAATCTGACTGCTTGTGCCGCATTGGCTTGTGTTTCCGTTCGTATCCGTAAATAGATAGACATTGTTTAAATCTCTCTTGACCGTCCCCGCAAGCTGCCAGCTTGAACCTCCACCCGTCTGATAATAAATATTCACCGGAGAATAGGAGGTATAATCCGTTGCCGCAACCGCCTGATACCCTAAATCTGGACTAATGACGTAGTTGTATTCCACAAAAGATAGATAGCAGGAGGTGATCTCATAATCCCCCGGCTGCAGCTGTTCATCTCCAATGAAGAACAGATCATCGACCAATTGGGTGGTTACCTGCTCTGTTCCGTCTTCCGTCGAGGCCCACGCCTGTGTGACCGCTGAAATGTAGAAGGAATAGACCGTTCCCTCCCCAAGCATTTCGGACCGATCGTTTTCTATGAGATTGATCATTCCAATATTCTTATCATTGGCGGCCTTCCCAATGTTGTAAACCGCTCCCGGATATTCCAGGGAAACCGGTTTATAACTATATTCCGCATTAGCCGACTTGCTGTCCGAAGCGCCGTCTACTCCTGTCAATTCCGCCGTGATTTCATTGGTTATAATTGTATCCTCATTTTCTTCAATGAGGGTTTTCGGATATTTCATGAGAACGTATTGCCTATAGGTGGAGGGGGAAGTCCCCGGTACTTCAATAGGGATGGATTGAAGTGCTCCGTCCAAACCGGATCCGGAGGCATACGAGCTTGCCCCAACGAAAATTCCCTGTCCGTCGGTCTCTTCCGCAAAGTCCACGGTATATGGCTGGGTGCAATCTCCGGGGGCAGTATAGGTGACCTGCCACATGACATAAAAATAGTCGTCCGCGTCCGCCGGTGCCTGCCCCCATGACGCCTGCCAGGTTTCGCATTTGTTCGAAAATTGCTTGGTAAGGCCACTGATTTTGGCATCGGTATTGACTGTAACCGTAAGATCGTCGGAGTGATATTCTACCGGCTCCTGACCGGCCAGCGTAACGGTAAAATCTGCGTAAATATCGGAATTGACATAACCGTCCTCTATATCAGATGGCAGGAACGTATATTTAACATCACAGGTAAAATAGACGGCGGTACTGATTTGGGCATAATTTGTGATGACCACCTCGCCTGTATCATAATCGATATAGTAGTGAAAATTTGTCATTCCTGATTCGTCCGGGGCCTGCACTAACGGAATATTGATGGTATCGGCGGCATTCCCGTCCCGATCGGAGAAAATGCTCAGGGGAATCCGTATCTCAATTTCACCCGGCTCGGCCGGCTGATCCCCGCCCAGGGTAAAGTCAATTTGGAGAATGACGCTCTGATCACTGTTATCGGTGGGCGTAATCTCCAAATCCGAACCGGTTAGCGTATAGCCATCCAAAGTATCTAAGCTGCTGTTCCAGTGCAGCGAATGGGTTAAGGCCCGCCCCGAATAGACGGCTGCCTCTTGGGAAACCGGAAGACCGCTTTCTTCAGGGGGATCCAGCGCACTGTCGACAATTTGTCCGGCGTCCAAATCGTTATTTTGTCCAAAATCCGAATCGTTATTTTGTCCAACGTCCGAATCGTTATTTTGTCCAACGTCCGAATCGTTATTTTCGCTTTCTGGAATGGACGCAGATGCTCCGTCGTCAATGCTTTCCATTCCCTCCATGCCGGTATCCGCCGTTTCCACATCCGTCTGCTCCTCCGTTTCCATATCCGCCTCCGCAAGGGTGAATGCGGCGGCGGTGGTGGAAATACATGAAATGAGCATCATAAAGACCAGAAGCAGCGCCGTAATTTTCTTACTTTTACGCACGTTCATAAGCGATCCCTTTCTTTTTAATTTAGTAAACGTTTGCTTGTTTCGGGTTACCACGCCATTTATTTGTACAATCTGCAAAAAAAATATTCCGGTTGAAATTCCAGCGTTCGTACTGCCCCTTAGATAGCACGGGGCCTGATGGCATATGTTTGCCTCCTTTCTCGCAAAATAAATTTTGCGAATATTCTTTAATTATGTTCGTGCGGTTATAATAGCATATCGTTATTTAAATGTCAATTTAATCTATATAATTTTTTATACATATTTAGACTTATTTTGCCTGATAGCCGTTTCGCGAAACGCTCTATTTTGTCACTTTTTATCCGATTTATTCTATTGTTAAATTATCCTGCGCTCCAAAGGCATTGAAATCAGGAAGAAAGCAGTATAGCAGTGGGAATTGTCAAAAAAGTGTGCTATACTGACTTCAGGCAATATTGTGTAGTATTTATATAGTGAGGAACAAAGTATGAAGAATATAACAAGAGAAACAGAGGAAAAATTAGCCCGTTCGTTATCCTGGGAAACAACAGAATTACTGCCGTTTTTGCCATATCTGCTTCAAGACTTTTGGGAGCTCGGAAGTAATCCTGATGTAATGGCAAAACTGATTCACAAGTATGTAAGCATATCGGACAAGACAAGAATATTGGACTTGGCTTGCGGCAAGGGAGCGGTTTCGGTTAAAGTCGCGGGGAAACTTCGGGTTAAAGTAAAGGGGATTGATTTAATCCCTGAATTTATAGAGTATGCCGCGCAAAAGGCAAAAGAATTCCATGTCGATGATTTGTGCGAGTTTCTGCTTGACGATATTAACGAAGCGATTAAAACGGAAAAGGATTATGATTGCGTAGTGTTCGGAGCGGTCGGTCCCGACGTATTGGGCGGCCCGGCGGAAACATTGAACAAACTGAAAGCAACCGTGAAACCGGGCGGCTATATTCTGATTGAAGAAGGATATATTCCCGATGAGGGCAAGCGGGAATATATTCGATACAACCGAGACGCATATTTTCCTGAACAATATTGGATGGCTTTATTCAAGGAGATGGGGTTGGAGTTGATCGAAACCGCCTCCGGCCACAGCGAGGGCGATCTCGACAGTGAGTCAGGCTTGGCGGCAATAACCGCGAGAGCAGAAGAGTTGATTGAGAAGCACCCCGATAAAAAAGCACTTTTTGAGGGATATATCCGCAATCAGCAGAATGAGTATGACGATATAGACGACAGTCTTGTCTGCGTTACGTGGATTTTGAGAAAACTGTAACCGGGGTATTTCTCCTCTTTGTTCATACGCACGCATGTCTCTTACGGCCACTCTTCACTTTCAAGCTTCCTTATCCGCATTTACAAGTATTTTATAAATCATATACACTGTGTCCCAGTCTTCGCTGTCATCGATATAAGACAGACACTCTTCCCTCGCGCTTTCACGCTCATAATACATAAGCAAAACCTCGTTATCACCCTTTTCGACATATTTACTCGCATCTGTAACGAGAATCACCGCAAACGTATCGTCAAGCAAATCAATCACGTCCACTACTTCAACTCCGGTTATGTCGTCTCCGTCCTCAAGGTCTTCCTTAATATCCAGCGCGGTTTCCGTTTCTTCCATTTTCGCAATCAATCCCCATGGAATCTGTGTGCGTTCGGATTTGTGCAGCGTTATCTCGCCGCGTTTTTCAAAATCCCTTATAAAGGCAATGGCCTCTTTATGCCCCTGGGCTGCGGCTTTAGCCGCCCACTGGACAGCCAGCCGAGGAATCTGCTCGGCGCCGTATCCGCCGCCTCTATAGATCAGCGCCAAATGGTACTGCACATCGGCATCGTCTGTGTCCGCAGACTCCGCCAGCAGAATCGACGCCCTTTCGTGATCACGCTCGACACCTTCGCCATTGTAACACATCATCGCAAGCCGGTACGCAGAATTGTACACGCTATCCTCGGCCATTTCATACCAATATGCCGCATATTTCAAATTCTGCCCGACTCCCTCGCCATAGTAGTACATGTCGCCCAAAGCGTCCTGCGCGTAAGGATTTCCCTGGTTGGCCGCATCCTCGTACCAATCCGCAGCCTTGGCGGCATCCTTTTCCACACCTTCGCCATTCTGGTACATCCGCCCGAGATCGAACTGGGCAGATGTATTCCCCTGCTCCGCCGCTTGCTCAGACCAATATGCGGCTTTGGTAAAATCCTGCTCTACGCCCTCTCCCGCGTAGTACATTTTGCCCAAAGTCGCCTGGGAATCGGCATCGCCTTGCTCCGCCGCCTTCTCATACCAGTGCGCGGCTTTTACGAAATCCTGCGCCGTGCCCTGTCCTATGTAATACATGTTGCCCAATGACCACTGAGACGGGGTATGTCCCTGCTCCGCCGCTTTCTCATACCAGTATAGCGCCCTGCCGTAATCCACTTTAGACGCCAGGGCGTATTGGGCACCGGCATACCCCATTTCAGCGGCTTTCTCGTAGCATGCAAGCGCCGCCTCGCGTTTACCCTTGTCAAACAGCGCTTTGCCTTCATTGTAAAGCTCCACCGGATCGGCAGCTTTCTTTCCGAATAATCCCATAATTAAATATCCCCCCCTATACTGAGATCGTACTTTTGCCCCGGTTTCAGCTCTTCCAGATACCGGGCTTTGGCCTCGCCCTGTAGGGCAAAACACCTTTTGCCCCCACATCATTCTATCTAATTTAGGCCGAACAATCAATCCACATTCTCTATTTGAATGCGGATATCCAGAGAAAGGGGCTCCAATAATTCTCTAACATTTTTATGGTATCATAATCCCGGTTTGTTCAATTTCCAGGTTAACGTTAAGATTTATTTCCGCATCCTTATACTTTTCCGACCAATTATAGCCTTCCCATTCGCTGACAGTGCGAAAATTATAGGCAAGCTTATCTCCCAGTTTTAATATATCCGCGTTATATTCTTTTTGGGTCTTAGCAATAAGATCTGCCATCTTTTCCACACAGTGTTGCTTTATATATTCTGTAAGGATATTATAATTCTCAAATGAAGTATAATCAATTTTGCTTTGAATACATTCAACGGTACATTTAAGCTTAATGTCTATATTAAAAACCGGGATATCATAATTAATTGAGCTATTAATTTTATTTTTTCCTGCCGGCAATATTGAAATGACAATATTGCTTTCCGGCTCAAGCGGATCCGGTATTGTTAAAATCTTTTTAGTCTTGCTGTGTGTAAGCATTCCATAAGTTTGTGCCTCGGAGGAATTCAGTACGCCTACTATTTTAGCGTCATGAAAGACCGCAAGTCCGGATACCTGGCTTTTGTTCTCTGCTTTTATTGAAATTTCACCGGGAAGAGATTCTTTGATTAATCCGCCATACATGGCAATCCCGTCGGCGCTGTCCGATTTTAAGCTGGTAAGAAGCTCAAGCAGCTGAACCGGTTTGTAATAAGCGCTGTCACTAATCTGCTCAAGAAGGAGTTCTTCCTGACGCAGGGGATCAATTGGCGATGCTTTTATACGCGCTTCAATAAATTCAGCCGCTTTGCATTCAGAAATCAAAACATTGGTAGTATTTCTGATTTCTTTATAACGCCATGAAGAAAATACATGGCGCATCATATCGTTTTCCGCAAGTTCCTGCGAAATAACGATTGTCTTCACCGAGTACAAAGCAAGCGGTCCTGAGAGCTTTGTGCTGAGCATATTCAACCCTTCAACCACGGTTGCGGCTTTCACTGACATAACCGTATATTCGCCGCTACCGTTGTTCATTCCTTCATCCGCACCGCCGCCTTGCGTTTGCGTTAACGGAAACGCGACCGTGATAATAATATCCTGATCATCCGCTTTATCAATCCCCAATAAAACCGTAACTGTACTATCCTCAAGCTCACTCTTATCCCAGCAGCCGCTTAAAAGAAGTAAGCATATAACACATGCCAATAAAAGACTAAATTTTTTCATACTTAAATACCCTCTTTCCCGTACTCACTATCAATACCAGCAATGGAACTCCCGCCATAAAGAACACACTGTACTGCCTGATTACCGGAAGATACTTCTCCGTAAGGTCAAGTATATTTGCGGGAATAAACGTTGCGATCAGGACCGGTACGGCACAAATAACTGTAATAATTTTTGATGGTTTCAGTTTAAATGTGCAGGCACTGCTCTCCCTTACGGCGAAAAGGCCGATGGAAGCCAGCATGACCGATGAAAATATCAGGAAAAACAAAAGGATTGACTCAAAACGGTAGAAAAAATGATTGTAATAGCTTGATTTTCCCATCTCCATAAATCCGCTCATCATTTTTGACGCGACAGACGGGGAGAACATCATAATAAAGCATAGATAAAGAAGAACAAACGCCGCCGCAGTAACCGAAATTGACAGAATACCAGCTTTTCTCATTTTAGCCGTATTGGAAAAGGCCGGCGCAAATAAGAAAAGAATTATCACATTATCAAACACGGATGCCGTAAATACGCTGTTTTTTGCTATGTCAGATATTCCATTGCCAAGCACCGGAGCAAGGTAGTCCGGATTATAACGGTTAAGTCCGAGCAGCATTATAAAAATTATGCCTAAGATAATAATGACAAAAAAGAAACCCGCACTTTTGACAATCGCATGTCCTCCATAAAAATTCATTATAACGGCTGTTAATAAAATCAATCCCGCTATTATATAAATGGGAGTAAGGTTATAACCGTATATTTTTAGTATTTCCACACTTTCTTTTATATGAACGCCTGTAAAATAACTAAAATAAGTGGCTAACGCAATGCCGTAGATAACGCCAAAGGGCCTTCCCATTACGGAGGATGTAATTTCAATGATGTTCTTGCCTTCATACCTTTTCATGAGAGGCGCCGTAATAAGAAACAGGCACAGCATCATCACAAATGCCGCCGACAAAGCAATCCACGCGGCCGTATTATTCTGTTCCGCAAGTTTCGAGAGCCCTGTGGAAAACAGCGCCGGAAGCATCAGAAAACCGGTAACGGCAATCCCGTCATATGTCCGCAATTTTAATTTATCCACATTAATCCCCCTTTTTCCATGTCCGCGAAACAATTGGCTGCGATTGTGTTTTTTTTGTACGTAACTCTGACGGGCGGTCTTCATATTCCCATACCGGCTGCTTTGGGAACATTGGCGCGTTTCCCGAAAAAACAGGATTTACATAATCAATACCAAACGATGTCAGTGAATTGACATACCCGACTAAGATAACAAAGGCAAGACCCACCCCTAAGAATCCCATAAGTCCCGCGCAAATAATAAAAACAATCCGCAGCAGTTGCGCTGTAAAAGCCGACTGGTATTGCGGGATAGCAAAGTTGCCAAGTCCTGTGAACGCAATAATAATAACACAGGCTTGACTCACAAAACCTGCCGATACGGCCGCCTCGCCTAAAATAAGACCTCCGACGATGCCGATCGTGCCGCCCAGAGCGCCCGGAATTTGTCTGCCGGCTTCCCGAATCAACGTGAAGGAAAACTCCATTATCAACAATTCAATTATCGCCGGGTATGGTATATTAATGCGTGATTTTGCGATTGATAAAAGCAGGCTTGCGGGTATCATTTCCGCATGAAATGTAGTGATCGCGATATAAAGCGCCGGTAATAAAAAAGCCGCAAAAACCGCGATAATCCGTATGAGTCTGACGATCGAGGCAAACGGGGCGCGAAGCGCGCTTTCCTCACTTGTTTTTAATATTGAGAAGAGCGTTATCGGAGCTATAATAACCCGGGGGCTTCCATCTACAATGATCGCAATTCTGCCCTGCATTAAAAGCGCCGCCGCGTTATCCGGCCGCTCCGTCGTGGTAACGGTCTGGAATAGCGATGAACCGTGATCTTCAATAAATTGTTCTATCATCCCGCCGCTTTGTGCAAAATCCGTATCGATCCCTTTGAGGCGGCGTTTTACCTCTTCCACGAACTCTTTATTAACAATACCGTTCATATACACAACACCGCAGGTCAAGTTATTCAGCTTTCCTACCGTCATCATTTCTGTAGTAAGACCTGGGTTTTTAATGATCTTGTGAAGCAGTGTGGTATTTGTACGTAAAGTTTCCGTAAAAGCTTCCAGCGCCCCGACTATTGAATTTTCTACCTGGGGTTTTTCAACCCCGCGTTTGTCAAAGCCTTTCGTTTCACAGATATACGCCTTGATATCCCCCTCTATACATAAAGCGCAATCACCCTGTAAGACAGCAGATACCGCCTCGCTGAAATCCGTTTCCTCTGTAAGGCTGCTTATCTGTAAAACACTTTTTAAGCCATCCGAAAAATCATTTTTATTCAGCAAAGGACGCAAGATAAAATCGCTGATCTTATCTCCATCGGCCATACCGTCAATATAGATAACAAACCCTTCCTTACCCTGGAATTTAAAGTCCCTGAAGACAATATCTTTATTGGTTGGATAATTAAACGCCTGCTCAAACATTTTTCTGTTATTCATTACACTATTTTGTATTTCCATCATTTACATCCTTCTTTAAGGTCATAAATTTAATATTCCCACAATTGAGATTATCTATGTGTAATTATTAACATATCATAATACCAGGGGTCAAAAGGCCATGCTTACATGAATAAGCATGGGGAATGGATCCAGAGATGTGGCTCTATTGAACTACTAACAACAAAGGGACTTAGCAAAACGGACCGTGTTCGAGCAGTTATTGAAAACAAGGTTGGAAAAACCACAAAAAAGGAAATCTTGGAATTATGTCCTGACATCTGCCAGACAACGGTGGAAAAAGCATTATCTGACCTTGTGAAGCAAGGGATAATTCTTAAAATCGGCGGCGGACGTTATACGCAGTATGTATTTAACAGGGATTGAGGGGTCTTCCCGCACTCCGTGATTTTCACAGAGCGCGGGGACTATTTCTGTTTTACATGCTTAAAACATCTTCTACTAGACCACAGATCGCAATTCGTTTGTAGGAGAGGGACGCCCTCCCCGGAATTGCCGAAGCAATGGTTTCTTGCAAGCATGTTGTCAATGTATTTACAATAGCTTGATCCCATAATTCGCCGATTAAGCGTTCGCTGGTTTCCTCGTCCAGAAAAGCATGTGGCCCTACTGCTCCAAGAGCAACAGCAGCTTTTTCAATCCGATTGTTTTGGGAGCCGATTTGGAACACACAAGACAAAATCAATTGGGAAATCGTAACCGAACTCCGCGTACCTACTTTTGCAAAACCACTGCAGGCGTTGGAATGAAGTTTTGGAAATCGGATGGCGGTCAAGAGACAATCGGTAGGAAAATTCTTCAGCAAATCTGAAAGAGGGATCCACCTGTGCTCCAAATTATGATTGTAGGCAGAAGCCTCCGCCCGCAGCGCCAGCAATGCCACAACACTGTCTGCGGCTGGTGCGCCATTGGCAATATTTCCGCCGATTGTGGCCATGTTCCGGATTTGCTTGGATCCAATTCGCCCAGCGGCTTGATACAGACAACCCCCATATTGACGCATCAAAGGATGCTGTTCCAGTTTGGTAAATGTAGTTGTGGCACCGATGTAGAGGTATTCCCCTTCCTCCCGGATAAAGCATAGTTCTTTCACATGCGTAATATCGATGAACTGCATGGTAACTGAGGTACTACCGCGCAATGATACGCTGAAATCTGTGCCTCCCGCCAAGATTTTGGTCTGGGGTTCCGCCTCTTGAAAATAATGCAGCAACTCTCCCCATGAGCTGGGAGACGCGATTTGACGTTGCTTCATGTTTCCCCCTCCCCATGTCCTGCCGCATCCTGCACAGCGGCAAGAATTTTGTTGTAACCGGTGCAGCGGCACAGGTTACCCTCCATAGCGCGGTGGATTTCCTCCAAGGTAGGGTGAGGGGTATGCATCAACAGTGCTTTGGCCGACAAAATCATACCAGGAGTGCAAAAGCCGCATTGTACCGCGCCATGCTCCACAAATTTTTCTTGTAGCCGGTCATACTCTCCATTTTGCCGCAACCCCTCGATGGTGATAATCTTCTTGCCCTGTATCTGGGTAGCCCGCACAAGGCAGGAATTGACGGCATTGCCATCCATGATGACGGTACAAGCGCCGCACTCTCCAATACCACACCCTTCTTTCGCTCCGGTGAGATGAAGATGTTCCCGCAAAAGATCCAATAGCCGGGTATTTGGGGAAATATCCACCTGACAGGGCTTTTCATTTAACACAAACTGAATTATCATGGCAGCTTCCCCTTCCAAAGTGCTTGGACAATTTTTTTAGGCGTCAGAGGCAAAACGCTCAATTCCGTTCCAAGAGCATGGTTCACGGCGTTGACAACCGCGCCCATAACCGGAACCAATGCCGCCTCTCCAATGCTTTTTGCTCCAAAGGGGCCGTCGTCCCCGCCATATTCCAACAGTTTTGTACGAACCTGTGGCATATCCGGCAGATTGATGACTGTGTACTTGTCAAAGTTTCTGGCGTTGGGCACAGCGTTATGATCCAGCGCAACTTCTTCGGTAAGGGTGTACCCAATTCCCATCTGTACAGCGCCTTGAATCTGCCCTTCTACCATCGTTCGATTTAACACCCGCCCCACATCATGAACCGCTAAGTAATCCGTAATGCGAACCAATCCGGTGTACACATCCACCTCTGCTTCCGCAAAGTGGCAGCCGTAAGAACCTGGGTTGGAACTGTTGGAGTAGCCGTGCAGCACAGCGGTTTCCTGACCCAGCTTTGTCTGGGCAAGAGCGGCAATTTCACCGTAGGACATCCTTATGTCACTTGAGCCCTTGACAAAAACCGCGCCTTCCTGGATGTACACGTAGGCTTTTGGTTTTTGCAGGAGTACCGCCGCTTGTTCCAGCAACAGATCTCGAAC
>Ga0153991_1000166_pt1 | contig 16074 bp, 13 predicted proteins | sample TSNC075MetaG_FD_104681 | JGI IMG/M metagenome (GOLD analysis project Ga0153991, IMG submission 104681) | Attine ant fungus gardens microbial communities from North Carolina, USA - TSNC075 MetaG | ecosystem: Host-associated > Fungi > Mycelium > Unclassified | place: USA: North Carolina, Jones...
ACCCAACGGTCGTAAATATTCAGGCTTTGTGTGGCCCAGTGCTCCATTTCCTGAAGTGTGCAAGTAGAGAGTTTCTTGGAATAGTTGTGCCGACATGGCCCAGTGGAACAGAGGACCTGTTGCCAGAATTGACGTGATTTTGTGGCTTCATAGAACAATCTACATGTCTAGCGTCCGTCAGAAGTGTACATATAGTGAATATACGTGTGGGAGCATACCAGTTTGACAGAACGCAACCCTTGCGCGCCCAAGTGGATAAAAATTTCGCAAATTAACTCAGCTGGAAGAGAGTATATTTTTGGTTTCTTTGAACGTCCGGGTGAGACGAGGGAGGCAGCAGTATGGATACATAATAGAAGCTTTTGTGTGCTAGCCCACATCATCTTGGAATGAGGTGTACAAAGATGGGTGGGTCTATGACATAGTCGGCGCTTTGCCTATGATGATTGTTTAACAATTTTCACACGGTGCTCGAGTCCGTATTATATGACGGCGGTGCAGAAACTACTGCAATTAAGAGTAAGGAAGCATTCTACTCAGGCAATAGGACTTCGGACGTACAACAAACCTAAGAGGACCTGACTCTTCATCCTAGTTTGCATTTCAGTACAGGTGACCTCGAATCCATATTTGTGCTGCCAACTCTGTCAACATCAGAGTCAACGTCCAAGGCTGTACGTCTCCTCTTTTCTTAGCCTCCAACATTTGTAATGGCTCTGTTTTATTGCGCTCAACAAGATGACAGCTAAGGGTCCATTTAGATCGCTTCTTTCTCTCTTACCACCATCTCAAATGGTAGCGCCCAGTAGAGAATTAGCGAATGCATATAACTTTCCCCTCCTCAAACCTCATACAATACTATAACCCCTAACTCAACCAACGAGTCAATGAACATTGAAGAACAACAGCCCCGGGGACGCCCCTTGTATCCTAGCAATAACAAATATAGGTCTCCGTCTGCACATTCCTCATCCGAAGCGTCATCTATGGACTATGCTGAACAAATGGAGACCCAGTCCACTAGTGGAAACTGGTCGACAAAGAGGTCCCAATAACCTCTTACCAATTCAACGCACCTCAAGGCCACAATGAGGACACTCGCTCACAATGAGGCCCAACCCTTTATCTCATGTCAATGGCACCAACTACTCAGTTTCTCCCCCAGATCTAGAACCTTCAGCCATTCCATACCAGGAAAATTAACCTGCAGACCCACAACTATGGGACAGAAATTTCAACCTGATCTCTCTATTTGGTATAGATGAATTCCTAGCAGGCGACACTAAGAACATTGCATGCTCTCTCCAAAGGATTGCTACATTCATCAAACAAAGGCCCCTAGGTGAAAAAAAAAATAGTCAAGATATCCCTCAAATCTCAGAATTCAGTTTTGCAGCATAGGAGCTTATCTCCTCAATCTACTACTCTGGATGGGATAAACTCACAGCTGACAATAATTCAAGGACTTTTCAACAATGTGTCACCTCACAACTCAACAAGAAAAACACCTCCTTTACAGGGGAGATAGGTAAAATCAACCTAGCAAGCATTTCTAGGATCTTTCCTCCTATTTTACCTAACCCCCTAACCCCCCTCCCCTAACCTAACCCCCTAACCGTACAAGTGTCTTAGCCAAATCTAAACATCACAGGAACATCAAGTTGTATAAGACTCTAGCTGCAATGACTTAAGTCCACTCCAAGTCAGAGTTGATAAAGAGAACTCAATAGAGTTCTCATTTGATTCTGTATACTACTTATACATTTTACTACAGTGGCTGTGCAATATCCTCCCATGGTCCTTATGTTATTCCTGTCATGTGTCTACCTTATCACATGTTGTGACTGTGACTGTGACCTTGTGTGACATGACTATGTAACTGTTATGTGATGCTTTCCCATGCTCTACCTTAGTAATGATCTAACTAAATAAAACAAAACAAAACAAAAAGAAAAATAGAAAATAACTTAGTTGTTTTGCCAAGTCATGACAAGTTGTTTATACAAGCCACCAAAGGAAATACCAAAGATATCCTAAAGATCAAAGAGGCTTTTTCTAAATTGTTAGCAAAGAAAATTATCAAAATACACAATGTTGTGCACAATTCCAATCAAAAGATATGTCCCAAGATTAATATGACTACTAAAGGCCCCTCCAGGAAACAAGTTATCATCTCTATGAGTGAAAACAATATTTATTTAGTTGCTTCAAAAGCAGACAAACACATTTTCAATATTAATAGACTACTCAAATTGGTCAGAAATTATAGTAGATTTATCACAAATGGTCACTTACTTATTTGTGATTATAGATGCTACAGCTCAAAGTGTTATGACTTGGCAAAATAGCTAAGTCAATATTTATTTTTATTTTCTATTTTCTTTTCTTTTATTTTCTTATCGATGGATATGTAAGAGGAAAGTGACTCATAAGAAAGCACGAGACACTAGCTATAGGTTAGAGTTACTATTCATGTATAAATAGTATACAAAATCTAATGGGAACTCTATTGAGTTTTTCTTGTTAACTTAGACTTGAAGTGTTATGACTTAGCAAAATGGCTAAGTTATTATTTATATTTTCTTTTCTTTTCTTTTTCTTTTGGACTTACTACATAGGAAGGAGTGTAGGAAAGTGTCACATAGTCACATGACAAGAAGTCACAATATCACATCACATGATGGGTCACATGATGAGTACAGGAAAGTAGTGCACAGACCATATAGCAGTTGTATAAGTAGTATACAAGAAATAACAGGAACTCCATCGAGTTCTCCTTATCAACTCAGACTTGGAGAATAATTCAGGCTAAGTTACTACATGGAGTAGGTTTAAGTTGTCATAGCTAGAGCCTTACACAAAGGGGCTTAGAAGCAAAGTTTAGATAGTGACAAAAAATGTTATTAAGTTTGAGGTCTAATCCTTAGACAGGAAGTCCTTATATACAGAAAAGTAATAGTTTGTGCACTAGAACAAACCATCATATGCTACTACCTATTATTCTACATATGGTAGTACCTTTGTACTCAAAAAAGTAATAACTTAACCATATGGAGGTTGTTCTTTGTTCTAATTAAAGGCAGATGACTATCTATGGATAATTAATTAATATCTATGTGCAAGTTTTGAGGACTTTATATCTCTACTAATTTAATTGCCTCAAAATTGTTCTAGGCTTATTCTGAGCATTACAAAGAAGGCTTCTGCTGAGCCTAGAACCAAGGCATCAATCACAGTAGTTTCCAAGATATCAGTGATTTAATAAATAGTACTATAGTAGTTACCTGTTGATCTGCCTGATATCTTGGCCAATACTAATTACCTCAAGACATGACTAGCATTAATCAAAAGGTCTTTTTGAGGGCTTTCTGTAGCTGTTGAGACTATGAGAATCATCAAAGAATTGATGGAGATATGGCCAAATAAAGTTTGTGACAAGATTTTATTAGATTAGACAACAAAGGAATTATTGTTACTGCAAACAAAGCAGCTTATCCATTAGATTTGAAAATCATTGAAAAATATGTCAACAAACTTGAGAACATTAACACAAATGAAGTACTATCCCCATGTCTACTTTAATCTGTCACAAACTTTATTTGGCCATATCTCCATCAATTCTTTGATGATTTTCACGGTCTCAATGGCTACAGAAAGCCCTCAGAAAGACTTTTTGATTGATGCTAGTCATATCCAGAGACAATCAGTATTGGCCAAGATATTAAGCAAATCAACAGATAACCACTATATTACCATTTATTAAATTGCTAATATCTTGAAAACTACCACAATCAATGCTTCAATTCTAGGCTTAGCAGAAGCCTTCTTTATAACTCTTAGAATGAGCCTAGAACAACTTTAAGGCAATTAATATTAGTGGAGATATAAAGTTCTCAATATTTGTACGTGGATATTAATTAATTATTCATAGATAGTCATCTGCCTTTAATTAGAACAAAGAACAGCCTCCATATGGTTAAGTTATTGCATTTTAGAGCATAAAGGCACTACCATATGTGTCATAACTTGGCAAAACGGCTAAGTCATTTTCTATTTTCATTTTCTATTTTCATTTCTTTTATTTAGTTGAATCACTACTATAAAGGTGAAGTATGGGAAAGGAGTCACATCACAGTCACAAATTCACAAAAAGGTGTGACATTGGTCATAGAACAGTCACATCACAGGTCACAAACACATGACAGGGTAATCACATGATGGGCAACATGAGGACTGTGGGAGGTAAAGTGCATAGCCATGATAGTAGTTGTATATATAGTGTAGAAAATCAAATAGGAACTATTGAGTTTTCCTTGTCAACTCTGACTTGGAGTAGACTTAAGTCATCATGGCTAGAGTCTTACAATATGTAGAACAATAGGTAGTAGCATGTGATGGTCTGTCCTAGTGCACAGACCATCACTTTCCTGTATATAAGGACTTCTTGTCTGAGGGTTAGACCTCAGACTTAATAACATCTTTTGTCACTATCTAAACTTTGCTTCTAAGACCCTTTGAGCTCTAGAATCCATAATCACAAATAAGTAAGTAGCCATTTATGATACAATCCAAATCATATCTCAAGATTTTAGGTATACCATACTACTTTAATAGTGTTATATTCCCTATCACATCCAACCAAGTAGAGAAAATCATCAAGAGAATCTATTTCTTTAATGACATTGTACTAGTATCTTGACCATGAGTCATCAAAGCCTTCTCTAAATCTAATCTAGTGTCATGCCCTAGCATGACCCCTAGACTTAGCAGTATATTACTTAAGAATTAGTCAGCACACATTAGTCAGACAAAGTTTTCATTTAGGCCTTTGGTCTGGTTTGATCCCTCTACTAATTCTGCATTTTGAATTTTGTGTTGAAGTCAGTCTACTATGCTCTCTTCCAACAATAGTCTATGAGGTTAAAGTTAGTCTACTTTCTGTAATACTATATTATTAAGTTTATGTTATAGTCAGTCTATTGTCAGAGAGCCAAACTCCATGCCGGAATTAAGCCAACTGCTCTTTGTTCAGCATTTGACAAAGAGAACTTGATAGAGTTCCCATTAGATTTTGTACACTATTTATACATGAAGAGTAACCCTAACTCTTCCTTTTATCCTGTGCTTCCCTATGAGTTACTTTCCTCTCGCACATCCATCGATAAGAAAATAAAGAAAAGAAAATATAAAAGAAAAATAATAATCAGAAAATAAAAGAAAAAGAAAAGAAAAATAAATATTGACTTAGCCGTTTTGCCAAGTCATAACACTACCCCCTCTTAAGTTTCCTTATCCCAAGGAATTTTCCTACAACTCATAGTATGAGTCAACTATGTTGCCCATCTTGTTATTATCATCTTCTGTCTATTCTCTAACTCCTGAATTTCTTTCTCGGTTTCTTCTTCCTTTACAATTGTTTCTATTTTTTTTCCTCCTGATTGTCTCCCTTTCCACTGTCTCCAATTTCTCTTCAATCTTCCCCAATATTCTTGGTTGCACTGTTCTATAATCTAATACTATTGAATACCTCTTTATATACTATATTGAGTGTCCTTCTGCTCTCTTGGCTCTGCTCTAGAAGAAGTACTGAAATGTTCAAAGGTGAAGTATACCTTGAAAAGGCCACATAAAGTTGTCCATGAGAGAACACTGATGTTTGTAAATTAATCCCCATATGCTCCACTGACTGTCCTTGAGACCTATTGATAGTTATAGCAAAGGCCAGCCTAACTGGGAATTGAAGTCTCTTAAGTGGCACAGGCAATGTCTCTGTATTAGGTGATAACCTGATCCTTGGAATCAACACTACCTTGCCTCTAAATCTCCTGTTCTTGCTAATAATCCTGCACTGGAGCACCTTTCTTCTCACATTCAATACCACCATTCTTGTCCTGTTATAAAGTCCTTCTCCTGGATCCAAGTTCCTCAATAAAATAACTGGAGAGCCAACCTTGAGACAGAGTAAAGCAGAAGACAATCTACTAGCATTGAGTTATTGAAGGAGCTCTGTAGGATAGGCATGGTGCATTCCATCTTCTTCAGATACAGAGTCCATACTTCTTAGCATATGGACCTCTGCATTTGGGTTGAACTATTGAAGAATGGCCTCATTGATATTATGCACCTCATCATTTCTAGGACAGAGAATAATGCAATCTAAGAAGTACTGGTCATCTTGAGTTCTTGGGTTGCTAATTCCTAGATAGATCCTATTAATAAGAGCATTGAGATTAGTACAAACCATAGACTGAGAAACTTGAATCATCTTATTGTTATCCATAGTTGATCCAGTACCAATCTCCAGCAACCACTGAGTATATTAATTATCAGCTTCAGAGTAACCTAAGTACATATTTTGTCTGAGATGCAAGAACTTGATATGTTCCCATAAGTTTTCTCTGCAAAGAAATACTGCTGTCACTTATTGACGTATTCCTTTGGGTATCACAGACAAATTCTGATAAAAATTCCCTCCAAATACTATTGTAATTCCACCAAATGGATGATCATTCTAGATAATATGTTAATTCAAGAGCTATCAAGTACAAGTGATTACTTACTTCAAGTAAGTCTCTGAGACATTGATCAACAGCATCAATATCATACTTATGCTACATAGGAACTTCATCCCAAATAATAACCCTGGTTTGTTGGAGAACTGGAAACATATAACTATTACATTTGAGTCCAGTCACAAAGTTTTCATGGATAGAAAGAGAAATTTTGAAGCATGAATGAGATGTTCTTTCTTTATTTAACAAAAGAGCAGCAATCCTAAAAGATGCCACACATAGTGCTATTTGACCTCTCCTTCTAACCTTAGTAGCAATAGTATTACATAAAAATGTCTTTCCACAACTACCAGCAGCATAAATAAAGAAAAAATAACCCTGATTATTGGTGATAGACTCCAAAATAGCATTAAAAGCAGCAGCTTGGTCAGGATTGAAGATTTCCCTTTGCTTATCCACCAAAGTAGCCATTTCATTTACATTATACTGCTTAGCCTGTAAGAGAGAATTAGGTATTCTATGAGCCCACTGTTGTTGTGGAAGAGGCATTAGTGGAAAATTAGCAAGACTTCTTCTCATTCCTATCAGTATCCTATTGAGATCCCAAAGGCCATAATCATAAACATCATTTTCTGGTATCTCCTGGTCAGCTTGGTAGTGGTTCATATGACATAGTTTGTGCTTGATATTATCACATAGTCTAGCCTTAAATTGATCCTAGAGAAGATAAGGCTCAGCCACTTCATTAGTTAGTAAAATAACTGTTGTAAGACTCTAGCTGCAATGACTTAAGTCTACTCCAAGTCAGAGTTGACAAAGAGAACTCAATAGAGTTCCCATTTGATTTTCTACACTATACTATCATGGTTATGCACTTTACCTCCCACAGTCCTCATGTTGCCCATCATGTGACTACCCTATCACATGTTTGTGACCATGACCATTCTGTGACTGATGTCACACCTTTGTGACTTTGTGACCATGATGTGACTCCTTTCCCATGCTTCACCTTTATAGTAGTAATTCAACTAAATAAAAGAAATGAAAATAGAAAATGAAAATAGAAAATGACTTAGCTGTTTTGCCAAGTCATAACAACTGTCAACAACTAACGACATGCCATTCCAGGCTACATTGCAATTGCTTTCTTTAAGTAAATCCTCTACTCATGATCATTCTTTAGTAATCTCCTTGCTATATATGTCTCCTTGAATATAGCAAACACATGGCCATTCTAGGTCCTCAGATGTTCCTAACTTTTTCCACTTTCAAATATAGTCAAAAGAAGTCATAAGAAAAACTGCTCTCTCTTTGATAGTAATACAAAGTACATTCTCCCAATTACCTTGGTCCATTATCTTGGATGTCATAACTTGTTTTTAGCATTCTAGGTATAGTGTTAAGGAAACTGCCAGTAGATAAGGCCTAAACATCATCATGTGCAAAGTTGTAGTCAAACTAAGTAGTAAGTTGAGTCTTCTCTATATTTTGTCTAGCTAACACTTCATTGATAGTCTAGTGTGCATGGAAGTTGACATAGTGTTCATTAGGAAGATAGATAGGAAGATATTGGACTACTAGTAACTCTCTATGCATATTGAATTCAAAGATCTTCTAGCGAGCTTCTGTTGGACCAATAAACCAACTATACAAATGAGCCTTGATTACATCCCACTACTAATCTCCACAGTTGCTCTATCAGGACCCTTGTAGATATACTTGCTCAGATACTTGACAGTTCCTAATCCAGCAGAGATCTCAACATTGATATGACAATCAAAGAGAAGAAGAAGTTAAGGACAGTAAGGGACTACATATTGATTGGTGAATCTGGCCCCATTGTATTCAAAGACTAAGCCATTGTCAGGCCTAGCATAGAGTGGATAACTGTTCTCAGTCCAATCTATTCTCTCTCTATACTTCTTGGGAAAGCATTTACTATATTATTCATTGACTATATACTTGGCTTGGGGATTGTCAACATCACATGGACCATGTAGCATATATTTGGTGACTTTTGCATAGAGAAGTGACTGTAATTGAGGATTAGGTAGTTGTTCTGAGATCATAGAATTTATATAATGAGAGTCTCAAATGCAATCTTAAGAGTGTAGAAAGATAAGCAAGTGAATATGTGGAAGACCTCTTTTCTGGAACTTAATAGTATGAATATGAGCAATAGTAATGCCAAAGAAGCTATTATCAATGAGCTTGAGAGGTGCTTTTTTCTTCTGCTCAAAGACCCATGATACAATGTCAGGATGATTAGTAGCTGTTTGACCAGGGAAGAGACTATGGATGATTTCTGGCCACTTGGGATTAGCAGTCATGGTAAGAAAGAGATCTGGTTTGTGAAAGTATCTGCAAATGGCCATAGCATCCTGGAACAGCTGGGTTATAAACCTAGGACTTCCCACATAAGAAGAGGGAAGAATGAGTTTGTGCCCCAAAACCTAATATCTTCTCCATTATGCCTATTATGCATAGCAGTATCCTGTAGTCTCTGGTAGAGCTCATATCTAAGAGTATATTGATATGTTCTAGCCCAGTTAAGTCTCCTCTGCTCACAATTTGCCCATGCATCAATAACAAACTGCTAAAACAGCTTTCCACCATAGAAGAGAGGTAGCTGAGGACTATCTCTGATATGAAGACAATAGGTATAGTAGCATCTATCAGAAACTATCTGTGAGTGAGCTCATTTCTCTCCATTTCTTTGTCTTGCATTCTCCCCTTGTTCTCTAAGTTGAGCTCTATAGATTAGGATTCTTGGATGTCACCTATTCTCCCCCTTTAGAAATAACAGAACATAATAAAGAGCAGTATATGAAGGACTATTCTAGCTAATCTGTTCAAGTCATCCTTCTCTTGCCCATAATACCACACCTCTATTATCCATTGCATGATGCACCCCTTCCTCTGGAATAATGACTGCAATTTCTTCATCAGTAGGCAAATTGTGAGTTCTTTGATCCTACTGTAAATTGACATGTAATCTAATTTTGACCTCTTGTTGTTCATTTACTGGTTTTTCCTTGATAAGCTCATAGACATGATGATATCAACTAATATATGGATGACTGTCTAGAAGCATTGTCTGAAGATTGTCTATTACTACAAGATCTAGGTTATTGTTGTTGGCTCTCCTAACATTGAGCTGCTCTGCTATATCAAGGATATAGATTTGTGCATATATTGAAGTTTGATCACTATGAAGAAGAAGAGCACTAGTGAGATAATGAAGTTCTCCCTGAATTTTGAAACAGTAAGAGCCAGACTGCCTAGTAACTGAGTTGTCAATTTTGACTCCTACTGAAGTCATAGCAAATGCTGCATTATACTGCCAGATATTATTGCAAAATTCTCTTGAGGAATAATCATTTCTAGTCAAGTAGTTATGAAGAATTCCAGTGAGTAGTTGAAGAGGAGATAGTTGAATCTGTCTTTGCAAACAGCACATGCCAAAACTGGGAAGATTGACCAATGAGGATCTCAGCTTCTTATAGTCAAAGTAAAGAGCATGACAGTGAGGACAGATAACAATCAACATGCCCAAGTTGAGATAGTGAATACTATTCTCTAAAAATGGCTGTCCAGCTAGTGGATAAGGTATAGGCTAAAAAACAGATGATGGAATATCATCTAGAACAATAGCATCTTGAATCTAGTTCAATTGTTAACAATATAGAGTTTTGGTATTCAAAAATTATCATACCTGAATCACATCATCTTGTACATCTAACTCTTGAACATTTCCTTCCTCAGCATCCTATTAAACTTGATCAATATTCATTTACTAATAATGAGTGAAATATGTTACTCACAACTCTCAGAATATTTTCCTGCATATTTCTATCCACATCTAGATCACCATTATCTCCCCTATTCTGCTGCCCTTCATAATCAAGAGCATCTGTATCCTCATTCCTCTATTTCTCTATTATTTGATTGATTTCTACCTGTCTTTGTCTTTTTACTTCTACTTCTCTATGTCCTTGAGTTGTCCTCTGTTGTTGCTGAGCAAGTTGACATCTATGCAAATCAAGTATAGCATCCTCAAGATTTTGTAGAACATTTGCAGAAGTCAAGTAGAATTTTGATTGTTGTCTTCCTCTATTCAAAATAGGAGCTGGAGTAATATTTGGGAGATTTTGCTGTGCTTGCTCCTCAGCTCTCCTAGCCTGATGTTCTTTTTCAACAGGATCTATTTGTCTTACTGTTCACTTACAGCTACTCTAAGAAAAAAGGTATACTATTGCTCCTAAGAAAAAGACCCCTACTCTAGATCTCTCTCTTAATGAGTAGTTGTCAATCCTATATGTATATGAATCACAATGGACCCCTAGCACCAGGTTTACAATAGAAGACTTTATAGGTATACTATCACAACACCACTCAAGAAAAGTGTTATCGAAGGACTGTAATAGTTCTTAGTGATTATCCTAGATAAATGTTCAAGCTACTACTTATACTATTTTACAGTGGCTGTACTACTACTAGTCCATGATCACATGTTCTTCCAGAATGTTCTATGATCACCTGACCTTGTCATGTGATCTGATTACCTAAGTTCCTATGCTATTTATATCTTGACCCCATTGTATGACTTAAGGTTTTGGATTAAGTGTTCAAATATGCAGGAAACTATTTCTTTTTTGGGGCTCTCATAACAAAAAGAGTTCTTCTGGGAGAGAAGACCTGAGCTTAGTCATATACTCTACACCACAGTTATAGAGTACTGTCTCCTTTATACCTAGGGCCTAGCTTTCAGTCAAGATATAGAGAGAATAGAGAGGTATAAGAGAGCAAAGAGGAGAAAAGTGTAAGAAAGCTAAACTCCAAGCCAGAATTAAGCCAACTGCTCTTTGTTTAGCAATTAACAAAAAGAACTCAATAGAGTTCCCATTAGATTCTATATACTATTTATACATAAAGAGTAACCCTAACCCTTCCCTTTTATCCCATGCTTTCCTATGAGTTACTTTTCTCTCACGTATTCATTGATAAGAAAATAAATAAAATGAAAATGAAAAGAAAAATAATAATTGGAAAATAAAAGAAAATATAAGAAAAAGAAAAGAAATATAAATATTGACTTAGCCATTTTTGCCAAGTCATGACACCACTCCTCTCTTAAGTTTCCTTGTCCCAAGGAATTTTTCCTATAACTCATAGTATGAATCAACCATATTACCCATCTTGTCATCATCTTCTTTTGTCCACTCTCTAACTCCTGATTTTTCTTTCTTGATTTCTTCTTCTTCTGTGATTATTTTCATTTTTCTTCTCTCTAATTGTTTTTCTTTCTACTGTCTCTAGTTTCTCTCCAATCTTTTCCAATACTCTTGGTTATATCTCTTGTCTGACCATCTGAATAGCTTTCTTGCCATAAATCTTCCTGGTAATTCTCCCCTCTTGAATATTCCATTCTCATGTTCCTATTTTGCTATATCTCTTATGTCTTGCTGATATTCTTTCTCAAATTCTTTGATTGCTTCTTGTGCATTCTTCAAATTCTCTCTTCTTTCCTATATATCTGATTCTACCATAAATCCTTTCCAGTGCACCAAGTATTTATCTTTCCCTTTAACCTGTCACTTATTCAGAATCTTCTTTACCTCCCACTCTTCTTTCTCTTCAATTATTACTGGAGCTGGTTGCTCCTTCTTTTGCCCTTTTACCTGTCCTATGTATTTACATATCCTACTAACATTTACTACCAGATGTATCTTTACTGTACTAGGTAGTTCCAATTCTACTGTGTTTGATGATACAATTTTCTTGACTTTGTAAGGACCCACAAACCTCTTTGTCAATTTCTCCATCCTTTTTCCAACTATTTGGTACTTCAGATCCTTAGTGCTTAGCATTACTAAGTCTCCTACTTTATAGTCATCGACTTCCCCTCTCTTTCTATCTGCATACTTTTTTATTTCTTCTTGCACTTTCCCTAGTGCTGTCTTTGCTTTCTCCTGGATTTCCTTCATTTTCTCAATGAACTTTTTCACCCCTTGGTATTTCTCCTTCTTTCTACCTTTGAACCCCATCCTGGGATCTTGTCTATAATTGCTTTGAACAGCAATGTCTGAGTACTAGAGTGCATTTTGTTATTATATACAAACTCTGCCATCCCTAACCATTCTGGCCATTGCTCTTGTCTATGATTGATGAACATTCTTAAGTACTGTTCCAACTCCTGATTTACCCTCTCTGTTTGTCCATCTGTCTAAGGGTAGAACACCATTGACAATTTACTTTTAATTCCCAACATCCCATTCAACTCCCATATTAACCCTGCCACAAATTGTGGTCCCTGATCTGAGATGATGCTCTCAGGTAGACCATGTAACTTCTATACATTATCTCTAAACAACCTAGCTAGTCCTTCCACTAATGTTTTCTCTGTGGTAGGTATAAAATAAACTATTTTTATTAACCTATTAACTACTACCAAGATTGAGTCATATCCCTAAGCTAAAAGCAGCTTCATGATAAAGCTTCATGATAAAGTCTGCCAATATATGTGTTCAAGGTTTTTTGGATATTGAGTTGGGCATCAACTTGCCTACTGGTTGTTCTATGCAATTTTTATTGTGTTAGCAAGCATCACACCCTTCCACATACTGCTTTACTTCTTTGGTCATTCCTGGCCACTAGAAATTCCTAGTAAGCAATTCTACTATCTTCCACTGTCCTTTATGATCTCCTACTGGCATATCATGATATAACTGGATAATTTCTGCTCTTAGCTTTCTGTCTTTTGGTACATACACTTTTTCTTCTTTGTATATTACACTGTCAACTTTCCTTCATTCTTCATCTCTTAGCATTTTCACTTCTGCTTGTTTCATTTCCTCTACTGCTTTTACTACTTTATTATTTTTCACTTTTGACTTTTTTACTTCTTCTAGTAGATCTATCCTGTCTACTATTATTTCCACTGCTTCTATTCTCCTTACTTCTAACCACTCTAGTTTTACCAGTATTTTATTCTTATTGTTTTTTTTTATACCTACTTTCTAGTCTGGTCTCTTGCTCAAACTGTCTGCTTTCCCTATCTTACTTCCTGGAATGTACTTTAGCGTAAAACTAAATCTAGACAGGTATAATGCCCATCTTGCTTGTTTTTAATTCAATTTTTGTGCCTTCATAAAATATTCAAGATTCTTATGATTTGTCTAGATCTCGAACTTTTCTATTGCTTCTTCCAGAAAGTGTCTCCATGCTTCTAAACACCTGATAACTACTAACATTTCCTTGTCATATATTTTATAATTTCTCTTAGTATCACTAAGAGATTTGGAAATAAAAGCAATTGGTCTCCATTTTTTGTCTGAGCACTTCATTGATAGTACTCCCCCAATGGCATAGTTTGAAGTATTGGCTTCTACCCTGAACTCTTTGTCTAAGTCTGGTGTTGCCAGCACTGGTTTTGTCATAAAGACCTGTTTTAACTTGTCAAATGCTTTTTGCTGTTCCATTCCCCACCACCATCTCTCATCCTTCCTCATTAACACGTTCATTGGTCTTGTTACTCAAGCAAAATCTTTAATAAATCTCCTATAATAATTTGCAAGACCTAAGAATTTCCTAACATCTTTTATATTTTTGGGTTCTGGCCAACTAAGTACTCTATCTACCTTTTCTGCCTCTATTTCTATTCTATTGGGCCCAATAACTACTCCTAGGAATCTTATCTTTCTTGTCTTTCACATGCATTTCTCTGGTTTGACATATAAGTTGTTTTTCTCCAATCTCTTTAATATTTCCTTTACAATCTTGTTGTGTCCCTCCTTAGTCTCTGTTTCTACTAATATGTCATCTACAAACATCGCTACTTTTTCTTTATTTATTAGGTCTCTTAGAATCTTATTCATCATTGCCTGGAATATTGCTGACAAGTTTATCATTCTGAAGAACATGACCATTAGCTCAAAGGAACTGATGTACATTGTAAATGTCCCTTTTCACTCATTTCCTTCCTTTATTCTTATATTATTGAACCCCTATCTTAGATCCATTTTAGTGAATACTTTCTTGCTTCCTATGTTGTTGATTAGTTCTGTGATTAATGGGAGTAGGTAGTTATTTTTCATTGTCTGGTTGTTTAGATTGCAGTAGTCTATCACTGTCCTCTTACTGCCATTCTTTTTGCCTACAAAGAAAACTAGTGATATTTAAGGGGATTTCGGTGGTCTAATGTACCCCTTTCTCAGTTGATCCTCCACAAAGCTCTAAACTTCCTCTCTCTCATTTTTAGACAAAGAATAAATTCTTTCTTTCTGTGGTTTGAACGTTTCTTTGAGATCTATAGCATGATCCCAAACTTTTCTTGTTGGCATCCTCTCCAATTTTACTTTCCCAAATACTTTCTTCCACTTCAAGAATCTCTTTGGAACCATCTCTTTGATTTTTTTGTGGTCTTTCTCAATTTCTTCCTCTTTTCCCCAGTCCTCTTTATTGTCTATTGCCCATCTGATGATTTTCTTTTTCTCTAGAGTTACTACTCTTTTTTCCTTTTTCTTCCTTTCTTTCTCTTTTATCTTTGCTCTACTACACAGGAATGGACATCTCGTCATTTTGACCTCTCCGGTTTCCCAATTTATCTCAGGGTTATATGCTACCAGCTATGGCATTCCCAAGATTATTTTTGTCTTTCTTAGAACATATACATCCATCCTTATCCTTTTTATATGACCTTTGTAATAAACGTTCACCTCTATCTGGTAAATGATCGCTCTTCCACTGTTATTTGTCCCATCCACATTTCTGACCATTATTGGTCTTTCTAACTTTTGCAGCTTAGACCCATGCCTAGCTGCCATCTTCTTGTCCATAAATATCCCTGTGGCACTGTCATGCCAGACAGCTGTTTAGGCAATAAAAGTAACATTTTTCACCATAATAATAAGAATAACCAGCTCGAGAGACGAGTTCAGCCCCCTAGAAAAACTATTAGATACCCAGTTGTGGACTCAAGCATACCACTTGTAGCAGAGTAGTGGCTGTGACCACCACTACAGAAACCTCATAGAGATTGTCCAGAGAATTTCATAATAGATCTATAACAGAACTTCTCTCTATGGTGCTCTCAAGAGCAGAAAAGACCTTAGAAGATATTCTCTAACAGAATAATGTCATATCTCAGCAGCAGTTACTTATTTATAACGTCTAGGTTACCATCAGAGCAGGGCCATCATTGCTGATGGCTAATTATAGCAAGAACTAGCAAGACGAGTCCTCTTGATGTCATGACTTGGCAAATTGGCTAAGTCATTATTTATATTTCTTTTCTTTTCTTTTCTTATTTATAACTACAAGATGGAGTGTGGGAAAGTATTACGTGACTTTGTCACAATGTCACAATGGTCACATCACAAGTCACAGTCACAAGGTGTCACATGACTAGAGTAACATGAGGACTGTGGGAGAACAGGCGCATAGCCACAGTAGTAAAATGTATAAGTAGTAGAGAATTAAGCGAGAACCCCATCGAGTTCTCTTTGTCAAACTCTGAACAAAGAGACAGTTGGCTTAATTCCGGTCATCGGACCTTAGACGC
>Ga0153991_1000175_pt1 | contig 15908 bp, 6 predicted proteins | sample TSNC075MetaG_FD_104681 | JGI IMG/M metagenome (GOLD analysis project Ga0153991, IMG submission 104681) | Attine ant fungus gardens microbial communities from North Carolina, USA - TSNC075 MetaG | ecosystem: Host-associated > Fungi > Mycelium > Unclassified | place: USA: North Carolina, Jones Lake...
AGAAATGCTTTCCTGGCGCGCGCGCTGTCTTCGGCACTTAACTTTGCCGCCAACAGTTCCTCCTCATTTTGCCTGATTACCGCCAGCATCGCTTTATACTCGCGTAGATCCCGCGCAAAGCCGGCGATTCGGTACGATCCTTTATAGCTCACTTTGACTAAAGTAACTTCCATCGGAATTTCTTCTCCGAACAGGTTTTGATGATTCCATTCAAACATACAGCGTCCGTTATCCCTGACATCCTGCATGACAAGCTGAAACGCGTCCTTCGCGGGGATTCCATCTTTCTGGTATTTGGCGGAAAACATAAAAAAGTTTTCAATAAAAACCTTTTTATTATCAATTTCAAAAAGATCGATCACCGTATCGTTACAGTCAATCAACCGGCCCTGTTCATCCCAGAAAGTAAAGCAAATAGACGTTGCGTTAATCATCGCTTCATAGCGTTCATCCGCCTCTATTGCCTCCGCTTTTGCGGCAAGCTCGGCGCGCAAGTCGCGGGAATATCCGATTATCCTGAAAGTATTTTGGTACGCAACTTTCTTTAATACAACACTGGACGGAATAAGCTCGCCATCTAATTTCTGATACATCCATTGGAATTTAGCCTCCCCCTGTGTGACAGCTATTTTTAAATATTCAATGAGCATCTCGGTGAACGGTCTTCCGCCTGGCTGGACAGGGGCATTCAGCTGCATAAACTTTTCACAGTATTCCGCTTTTGACGATAAATCGAACAGTTGCACCGCGGCCTCATTGCAGTCAATAATATTGATATCGGCATCCCAAATATTACAGGAGAGCGGACTGGAATCCAGCATCAGCTTATAATGCTCCTCCGCAATCTTTCCTTCTGCCTGGGCATAATGTAACGCCCGTCTTGTCAAAGATGCCGGACTTCCATCAACCGCCATTTTACCGCTTTTCTCATGTATGTCTGTGTTTTCAAGGGAGACCGCAAGCTGTAAAGCGATAATGTTAAGCACCTTTTGCTCATTTATGTCAAATGCGCCGGTAATTAAGTTATTATCCAGGTATAAAATCCCTTTATAATGGTTCCGGTCCATAACCGGAACGCACATAACCGATTTGCACGCGTTTGATTTGAAATAATCATCTTGGCCGAATTGCGCGGAATCGCCGGCGGAATCCAATAGAATACATTCCTTGATCCGGTCGACATAATTCAACATTTTGAGCGGAAGCTTCCTGCCGGCGCTCCCCCGTATGAATGAAACATTCACGTCATTTCCGAACGCATGCCCCTCCGCCAGTATTTCGAAGCTGCCACTATGTCTGCTTACAAAGTATACATTTTGCGCGCCGGAGATTTCGAGCAGCGTTATTAAAAGCCTTTCGATTTCGGAATATATTTTGTCCGAAAGCTCCTGGGATACTTCATTGATTTCAGAGGTTGTTGTCGAATTTGCGCTCACATCTTCGCCGAATTCAGAAACTGACAAGGAACGCAGCTTGTTATCAATACGGAACAGGGAGAATAACTCCTTGTATTTATTCCGCATTTGTTCGCTTTTTGCGCCGGCGCCTCTTGCCGCGAAGGCAAAGTAAGCGTTTTGCAAATGGCGGGCGGCTATATTATTGGCATTCATTTGCACATAATAGGGGGCCACCAGCTCCGATAACAATGCGTAATAGGAAAGCCGTCCATTCCTTTTTGCCTCTTTTACCGCTCTGTCGTATAACACAACCGTTTCAGAAATATTTCGATCCAGCGCTTTGATTTCAGCTTCAATGGCAGTATAAAGGTACGAAAAATTAACGGGAGCATCCTTAACGCGCTTGCTTAACCATTGTTGGTTGCGTTTTACGATCTCCATCAAACGATTCTTTTCTCCGGTTTCCAATTCCACAGAGGCAATTTTTTTACAAATGGAAAGGGAATGTAAAAAATTATGCTGCGCCCGAATATAAAAGGCATCTACAAACGGCATAATCGGCACGGCGGCTTCCGTCAATTCAAACGCTGTGTCATAATCGGAATAGATCACTGCCGACAGGGCTCTCAGCGTGTAATGGAAGCATAACGCCATCATGTTATTGGTCTGCGTGTTCTTCTCAATAAATGCAGGGCTGTTAAAGTCCTCGTCGTCAAAGCTGCCGGGGTTACCGGTTTCACCCTTCATCGCCCGGTAAAACTGTCGAAAGTTTATAAAGGTCTGGAGAGAGTGGTTATTTCCAGTTTTGACCGCAAAGGCAACGGCGCTTTCGCATTCAAATTTCAGGTCGTCCAGATTATTGGCGGTTTCTAATAAGGCCGTGAGGGTTGTGTAATAAGTAAAACACGCATATTCCATGTCGCTTATTTCCAAATTACGCCGGAAAGATTCGCGCGCATATGGAATACTGTTTTTAAGGTCTTCTATCCAATGAATGAAATGCAGTGAAAAAATAAGGAGGTTCCTGCCAAGCGCATTATGATATTTGCGTTCCTTCATTTTTGCGATACAAAGCTTCGCCTCTTGATAGCCGGTCAAATGGTCGCCTCTAAACGCAATTAGGGGAAAGCCAATGTAGCCATAAAGATTCAGTCCGTCGACGGTATAGCCGTGTTTGAAAATAAGCCTTGCTCCGGTAATCGTGATCCAATAAGTGTCTAACGGGTTTCTAAAAAAACACGTGGCGTTAACACGGGTAAACAGTTTATATACAGCACTCTGAACAGGATCCTCCGTTTCGCCGACGGACTCCAGCCCGTTAAAATTCTCATTACGCAAATCTTTATAGAACTCATCGATTTCGTGATTGATCACCTCTTCCAAATTCTCTGCCGGACGGGTGATGCCATGTGTCGCGAGCATTTCAAACACCAGATTTATGCCCGCATCGTAATTGCCGCGGTTTGAATAGCTGACCGCCTGGATACAGCAGCTCTCCGTAAGGTCAAGAAGGTTATCGGCCAGTGCGGCCAGCGCCTCATAAGCGGCGTCCGCCTCGGGATACTGTGCAAGGCTACACAAGATTAAATGGTATTCGCAATATAGTGCAAAGTGGAATTTGCGGTTATTGCCAAACAAGTCGGACAGCTCGGAAATAACACCCTCGACGAACCGCAAGGCGGTATCGAGCGCCGATAAGCGTACCGATAGGCGGGCGGCGTCAAGCATAATATCGGCCGCCCTCTTTCTCTCCGGAGCAGACGTGATCGCCGGTATTGCTTTTGAATAGTGTTCCGCAATATACAGCAGATGCTCGGCGGAAATATCCTCATCCGATTTTCCGCGCTCATAGAATCGGGCAATGCTCAAATGAGCATAACTCTTTCGATCCGCCGGCATAATTGTATAATATGCCTGCTGAAACCTGTCATGGCAAAAATCAAACCGGATCGAGTATTGCTCCTCGGACTGCAGGCCGAAGGGCCGGATAATTTCTAACGCGATAATCGGCTTAAGCAGCTCTTTTATGGTGTCCTCGTCTTTTTTCGTCAAATAAGCCAGCGCGTCTATATCGAAGCTTTGACCAATACATGCTCCGTATGAAAGCAATTCAACTGCTTCGGACGAAAGCAATGATGTATTATGGATCAAAAAGTCAACCACATTTTCCCTGAACGGGAGGTTCTGGATATTTTCTATTTGCCATACAAAGCAATTTTGTTCGGGAGAGAACGTAAGGAACCCCTCGGCATAACAGTGTTTTAACAGTTGAATCAGATAAAACGGATTGCCAAGCGTTTTTTCATAAACAACCGCGGCAAGTTCGTTACTGTCGGATTTATTGCAACGGAAAGAGTCTGTTACCAGCTCGGCAATATCATCCGGCGATAAGCCCTTTAACGCAATATGATGCGTGTTACCTCCATGCAGCTTGATTTTCTTAAGCGTATGAATCAGTTGATGAGACTCATCCACTTCATTGTCTCTATAGCAGGAAATGATAAACAGACCGGTTATGCTGTCATTCAACATAATTTCCTGCAATATTTCAAGCGAGCCCAAATCTGCGATATGGATGTCATCCATAAATAAGATCAATGGCTGTTCAACAGACGAAGCGGCCTGAAGCAATCTTTGCAGCACGTTTTTGAACCGAACCTGTTCCTCAATCAAGGATAATTGCTGAATTTCCGGCTGTGCACCGACCAAATACTCAAGCTTTGGAACTTTATCGGTCAGCAGCTTCCCGTCCTGCTGAAGCGCCGCCGACAGTTTGGATTTCCATGTAAGAAGTATGCTTTCCGATTCCGACAAAATATAGTCACATAATTGTTCAATGGCTTTAAAAAAAGCGTAGCAGGGAACATTTCTCTGGTACTGGTCGATTTTTCCGCTGATTAAAATCCCGTTTGTATGGGCGATTCTCTTCTGCAGCTCATTCACAAGAGAAGTTTTACCTGTACCGGAATACCCCCCTATTGTTACAAGGCATTTTCCCATCTCAAAAAAATCATCATAGAGGATCAGGAGCCTGGAGAGCTCCTTTTCTCTTCCATATAATTTTTTTGCAATTTCAAACCTCTCGGGATGGTCTTCGCTTCCAAGCGCGAATTCCGTTATAAATCCTTTCTCGTTTAAAGAATAAAGACATTTTTCAAGATCATGCCGGATGCCTGCCGCGCCGGCGTATCGGTCTTCCGGCATTTTCTCCATTAACCTGGAAATGATTCCGGATACCACTGCCGGAACCTCCGGATTTATTTCTGAGACAGGCTGAGGCGTTTTAGCAATATGAGAATAAATCAGTTCTGTCGGGCTGTCGGAATCAAACGGAAGCCTGCCGCACAGCATTTCATAAAACGTAACGCCAAGCGAATAAAAATCCGTTCGGAAATCAATGGAGCGGCTTACTCTTTGTGTCTGCTCCGGTGATATGTATTTTAACGTTCCGGCGTTTAATTGGATTTCCTGTGGCTTTTCGTGTGAGAACTCGGAGGAATTTCCAAAGTCAATAATTTTTATGGATTTTGCTTCCGGATTACAGATAATATTAGCAGGATTAAGATCCTTGTGAATAATGCCCTGGCTGTGAATATCTTCCAATCCGCGTACAATCTGGATCGCAACAGCAAGAAAGTGTTCCACGGTAAATTTATGTGCATTACTATAATGGAAAAGTGATTTGCCGCCGACAGACTCCATTACCAAAAATTCACCACCCTCATGATGCACATAATCGAGCGGCCGAATCACAAAATCACTGTTTAACTTAAGCAGCAGCCTGAACTCGCTTCTTAGTCTGGCCAATTTTATTTCGTTATTATAAAGGCTTGGGTTGATTGCTTTTATGATTACCGGTTTATGATTTAATTCCGTATCGACGGCAGTATATAAAATACTGTTTGATGAACTGTAAAGCTGTCCTGTGATTTTATATTTCCCTATCTGTTGATTCATCAATTGTACCTCCCTATTAATACAGATGTATATACTTCAACCCTGTTTCACCCTCTTTACGAATGCACCTCCCAATAAACACTCCTGTTGCGCCCTGCCTCTTTCGCTTTATAAAGAGCTATATCGGCCAGAGCAATCGCCTCTTCCAGTTCATTTACAGGGGCCGCCGGAGCGATGCCCAGACTGACGGTGACAGATACACTTGCGTCCTTGATTTCTACAGGGGTATCCGTAATTTTCAGGCGTATACGCTCTGCGAGACGCATCGTGGACGCTTTGTCAATTTCCGATATAAAGACGATAAATTCCTCCCCTCCGTAACGGGCAAACAGGTCATAGGAGCGTAGTGTTTTCGCAATGCGTGCGGTTATCTCTTTTAGCACCTCATCTCCGCCCTGATGTTTATAGCGGTCGTTGATTTTTTTGAAATAATCCAAATCTAACATGATAATGTAAGATTCACTGCCGGTCCGGATTACCCTGTTCATTTGTTTGGCAACAGCTTCCATGAAATACCGCCGGTTATGTATGCCGGTCAGCGGATCTGTCTGGGACAGCGTTTCTAATTGATTCTTAAGCACATTCAAATTCTGATTGTTCTGTACAACGGCCGCAACCAGGAGGCTTACACATATACCGATAAGGATTGAGACCCATGTCTCAGGAAATTCGTACCAGGTGCGGACGGGAAGTATGCGAAAATACCAGTCGGCATTTTCGATGGATAGCTGTTTCTCAACACAATAAGTACTACTATTGTAATCATGTCCGCTGCCGGCAATAATTTGCTTTTCGCCGTCATCCGGGTTAATCCGCCATATTTCATAGGCAAAGCCCTGGATTTGAAGCTCATTTAGCCCCACGCCATCCAACGCTTCCGGATATTTCAGCGTCACGGAGACCAGCCCCCAAAAGCGCTTTTCGCCGTCTTCCCCGTCAAGAAAAACCGGCAGCCTGCCTGCCAGTACCTGCCCTCCCTGAACAGCTTCAAAAGGTCCGCCCAGCACAAGCCGGCCGGTTTCCTTTGCCATCATGGCTTCCTTGTTCCCCGCACCTTCCGAGAAAAAATCAAGTCCAATTACCTCTTCATTCCCTTCCAGCGGATAGACATCGGATACCACGCCGTCCGGAGCGATCAGGATATTCAGGATCGCCGAATCGTCAACAATCGAGGCGGCTACCTGTTCAAAGTTCGTCACATCACCGTCATTTTGCAGGACAAGTGAGGAAAGTATCTGCGCTTTATATAACAGCTTTGCCATCACATCTTTGATTCGAATGCTCTTTTCTAAAATCAATTGCTCCATTGTAAGACTTTCAACCTTGCTCCTGTTCAGAATCACAACGAAAACCAGAGAAAAACACAAGAATAACGTAACCATAAACACCAGGATCGTGCGAAGTGATAGTTTTTTAATATTCTTCCTCCTTCTAACGGCAACAGGCGCGTTCAATAAAGAATAAGCTTTGCTATATTGTAGCATGATCCTTTTTGCCTGTCACTATTTATTGATGGAAAAAGATGACTTTTACTTGCATGCTTGACTTTAGAGGGGATGTAACATTCCAGGGTCTATATGCTTTGCCTCAGTAAACCTGTTACATTTCTAAAATGTAACCATTTTACTGTTAATTCCACTGGTATAAAGGTATAAAATGAAATAGGAAGATACTTTGTTAAAATACCCCATTTGAATGGAGGAAACAACATGAAAAAGTCGAGAAAAGCTGGGTTATCTCTGCTGCTGGCAGCGACGGTGCTTTTTACCACCGTAGGCATGGCTGTTCCGAGTGACGCTGTGCTAGCCGGGGCTGAACCGACACCCACGACCGAACCAACACAGACGCCGGAGCTGGGCAATGATGGAACAACTACCAAAGAAGGCCTTGACTTGGGGAAGGGCCTTTCTTCTCAACAGGACGGCATGGCAAGAGATATGGTTACCATTCTATTTTATGTTCGGGTGCAGCACGATACCATTGAATTAGGCGGTTCATCCGAGATAACGATGGGCTTTGAAGCCAGTAACGGACAAGACATAAGTTTTATGTTAGGCTTGTTGCCGGCTGTCCCGGCAACAATAAGCAGTACTATCAGCAGTAAAGTAATAAACATAGATAGTGTAAATTTTGGGGCATCCGTCAACTTTCCATCCGACTTTATCGATTCCGCTCTGGTCACTCCGGGAACCTACATGATTACTGTCAATGCGGACAATGCCGTGATAGAAAAAGAAATCACAATTACGGCAAACTCAACCACAACAATCGTGGATGATGCCGGCGGACAGACCGGCCAAAGCGTGAGCCTGACGGCGCACATAGCGTCTGACGGCAGCCCGGTAAATGAGGGAGAAGTAGCGTTTACGGTAAACGGCGTTACTGCGGGGGCGGCATCTGTAAGCGGCGGAACCGCGACGCTGAACTGGACGATTCCTGCCGGTTGGGACAGTGGGACTGTTGAGATACTTGCCGAATATCTGGGGACTGCTATTTATGATCCCAGCTCTGATACAAGTACGCTGACGGTGACGAAAGCCCCGCCGGCCAGCATCTCCGTCACAGGCGTAACGCTGGATAAACCAACGCTCGCTCTGGCCGTGGGGGGCAGTGAGACGCTGGCTGCCACGGTACTGCCTTCAGACGCCACTAACCAGGCCATCACATGGTCGAGCGATAACACAGGCGTCGCCACGGTGACAGATGGCGTGGTGATGGCGATCGCGCCGGGTACGGCCACCATCACAGTGAAAACCGCAGACGGCAGCCATACCGCGGCATGTACGGTGACCGTAGAGGAGAATGTCTATCACTTCACCACGAATTTGGGAACCTATACCGGCCAGAAGCAAGGGCTGACCGGCGTCATCGACGCAAGCATTTCCGCGTTTACGGGGCTTGAGGTGGACGGCGAAGCGCTTCATGGCTCTAACTATAGTACAAATGCCGGCAGCACCATCATCACGCTGCACCCATCTTATCTTAGCACGCTTGATAACGGCACATACGTGGTGCGGGCGGTGTTTATGGACGGCTACGCGGAGGGTTCGTTCACCGTAAATGTGCAGGGCGATACAAATTCCGCAAAGACGGATACACCTGCGACCGGCGATAATGGAAACCTATGGCTGTGGCCGGCGCTGATTGCGGCTTCGGCCGTGGGGGCGTGTGTACTGATATGGAGAAAACGGCGGAATGCCCATTCCGGGCGCGGAGAACAGTAAATGTGCTCTTCCATTATACGCAGGCTATTTTTTGCTGCCGACGCCACCTCATAGCAAGCGATCCTCTGCCACCGGCAGCGTCACCCGCAGGAACACCCCGCCGCTTTGCGTTATACCCATTTTGATCTCCCCGCAATAATCCAAAACCCGTTTTTCCATGCCGGTAAGCCCGTTGCCCTTTTTCAGTTCGGTCCGCCCGGACAGCGATGTCCCATTGTCCTCCATCATAAGTTGAATATGCGTATCGCTAAAGTCAACGGCAACCGTAAATACCGTGGCGTCTGCATGGCGCAGGCAGTTAGTGGCCGCCTCCTGCACCATGCGCGTCACGGGATAAAAAAGCCGCCCGTGGCAATCCTGCTCCACGCCCGTAATAGTGAGCCTGACGTCCAGCGAGACACTTATCATAGACTGCTTTAATCGGTATAAAAAAGCAGTGATACCCACCGCGCGGCCCTTGCCGCCGCTTCCCAAAACATCCAGCGTATCCAGCTCGGCGAGGCTTATCTTCGCCAAACGCTGTGTTTCCTCCAGATATTCGCGCGCGGCCGCGGTATTGGTTCTCCCCTCGATCAGCGCCAGCTTGGAAAGCGCATGCAATACCGTGAGCGCGTGCCCCAGCGTATCATGCAGCTCGCCCAGTATGAGGTCGCTCTCCTGTCCGGCGGCCAGGCGCTCTTTCAGCAGGTTTTTCTCCTCTAAGTCGCTTTTTTGCGCGCCTAACACCTCGTTGGATTTTTCGAGCAGGGCGATATTTTCTTTCGCCGCACCGGCTAAAATCTCAAAATCCGTCACATCGGTCAGCACGAAAGAGACGGCCGCCGGATGACCGTTCGCGTCACAGATGTTTGACGCGCTGACGCTGTATTTGCCTGCATGAACCGTGATTTCCCGATCTGACACGGGTTCTTCCGACAATACTAGCGCTTGCAATTCCGGACAGCTTTTAAGGCAGGGAAGAACATACGCGGCGGCTTTGACATCGGGAAACAGCTTTGAAAAAGCGCCGTTGAAGCTGATAACGTCATAAGTGTTATCGATCATCAGAATTGCCTCCTCAATGTAATCCAGGTAATCTTCAAAATTCATCCCAACGTTCCCCCTTGACCTCATCAATTATTGCACGCACGGTTTTAACACCTTCCTGCGTGAGGGTGATGTTTTTCTCTATCGTACCGGCGTCGGGCGTCTGCTGCATAAGCGCCATTCTTGTATTCTCCAACAGACAGCTGATAATCACATATACCTTGCCGCCCAGCTTAGTCATAACCTCCTGGCGGCTGCGCTGGGCGGCATATTCCTGCACCACTCCCGCGTACTCACGCGCGGCTTCCATCTGCGCCTCCAGCTCCGCTTGCAGGCGCATCAGCTCCGCGTTCTGGCTTTCCAATTCAGACAGCATCCTGGCATAGCGCGTGATATCCAAAAAGGCGAGCATGACATTTCCGTCCGGCAGCGGCGTATGCTTGGGTCTGCAGATGCGCCCATCCTTTGACATAATGGTTTCCCGCTTCTCGCGACCGTATGCAGCCATAATCTCGGGGTTTCTTTGCGCCGCGGCGTTTTCAAACAAGACGTCACCGGCTGGCGAAAGTACATAAACGGGATAAACAAGTTCGGTCAAGATCTTTTTGGCCGCGATAGGCGAAATATTCACCGCCCGGTGTCTGAAAATCAGCAGCAATGCGGCAGTTATCATTAGCGCCACGCTTACCGCCGTTAAGTCAAAATGGATATCCTTTAGGAATATCTCCAGCGTGTTGGACAGGATGGGAGCTAAAAATAAAAGCAGGAAGTACTTGATCACCTTCGGCTGTCTTTTCCGGTGATGGAGTACGATAAGAACACCGCCAAGCATAAAGCAGGCATAGGCGTAGATTGTAAACACATACCAGAAGATCGCGTAGGTTCTGCCGCTCATTGCGAAGCTCCCGTAATACAGATGGTGACAGGGGTCGGTCAGGATGAGAATGAAGAAAATCGCCGACAGCGTTATTATGCTGTAAACGAGCTTTTTGTTGGTGTAGAGCGTATGCTTCCCGCAGTATACCAAGGTTACGATCAGAACAGCGGGCGGCAGACTGGTCATGCCCAGATAGGTCAGCTTGTTGGCCCAGAAAAAGGCCGTTTCGTTTGGGTATACTTGTAGGATAATCGTCATAAGAAACTGGCCCAGCGCCCAAATGAACGCCGCCATGCAGACCACGGAAAACGCGCGGACGCTCCTGCTCTGCCTGCGGCGCGAAATAAAAAACACGGTACATGCAAAGATATATAGAAGTAATATGGAATTTACCACAAACACATAATTCATAACGGTCCTGATTGCCTCCTATTCCCGGGCTTCGGAGAGATACTCCCGGATCAAATCTCTTTCCGTAACATTCAGCTTACGGTAGATGGAGGACACGATGTTGCGCACATAGCCGTAGCCTAGTCCCAGCGCGGAGGCGATGTCCTTGTTATAGTATTGCTGACAGATCAGCTCCGCTACCTGTTTTTCCAAGTCTGTGAGCACACGTGTCCCGCTCTTTTCTTCCTCTTCGGGCTTTTGCCCGTCCTGCGCGATCATCGCGGAAAGCTTTTGAAGCACGGCGGGCGCCAGCGTATTGACGCCCATATAGACGCTTTTGACCGCGCTGATAAAGGGCATGTCGTCCCCGCTCTTGAGAATATACCCGTCTATGCCCAGGGCAAGCAGCTCCTTGATATACTTTGTATCGTTAAAGGTGGTAAGGATGAGGATTCTTACATCCGGCATATGTGCCTTAAGCCATTTCGCCGCTTCGATGCCGTTCATCACCGGCATCTGGATATCGATCACGGCAACGTCCGGCCGCTCTTTTTCGCAAAGCCGGATCAGCTCCCTGCCGTTTGCGGCCGCGCCCAGAACATGAATGTTCTCGTCCTGCCCCAGAACGGCAATCAGGCTCTTGCGCAGCAGCGGCACGTCGTCGGCCAGTATAACGCGGATTTTGTTTGCTGCATTCTCCATATGCTTTTCAGCGCTCCTTCCGTAACTGCTATACAAATATTTTTTTCTAACTCCCTGAATGCTATCATAAAGGAAAACTATGTGATTGACCACCATCATTTACGATTCTTGCCAATTAAAATGATGCGGGGGCCAAAGTCATGCTTTTTCATGCAAGCATGAAACGCATGACCTTTTGACCCTGGTATCATAAAATTATACTCTAACTGAACCAGGATTTATATGTTTTGCGTCAATAAAGTTGTCACATGCCAAAAATGTGACAACTTTACGGTTGAATATGCGGGCGAAGGGCTGCAAAATGAAAGTAGAAAACAATGGCTGGAGGGTTCATATTATGTATCATGCAAAATCGCGTAATTGGAAAAAGGCGCTGACACTGCTTTTGACTTTGGCGCTGCTCTTATCCACATTGGGCATGGCGCTGCCCGCGGAGGCGGGCGCGGCCGGGCAAGATTCCATCGCCGCGTTTGATACGTTAAACGGCGGCATAAAGGAACAGACTGTTCCGGCCGGCACGGCGCAAAAGGACTTGAAGCTGCCGGATGCGCTGGACGCCACCGACGGGAACGGGAATCCCGTTACGGTCAAAGGCGTGACGTGGGAATGCAAAGCCCCGGGTTCCGGCTATGACGCCGATACGCCGGGCGAGTATCCCTTTGCGCCAAAGATACCCGCAACCTACTACGTAGAGGGAGATGCGGTACTGCCTGAGATCACTGTAACGGTGGAAATACCCACGATCATGGACGAAACAACGTCTGTCCCAACGAGGATAGAATCGGAACCGGCGCCGACGGATACGGCACAGCCGGGCAGCGTCGGCGCGGATAGCGAAATCCGGGATGCGGACGCCGGAGTACACACCCCGCCAGACACACAGACGCTGTTACTGTCAAGCGGACAAAAGGGCGAATCGGCGCAAAATCCAGCGGAAAATCAGACCGAGTTTGAGGCCGCTATTTCAGCGGCATCTGCGGGCGACACGATCTATATCCAAAGCATGACGCTATCCGGCGTGGCCGTCATCGATAAAGACCTCACCATCATCGGCGTAAACAACGCTGAGCTGACGCTTACCGCAGGCGCGACATACCGCCACATCACGTCATCGGCACCTTCCCTCAAGCTATTCAACCTGACGCTGACGGGTATAAACAACACAACTTCCGGCGGCGGCGGGGTGAAGATGACTGACCCGGACAGCGCGCTTACCATGGAACACTGCACCGTGCAAAGCTGCTATACTACCTCCGGCGGCGGCGGGGCTAGTGTATACAAGGTCAACTTGACAAACTGCATATTTACCGACAATACGGCAGGTGGCTTCGGCGGCGGTATGGATGCATCTACAGCCACGCTGATCAACTGCACGTTCGACGGCAATGTGGCAAGCACTGACGGCGGTGGCTTGCAGACTATTACAGCCATACTGACAAATTGTACATTCAATAGTAATACGGCAGACAGAGGCGGCGGGCTGTGGACGTACGGAACCGCCAATCTCACCAACTGCCTGTTCGACGACAATACGGCAGACAGAGGCGGCGGGGTATATGCAGGCACAGCTGAACTGACAAACTGCACGCTCAGCAACAATGAGTCCTCGTTAGGCGGCGGGGTGTATGCAGCCACGGCCAATCTGACGGTCTGCACGCTCACCGGCAATACGGCAAGCAGAGGCGGCGGGGTGTACTCAAACGTTCCCACCATACGCGGCAGCATTGTGGCGGGGAATACGGGCAATGGCAATGTCTATGAATTTAATGCGCCGTGGCCTGACGACGGGCTGACCGGCGACGGCAACTACAACATTATCGGCTATAGCGCAGTCGTCGCAGAATTTGCCGTATTCGGCCAGGCCGGCCCCACGCTCGCCGACAACGGCGGGCCGACCAAGACCATCGCGCTGGCGCCGGTTAGTCCGGCCATCGGGGTGATACCGACTATAGGGCTGAGTTGGACGCTTCCCCAAAAAGACCAGCGCGGGTATGTGCGCGACCCTAATGGTACGGGATTTGCCTGCATCGGCGCGTATGAGGCGGAGGGCGCGGAGCTTGTCGTGAAGAATACCAATAATGATGGCGTAAACTCCCTGCGCTGGTGCATAGACAACAGCGAGGCGGGCGACACCATCACCTTTGCCCCCATGGTGTTCACGGGCGGGCAGGTCATCACGCTGACAAGCGCGCTGCCGGCCATCACGCACGACCTCACCATTGAAGGCCCATCAAAAAGCGTGGAGATCAAGGCGGACGGTAACTACCGCCACATCCTGTCGTCAGCATCTTCCCTCACCCTTTCCAACCTAACGCTGACGGGGCGCAAAACGAGCGCAGCCGACGCCACTCCCGGCGGCGGGGTGGAGATGACTAACCCGGACAGCGCGCTCATTATGGAAAATTGCACGGTAAAAAACTGCTATAACTCTAGTGACGGCGGTGGGGTGTATACAGAAGGTACCGCTACGCTGACAGACTGTATGGTCACCGACAATACGGCGGACCACTATGGCGGCGGGATGTATGTACTCGGTGCAGCCACGCTGACAGACTGTACGGTTACCGGCAACACGACGGGCGACGGCGGCGGGATCTGGACGGAAGGTACTGTCACGCTGATGAACTGCACGGTCTCCGGAAATACGGCAGACTCCTCTGGCGGCGGACTATGGACGTACGAAACCGCCACGCTGACGAATTGCACGGTCTCCGGCAATTCGGCAGTTTACGGCGGCGGGGTGTTTGTAAATGATGAAAATCCCGACAGTACCGCCACGCTGACCAACTGTACGGTTACCGGCAATTCGGCAGGCGATGCCGGCGGCGGGGTGCTTACAAGAACAGCCAACATACGCGGCAGCATCGTGTCGGGAAATACGGCAGATGGCGGCAAAGACGTGTGGGAACAAGAGTGGCCCTGGGATGACGAGGCGCCAAGCGCGGGCAATAACTTTAATATCATCGGCACACCGGCAGGCTGTAGCCTGGCCGAGATATTTGGCGCGAACACCCTTGCGGACAACGGCGGGGATACCGAAACAATTCTCATAAAACCCAATGGCCCGGCACATAACGTGATATCGGCGGTAATGCTGACCGAGTGGGGCGTTGCTACCGACCAGCGCGGCGTAACCCGCCCCCAGGGGACAAACGGTGATATCGGCGCGGTGGAGCTTGGGTCCTACACGCTGAGCATTGTCGCCGATATGGGCGGCAGTATTACTAAGGGAACCAGCGGCAGCTACTTCGAGAGCGAAGAGATTGACATCGAGGCCACGGCGAACGGCGGCTATACTTTTAGCGGCTGGACGTCTTCAGACGGCGGCAGCTTTACCAATGCGGACAGCGCCGCTGCTTCCTTCACCCTGCCGCGGAACAACGTAACGGTGACGGCAGGCTTTACGGTGGTTCCTCCCGACCCCACTCTCTATACCATAGCCGTTTCCGCCAACCCCGCAAACGGCGGCACGGTCACGGGCGGCGGCAATCTCGCGGAAAATACCAGCCACACCGTTACCGCTGCAGCAAATGCCAACTATCGCTTTGTTAACTGGACGGAAGGCGGCGCGGTGGTCAGCACCAGCGCCAGCTATGGCTTTACCGTCACCGGAAACCGTGCACTCATAGCGAATTTTGCGTATATCGGCACAGAAACCCTCCATACCATCACGGCGTCGGCGGGGGCGCGCGGCAATATCAGCCCCAGCGGGGACGTTAAAGTCAGCGAGGGCGGCGGCTGCACCTTCACCTTTACGCCGGACAGCGGGTATACCATCGACAAGGTAACGGTGGACGGAGAGAACGCCACGGCTAAGAACGATACTTACACCTTTACCAATGTACAGAGAGACCACACCATAAACGTGACATTTAAGGAAGTGACCGGCCCGCCCCAAACGGGCGATGACGGTAGTATATGGCTGTGGGTGGTACTCGGCTTGTCTTCTATCCTGGCGGGGCTGTGTTTGCTGGTGTGGAGAAAGTGGCAGGCGCTCAAAACCCTTCGATGATATGATGTCGGGGTCAAAAGGTATTTTAACCCCTGATACCTACGGACTGCGGCAGTAATGAGCGGAATTGAGAATGCAGAATTAAGAATTGGGGCTTCTTGTGCAACATACACAAGAAGCCCCCTTGTTTTTTGTGAAAATTTTTGAGAAAGTTTTTAAAAATTTTGAAGAATTTGAAGTTATGAAACTTTTATGAAATTTTGGTTACTTGCCAAAGTGAATTCCACTTTGCCATAGTAAATGCTGGTTAAATCAGGGAGCATACAATAACCAGAAAAATAATTATCCTAAAAGCGATCATAACAGGTGATTTTCTGCCCGAA
>Ga0153991_1000176_pt1 | contig 15900 bp, 27 predicted proteins | sample TSNC075MetaG_FD_104681 | JGI IMG/M metagenome (GOLD analysis project Ga0153991, IMG submission 104681) | Attine ant fungus gardens microbial communities from North Carolina, USA - TSNC075 MetaG | ecosystem: Host-associated > Fungi > Mycelium > Unclassified | place: USA: North Carolina, Jones...
AAGAAAATAAGGAGGCAGGAAGACATATGAACAAAATCATACTAATGGGCCGCCTTACAAGGGACCCGGAAATTCACTATACCGGAGATGACCGCACCATGTGCGTTTCAAAATTCTCTTTAGCAGTAGACAGGCGTTTTAAACGCACTGGCGATTCTGTAGAAGCGGACTTTTTCAACTGCACCGCTTTTGGAAAGCAAGCAGAATTCGTCGAGAAGCACCTGAAGAAGGGAACAAAGATACTGATTACCGGTCGCATACAAAACAACAACTACACCAACAAAGAAGGGCAAAAAGTATATAGCATGCAGATCATTGCGGAAGAAATGGAGTTCGCGGAAAGTAAGAATGCATCGGGCAACAATAACGATACCGAGGATCAACGTCCACGACCGGCGGCGGAAGAAGGCGGATTTTATTCCATCCCGGATGGCATAGAAGATGAATGCATGCCCTTTAATTAGGTTTGTATTATGGAAATATGGAAGGACATTCGCGGATGGGAAGGTTTTTACCGCATTAGCAATCTAGGGCAGGTGCAAAATGTGACTACCAAAAAGATGCTAACTCCAGCAATAGGGAGTAATGGGTACTTGCATGTTGATTTAAGGTACTTTCAAAAAAAGACCGTATCCATTCACCGTTTAGTCGCAGAAGCTTTTGTGGAAAACCCCAACAAACATCCCATTGTTAACCACAAGGACGAATGCAAAACGAATAATACTGCTGATAATTTGGAGTGGTGTACCACCCGATACAATGTCAATTATGGAAAAGGTGCGCTCGCAAAAAATTCTCCAGTTGTCCAACTCGACAGAAATGGAATGGTTATAAAGACATGGGAAAGCATGAAGCAGGCCAGCGAAGCAATTGGAATTAAATACCAGGGCATTTCACGCGTTTGCAGAAACGAAAGGAGGACGTGTGGCGGGTTTGGATGGATGTATTCTGCAGGGGCCAACCTGCCGTTTAACTAGGGGGAAGAAAAATGCTGGATTTTGGATTTTACAACCTGGATTGCATGGAGTGGATGAAAGAATTCCCGAATAGCTTCTTCGACCTCGCCATTGTAGACCCGCAATACGGGATAGATATAAACATGAATGCCGGTCTGAAAAAAGGACAAAAAAAGAAGCATGAACAAAAAGATTGGGATTCGTCCCCGCCAGACAAAGCATATTTTGACGAACTATTCAGGGTTTCAAAGGAACAGATAATTTTTGGTGGAAATTACTTTGAGTTACCACCTTCCAGGGGGTGGATAGTTTGGGATAAGGGTAACGGCTTTAAGGGGAGGTCATACGCCGAGGCAGAGCTTGCTTGGACTTCGTTTGACAGAAACATAAAAATTTTCCAGCATGATCCTCTGGCACGGGGCGATTACAAAGGAAAAATACACCCATGCCAAAAACCCGTTCCCCTCTATAGTTGGATACTGCAAAATTACGCAAAACCGAATTACAAAATTATCGACACGCACACAGGCAGCGCAAGCAGCCTTATAGCCTGCCACAATGCAGGGTTTGACTTTGTGGGATTTGAGACTGATAAAGAATACTACGACAAAGCCAAAAAGCGATTAGAGCAAGTACAGGCACAAATGATTATGCGGTTCGACGCCACGCCAGAGCCGGAACAAATTAGCATGGACTTATAGAAGGGCAGGAGAAGAATGAAACCAGTATTGAAGTACCCAGGGGCAAAAAACAGAATAGCGCCGTGGATATTGGAGCATATGCCGATGGATATTGAGGTATATGTAGAACCGTTCTTCGGAGGTGGGGCAATATTTTTTGCAAAACCCCCGTCAAGAATAGAAACAATAAACGATCTTGATGGGCGTGTCGTGAATTTCTTCCGGGTAGCAAGAGAAAAACCGGAACAACTGGCGCAGGCGTTAAGACTTACCCCCTTTAGTCGGCAGGAATACAACGCAACATACAAACCAAGGGAGGGAAGAACGGACATAGAAGAGGCAAGAATATTTGCGGTGCAATGCTGGCAGGGATTCGGATGCAGCAACAACTATCATAACGGATGGCGGTCGAGCCAACAAAAAACAAGTCCACACTGCACTAAAGAATGGGGAGCGCTCCCGGACAGGATCATAGAAGTATCAAAGCGACTTATGAATGCACAAATCGAATGCTTGCCAGCCGTGGAACTAGTCCAAAGGTACAATACATCCGACGTATTCTTGTATGTAGATCCCCCGTATTTGAGCAACACCCGAAAAGGCTACTTGTACCGGCACGAAATGGCAGACAAAGACCACGAGGAATTATTGCATCTGCTGGTTAATCATCCGGGGAGAATCCTGATATCCGGCTATCAATCCGACATGTACGACGAACATCTAACCGGATGGAGCAAAGAGCAGAAAAGAACACAAGCAGAGGGCGGGTTATCCCGTACGGAAACCATATGGATGAACTACGATGAGCAAACAAATATATTTGATTTTTTAGGAGGTTAACCATGAGAGTATACATAAGCGGCCCAATCACCAATAACCCCTACGCCTTTCCGGAGTTTAACCTGGCCGAAACGCGGTTGAAGAAAGAAGGGCATGAGGTTATAAACCCCGCTGCATTGAACGGCGTAATACAATTCAAGGCGGCCCATGCGGAATACATGCGGATATGTCTGCCCCTTCTTGATCTTGCAGACGCAATCTACATGATCGACGGATGGAGAGCCAGCGCAGGAGCGTGTATAGAGTACGGGTACGCACTGGCGCAGGACAAGATCATAGTTAAGCCATAGGCAAGGCAGGAGGACAGGAAGGGGATAGATAATGAGCAGAAAAGAAACAACGAAAATATTAGGCAATATGCTCATCCGCGATATTTTGCGGAAAAAGCATTGGGCGAACGAAGTAACTTTCAATTGGGGCCGGAAAGGTGAGTGCAGAATTGATTTCCTTTCCTTCACTCCCGTGAATCAAACAACGTCAGGAATTGAACATGGCAGCTTCACGGCTTACGAGGTTAAAAGCTGCCTGGCAGATTACAGAAGCAAAAACGGCCACAATTTGGTCATGGACAAAAACTACTATGTAATGCCAATGGAACTTTACAAGCAAATTGTCAACGAATTACCGCATAACGCGGGAGTGTACTGCCCTATCCCTTTTAACAAGGACAAGTATGAAGAATTTGAGGAGCCGACAAAAGCGGGCAATCTGACAGAGGGAGGGTTTTCCCTTGTCTGCATGCGGAGCGCACACCCCAAAGACAGGGAAATTAGTAATTCCGTAGCCCTGTTCTGCATGTTAAGGAGCGGATATAGAATGGAGGACACAATATGAAATGTCAGTACTGCAAAGGAAAGAACCTTTATCTAAAAAGAACCTTCCCACAAGACCAATACGGCTGCCGCGATTGTGAAAAGAAAGTGAAGCTATTGCGAAGCTATTGCGAAGCGAAGGGGTTAGCGAAAAAACAATAAGAAAAATGTTTAGCTGAAGGAGTAAAAAATGAATAAATTTAAAAAATATTGTCCAAATGTTTGGGTGGCAGAATGTGAAGAAGAGTATGGAAAGGGAGAAATCATTGAACTTGAAACCAAATATGGAAAAGAAGTTGAATGCGAGGTTTACAACTTAATTGCAAAAAATGGCGAGAAGTATTTTTATTCCATTGTGCGAGTTGAAGATCAGTCATACGCACAAAGAAAAGCGGAACGTCATAGTAACAGTGCAGCAAATCACATGTCCAAAAGTGAAAACTATTACAATGCCTCGCAAGAGGGTAAAGAGTTTTTATCTTTAGGGGAGCCTATAAAGGTTGGACACCATAGCGAGAAAAGACACAGGGCATTAATTGACAGAAATTGGAACAGAATGGAAAAAAGCGTAGAGTTTGCGGAAAAATCAAAAGAAGCCGAGCAAAAAGCGGAATATTGGGAAAACAAGGCGCAAGAAATAACCCTGGCCGTGCCCGAAAGTATTGAATACTTCTCAGATAGGCTTGAAAAAGCAATTGCCTATCATGAGGGACTAAAGGACGGTACGATAGAAAGAGAACATTCTTATTCCCTCACTTATGCAAGCAAGGAAGTCAAGGAGCTAAAGAAGAAGGTTGAAATAGCAAGATTACTATGGGGGGATACCTAAGCCGCAAAACTGAAATTTAGAGGAGGATACAACATGTCACGAGGAATTAAATTAGAGCCGGAAGTAACCCGGCAAATTAACGAGATGTTAGACAAGGACATAACCCACAGAGCCATAGCTGACAAGCTGGGGGTTAGCTGTGCAGCGGTTAGTAGACTAGCAGCACTACGCCGGAGTAAGCCGCTGGAGGATGTGAGACCTGACAAGTGGACGATTGACTTTAGCCGGGAGTGGGACGAGACGGTAAAGAGGATCAAGGACCGGTTTGGTATGGGAATCCCACCAAAAGATTACATTGTAGAGGGGGCAGGAGGGCAAAATGGATAAACGTTATTTGATTAGAGGCAGGAGCTTCAATAGTGGGACTTGGATTTATGGACAACCACACAAATACGGAGAAAACAAAGTATTTATTGTGGGCGGTGGCGTTATCGATTGGGAAGAAGAATGGATTGCATTTGGATATTGGGAGTGGGTTGATTCCGCCACATTAGGCCAGTGCACCGGACTAATCGCCACCAAGTCATACCGGGGAGACAGTGAGGACGCGCGGTTAGTGTTTGAGGGGGATATAGTAGCTAATTCAGACAATTACCACACTATACAAGGGGTTGTGCGGCTTGGCGGATATTCTGATGGACATGTCGGATTTTATATTGAGTGGATAGACTATGATTCTAATAAATGGTCTGAATGGTGGAGAAAAGATCTTGATTATTGGATAACACGTGAGCAATGCGAAATCGCAGGAACCATTCATGACCATCCTGAACTGCTGAATGGGGAGAATGAGGATGAGCGCGGAGGGGGATGCAATGAATAAGACTAAAATAGATTGGTGTGATTCGACATGGAACCCAATAACTGGATGCCTACACAAGTGCGCATATTGCTACGCAAGAAGTATTGCGCAGCGGTTCGGGGGAATGTATGTGCGGCCATTCGACAGGAATATTAATCTTGATGATCTTGAAACCCAAGATGTTAGTAATTGCTATAAAAAGCCAAAAACATTAGCTGAAGCAAAGAAATACAAGAGGAAGGACGGAAAAATTATTAAGGCGCCTTATCCTTACGGGTTTTTACCAACCTTGCATCGTTACCGACTGGGCGATTATCAAGACAAAAAAGGCCGGAACATCTTTGTGGGGTCCATGACAGATCTATTCGGGGAGTGGGTACCGGATGAGTGGATCAAGGCAGTATTCGAGGCAGCGAATAAGGCACCACAACATAGATACATATACTTAACCAAAAATCCTGACCGCTATTATCAGCTTGGAGAGGGAGACAGCGCGATTATTCCCGACGGTGGGGCAAGCGGTTGGTTTGGAGCGTCTGCGACAACCGAAGAACAGGCACAAGACGCCTGGGACAATCTTAATTGCACATGGATAAGCATTGAGCCAATACACGGGAAATTCAGCGAAGAATTCTTCTGGCACGACAACAGATTTACACAAGCAATAGAACCGCGCTGGTCGTGGGTTGTAATCGGCGCCGAAACCGGAAACCGCAAGGGCAAGGTTATCCCGGAAAGAGAATGGATTGAGGTTATTGTTGAGCAATGCCGAGATGCCGGAACTCCCGTTTTTATGAAATCCAGCCTTGCGGAGATATGGGGAGAGCCGTTAATTCAGGAATATCCATTCAACAGGAGGTAGCCATGAAATACGACAAAGAATTATATTTGGACAGTGGTTTTTATGGGCTTGATGAAAATATAGAAAATCACAAAGAAAAGATTGTTAAATGCAGGAAGCTCCATACTTGCGCTTCCTGCCAAAAGGAAATTAAGGCAGGCGAACAAGCACTATACGAAAGCGGATTTTTAGACGGTGAACCAGTAGCGGCATACACTTGTATAACATGCATTGAGGAATGGCTTGAAGGATCAGGACAAGTAGAAGCAGAGGAGGAAAGTATAGAATGAAGGTAAGTGAATACAGCTTTAGATGCGCAGTATGCGGCAAAAAATTTGAAGTAGCGGGTTGCTGGTGGAATGAATGGATATTGATTAGGTTTCTCCATTTGAAGTTCATTATACACTGTATCGTCCATCACCGAAAATAGTAAAAGCGGAGGAGGAAACATGAAGTCAATAAATTCTTGGGAATTGCCAGCAGAAGGAATTTGGGAAATAGTGAAGAATAAAGCCGCTTGGTTGTCAACATGGGGAAATGTCCAGTCGCCAGCTTGTTTATTAGCCGAGACGCCACTTGTATGCGACCCGGTGAATATGGACGGATACAACAAGCTCTGCAAAGACATATTAGAGTCTATGATTACAACGTACTGGCAAGAACGAGAATGGATTAAAGGAGGGGGATTCCGTTGGATAAAAACATTTTAGTCCAGTACTGCGAGCTGAAAAAAGAGGTCAAGGACATAAAAGCAAGGATAGATAAAACCGAAAGAGAGATTGAGAATCTTTCCATCGTGGGCGACTCCGTAAAAGGAACAAGGCAAGACGGAACCTATGGCAGTATACGAATCAGCGGGTATCCGTATCCAGCGCTTGATAGGAGGATAGGGCTGCTACGAAAGTACGCGATACAATTACGGGCCGCCGAGGAGAAGCTGCTTACCCTCACCACGCAGACAGAAGAGTTTATTCAGGAAATAACGGATAGCCGCAAGCGGAGGATATTCAGACTATACTATATAGACGGACTGAATTGGTATCAGGTGGCTCGAAAAATGAACGAGGGATTGATGGCAGACGCGTACAGAATGATACATGATAGATATTTAGAAAAATTTTAAATGTGTTCGGTCATGTTCGGTTATTTTATGTTAATATGTTATTGGTGATAAGACTAGATCGCCTAGTATCCTCCCTGACACACAGAGCGCCTTGCAGCAGATGCAGGGCGTTTTGCGTTGCGGGGGGATAAAATCAGGAATGTACTCCGGAGTCCTTCGGGCCCGGGGTCTTTTATTATCCAGACAGTAGTTCCCTCACCATATGAGGAGTAACGAGATCGGATACGGCTAGCCTGGCGCCGGCAAGTCCGGGTAAACAAATCCACCTTGCGTTAGGTGGTCGGGTCAGTGGCGGGACCCGTTAATCATCCGCCACGAAAACGATAACTTAAGGTAGCCGGGAGCCGGGTGCTTTTGCATATGAGGATTGCCGAATGGAAATCGATGTTACAAGTAAGGAGACAAGAGCGGCGTTCTATAACTCAGGAGAGTGGAGGGCAAAGCGGCAAGAGATACTAGGGCGCGACCATGAATGCCTGTGGTGCAAGGCAGAAGGGCGAGTGACAACTGCTGATACATCCATTCTTGAGGTTGACCACATCAAGGAGCTGGCTGAGTATCCGGAACTTGCGCTTGACGATGATAACTTAAGGACACTCTGCAAGGATTGCCACAACAAGCGCCACAAACGAGCCAATTATAGAGCCAACAACCCAAAGCTGACAAAGTGGCCAGACGAAAGGTGGGATTAAGTTATGGATATTCAATTCAAGGTAAAGGACAGCGAAGTGCCGGAGGTATTTGTTGATGGAAAGAGCGTTGGCGTTGTCGCCCTGAGTTACGTGTACGTCACGAGGGCGGGTGCGGGGGCGGGAATGCGGATGTTAGTCGCCACCGTGTTGACAGGAGATGATGACGTGCAACATGTACTGTCCTACAACGAAGCGACGGGAGAGAAATTTTACCAATGACACCCCCGGGGTCAAACCCATCGGCATTTTATATTTTAGTGGGAACCGATGGATGGGGTCGATTCGGCGAATGCGGAAAGAATCTTTACCCCCTCCCCCCTCCCCCGCCTAAACAGAAAGGAGGAATTGTCTTGAATAGCAAAACGGTAGGGTCGAGAATGAAAGAAAAAAGAAAAGAAAAAGGATTGACACAGCAAGAGTTATCAAGACTTTGCGGTATTTCGATGAATTACTATTCCAGCATCGAAAACGGCAGAAATTCCCCCAGCCTGGCAGTACTGGATTCGATAGCGAAAAGGCTGGGTGTATCGTTGATTTGCCTGCTGGATGATAAGATCGGAGAAACCGAGCAGCGTGTCGCTACAGAAGAACAGCGTTTGAAGAATTTATTCAAGGGAATACCGGAAGTACAACTGAAATTAGCAGATGGATTGATTACCCAAGCAGCTCGATTAAAGGTTCTGCTGGATGATAACTGGAAAGATATTCTTGAAAATGGGGAGTATGAAAAGTTTAGCCAGAGCGAAAACCAGGTCCCGTATGATCGTAAGCGGCCAATTGTAGAAAACTACGACAATCGCGACAAAACATATCAATCGATTATCAATCAGTTAATTAGTTTGTTGCCGAGAGGCGCACCAGATAAAAAATCAAAATTGTTAGGCAGATGATCCTATGCTGAAAGTAAAACACGTAGATGATTATATATCCAGCTGGAAAAATGGGAAAATCATTCTAAATGATAAGCGGATCAAACTGATCAACCTGATTGAAAAAGAGATATTGCCATATGATGATCTGTTTTATTTTGATGATGAGAAAATCGAGGATTACATCACCTTTAGCGAGCGGTGGTATTTTGAATTAGATGAATGGGAAAAGTTTATTGCCTCATTCATCTTTTTGTTTTACATAGAAGACGATGAACCGGTATTTGACGAGTTCGTTATCAATATGGGTCGGGGCGGAGGAAAAAACGGATTCATATCAACGCTATCCCATTTTTTCATTAGCCCGCTACACGGAATTGAGCATTACGATGTTTCTATTGTGGCAAACTCCGAGGATCAGGCAAAAAAAAGCCACGTAGAATGCTACCGAATTATCAAAAAGCGCGGCAATGAAGTATTAGAGGAAGAGTTCGAAGCCTTTAAGAGTAAGATCACCGGCCTGGAAACGCAATCCGTTTTTGAATACAAAACAAGCAATGCCAGTACAAAGGACGGAGGCCGCGAGGGCGCCGTTATTTATGATGAATATCACGAAATGGAAAACAGCGATATTGTCGATGTATTTTCCGGCGGCTTAGGAAAAGTAGATTGCGGACGGCAATTCTTTATCGGAACAAAAGGCTTTGTCCGGGAGGGATTTTTCGATATCAAATATCGGGAGTGTGAGGATGTACTAAACGGCGTTGTCGAATTTCGAAACGTTTTTCCTTACATTGCCGAACTGGATGCGATAGGGGAAATGGATAGCCCGGAACTTTGGGCGAAAGCCAACCCTGCCTTGCAGCAGCCGCTTAACAAGAGGGGAAAACGGCTCTTCACGAAGGTGATGAAGCAGTATAAGAAATTAGCCACAGAGCCTTCTGGCCGGTCTGCTTTTGTTACAAAGAGAATGAACTTTTTGGAAGAAAGCATGGAAAATTCGGTTGCCAGCTGGGAAGAGATCACGGCAACCAACCGGCCATACTTTGAACTGACCGGAATACCAGTAGGATCCTTTGACTATGGCAGTGTAAGAGATTTTGCGGCCTGTGGTCTTCTGTTCAAAAAAGCTGACGAATATGTGTTCGATACATTTTCTTTTGCGATTAAACAGTTTTGCGATGTCCATTATGGATATTCAAACAGCGGTCAAGATATAGGGACAGAGAAAAAAGCACCCATAAAAAAATGGGAAAAAGATGGTCTGATGAAGGTAGTCGATGAGCCGTCTCTAAACCCACAGCATATCGTGGACTGGTTTGTAAAAGCTCGGGAGAAATACGGGGTGAGAAAAATTATTGCCGATAATTACAAGTTAGATATATTAAGGCCTTTGCTTGAAGCTGAAGGGTTTGAGGTTGAATGCATCAGGCGGCCACGAAGCATACACCCGCTAATGGCTTCCAGGGTAGAGGATGGGTTCGCTAACAAAAAATTTATCTTTGGCGACAATCCGTTAATGCGCTGGTATACCAATAATGTTTATGTCAAAGAGACTTCTGACGGCAAACAATTTTTGAAAAAAGAAGAAACAAAACGAAAAACAGACGGATTTCAAGCTTTTGTCTATGCGCTGTATCGGGCGAACGAATTAGACGAATTAGACATTGGAACAGCACTGGAAGCCATGAACAGTATTAACTTTTAGGAGGTGATGGAATTGAAAATATTTAGCCTTCCAGACATATTTAAACGCGGCAGAGGAAGTACAGAATCAGTATATGTCTGCGGACCAGACGATATTGACGCAAAAGTCCAGGAAGTATATTTGAAGCGCATGGCGCTTGATATCTGCGCAAATTTCATTGCCCGTGTCGTCAGTCAATTGGAGGTCAAGATCGATGATCGGCAATGGTACTATAAGCTGAATGTGCGCCCCAATACCGATATGAGCGCGGCACAGTTCTGGCATACACTTACGTATAGACTGATCGAGGACAATAAAGTTCTTGTTGTAAAGAGTGATTCAGATGATCTGCTTATCGCGGATGGATGGACCAGAAACGAGCATGCAGTGTATGAAGATACTTTTTCCCATGTGTGCGTAAAGGACTTCACCTTTGCCCAAACATTTAAAATGAACGAGGTTTTATACCTGGAATACAACAATGACAGGCTGGAAAGGTTTACAGAGGGACTTTTTGCGGACTATGCGGACTTGTATGGGCGTTTGCGGGAAGCAGCTAAGCGGAACAGCCAAATCAGGGGGACGGTAGACGTAGAGGGTAACTACGACCCAACCAATGAAAAAAAGCGGGACGAGCTGCAAAGTTATGTGGATAAGCTCTTTCAGGCGTTTAAGAGCAAATCCATTGCAATAGCGCCGTTATTTAAAGGGTTTTCCTACAAAGAGCATTCGAATACCACCGGGACATCAAATCTGAACGTGGAGGAGATAACCAAAATACCGGACTACCTGATTAATACGGTTGCGGACGCGCTGGGGATACCAACAGCCCTGTTACACGGGAGCCGCGCGGAGCTGCAAGACAATATTACGGCATTTAATAAGTTCTGCCTGCCTCCGCTGCTTCAAAAGATTGGGGACGAACTCAATGCAAAACTGCTTGACCCGCGGACGTACTCAAAAGACAGCCGCATAGAAGTGATTGGCACCAACAGGCCGGATATATTCGGATTGGCCGAGGCAATAGACAAACTGATTTCCAGCAGTGTTTTTAATGTAAATGAAATCCGTGAGGAACTGGGATACGATCCGAGAGAGGGCGGGGACGTGTATGTGATTACTAAAAATTTAGACACCGCGAACAGTACGCAGAAGGGAGGTGAGAAAACGTGACAAAGTTAAAAAAGGTCCCGTATCAGTTTGCCAATGAAGCGAAGGGCGGGAAGCACGTGCTGACATTGTCGGGACTAATCAGAAAACGGTATTGGTCCGATGACAAGTCTATAGACGCAGCGCTGGTCCGCAGCGCGTTAGATGAAGTGACGAGCGAAATTGTTATTTATCTTAATTCCGAAGGCGGGGATGTATTCCAGGGTATAGAAATATACAACTATTTGAAGAACCATCCGTCAAAAATCACGGTTGAAGTTACCGGGATTGCCGCCAGTGCCGCAACGTTCATTTCTTCGGGTGCCGATACTGTTATCATGAACACCGGCACAACACTGATGATACACGAGGCGTCAACCTATACATGGGGGAATAAGGGGGATATCCAAAAAACCTTAAACCACCTGGAAGCAGTCGACGAGTCAATCATTGGTGTTTACGCGGAAAAAACAGGGCAATCATCAGAACAGATCGCACAGTGGATGAAAGAAGAAAAGTATTTTACCGCAGAGGAAGCAGTGAAATACGGTTTTGCTGACGCAATGAAGGCAGAAAAGCAGGACACTGAAAACATGAGGGCAATGATTCAGGAAGCTGTCGCTTTCGCGATGGTGGACTACGCAGCAGTTAAACCAGCAGCAGAGGTTTCTAAAAAATCGCTATTAAATAAACTAAGAAAAGAGGTAGAGTAAACGATGATGAAACTGAACAATAAAACAAAAGAGGCAAAAGAGCTTTTCAACGGAGTCTCAGCAAGAGAGGATGCAACTCCGGAAGAAGTGAACAATGCGCTGGAAATGTATGTAACGGCAATTGCAGAAGATGCCGGCGCACAGGTTCGGAGTGAGTATGAAGAGCTAAAAAATGTAACAGATAACCAGGTATTGCAGGCCAGAGGCATTCCGGTGTTAACGGCAGAGGAAACTAAGTTTTATAACGAGGTATCAAAGGCCGGAGGCTTTGATGACAACACTGTGTGGCCGGAAACGATTTTTGAACGTATTTTTGAAGACATTCAGAAAGATCACCCAATTCTCAAACTGGTTAGATTCTCTGCAACCGTTGGGCTGACAAAGGTTATCCGCTCCCGCAGAAAAGGTGTAGCTGTGTTTGGGCCACTGCATAAAGACTTAGAGGGCCAGCTTGATGCAGAATTCGGAGCAATGGAATACACCCAACTTGCCCTGACCGCATTCTTCCTGATTTCCAAGGACACCTTGACGCTGGGGCCACGGTGGATCAACCGCTATGTACATTTGTGCCTGACCGAAGCGGTACGCGATATCTGGGCGCAGAAGATCATTGCAGGAACCGGCAACAACGAACCAATCGGTCTCCTTAAAGATATGGATGGCGCGGTGGTTGGCGGAGTATATCCCGACAAGGCAGCAATCGGCACGCTGACACTGGCAGACAGCAAAACGACAATTAACGAAATGGCTGGAATGATGAAGGGACTTTCTAAATACGTTCGCAAAATCAGCAAAGACGATACAGGGGAAGAGAAGTACCGCAACATTGAAGGCAAAGTATACTTGATTACAAATCCTGTTAATTACTATGATGTTGTGGCACGGACTACAGTACAAGTGGATAGCGGGGCATTTGTCACTAAATTACCGTTCGTTTCAATGGACCACATTATTCAGTCAACGGACGTTCCGGCTAATAAGGTGCTGGCTTTTATTGATGGAGAGTACGAAGCGACTCAGTCGCAACCGGAAAAAGTGTATGAATACAGAGAAACATTCGCGATGAAACGGGCCGTATTGTACGCGGTTGATATGCTGGGAAATGGGCAGCCCGTAGATAATTATGCTGCACAGGTATATGACTTGGATTTAAATGGATTGGGGGCGTAAAGAATGAGCTATGAAGTCATCGTTTCATTCGCGGACATGGAGGACGGTTATTTTGAGTACAAGACAGGCGACGCCTACCCGCGTGAGGGAATGACGCCAACAAACGAACGAATCAAGGCGCTGAGCAGTGCAAAGAACAAAAGAGGCGTTGCCCTGATCAAGAAGAGCAAGGAGAAAACAAATCCAGACAAAGAGGTGTAAGCGATGGATATTCCTTATGAGGTCTTGAACGAATTTAAGGGGCGGATGAAAATCATACACAGCGGAGAGGATGACAATCTGAAAGGGTTATTATCCTCGTCCTGCGTGGCGCTAAATAAAGCATGCGGCGTCTTTGATTTTACCAGCGAACAAGGCAAAGAATTAGTGTTTGAAAGAGCCAGATATGCCTATAACGACTCACTGGAATTTTTTGCGGACAACTTTTTAACTGAAATCATTAACCTGACTTTGGCTTTGTACGAGGAGGGCAGCGGAGAATGAAAAAGCAATCTTACAAAACCCCAGACGTCCACAGCGGAAATCTGCGAACGCCGGTGACGTTTTACGAGTATGCGCCGGCAGAGGGACCGGATCCCGGGCAGCAGGAAAAGAAAATCCTGTATCAGTGTTATGCACAGGTCTATGCTCCGTCGATGAAGGATTTGGAAATTATGAGGGCGACGGGAACGAAAGAAGCTGTAACTATGCGTATCCGTGATCCGGGGAAAGAATACATTCCGACCAACAAGCATTTCGCGGAAATGGATGACTACCGCTACACCGGCCGGCGCTTTAGCGTTGTCGATGTTGCCTATGATGTGGAAAACAACCGCATTGTCAAGATGTTATTGGGGTATACGTCATGAGTACATACGGGAGTTTCGATATTAAAGGGATAAAAGAGCTTGAAAAGGCCATTACCGAAAAATATTCCGGGACAAAGGTCCGAAACATCCAACGGCAAGCCATCAATAGCGGCGGCGACGTAGTTGTTGAAGAACTCAAAAGCAGTTTCAATGCCGTTAGTGACAAGGGCTACTCGAAAGGACACACGGCGAACGAGGTCACACGCAGCAACGCAAAAACCTCAAATGATATCGTAAGCGCAAAGGTCGGATGGAGCGGCCCGCAGAGCCGGTGGCGCCTGGTCCACCTGGAAGAGTGGGGGTATGTCAGAAACGGCAAGCAGTATAAGCCGCCGAGCTACGGGACAATTGAAAAGACGCTGAAAAAGCTGGAAATTCCCTATCTTGAGGCGGTGCGAAAGGGGTTGATGGAGTTTGTATGAAAGATATGCTGGACATTATTTATGACGCATTTATAAAAAATGAAATAATCGCAGGCGAATGTGAGGGGCGGATTAAATACTATCTCTATCCAGAGACAGCCGACACATCAAAGCCATTTATCACAATTCGCCCCATGCGGCCGCCCAGCGCGGCAAATTATGCGTCAGACAAAAATCTAAGCTACCAATTCGCCTACCAGATCGACGTACAGTCACACGATCGCAAAACATGCAAGCGGCTGCAGCATGAAATCAAAAATGTATTGGAACAATTAGGGTTTACTCAGCAGGCCAATGACGGTCTTGACGAGTACTTTGACGAAACGAAGCGTTTTGTAGATGCAAGGCGTTACTTTAAGATGTCTGATCTGCACGACACCGACTACTAAAAAAGGAGATAAGTATGAGTATCTTAATCGGATTTAAAAGAGCGAAAATTCAGCCACTCGATAAAACGGGGCAGGCCGAAGGGGATGTAATTATTGTGGAGGGTACGCAGGATGAGGGCGCGGCGCAGGAGGCTAATATCAGCGGGCTGTCTGCCGAACCTATCCGCGTATACGGGTCAAATGTGGCCTATTATGTTGCGCAGAAAGGAACCGGTGACGTGACCGTGGAATTAAAACTCCTGGATCTTCCAAGCGCGGCAGAGGATCGAATCCTGGGCTACAAAACAGATGCCACATTAAAGGCGCAGTTTATCGGCAAGGATACGGAGCCGCCGTACTGCGCGGTTACTCTGGAGTCGGAGGACTCCCAGGGGAATGTTGCAATGTTTGGATTCTTTAAGGGAAAATTCAGCAAATCGGACATTGCATTAAAGACAAGAGAGGGCGGCAACTTCGAGCCAACCGGAGAGTCCTACAGCTTCGCGGCAATCGAGAGCGACAGAGGGGACGCATCGCAGGGTAACACGATGGTTAAGTTCATCGGCAAGGGCGAAGACGCGAAGGCAGTGGAAGCTCTGACGCTTGCGACTGCGGGCTGACCAGCATAAGGAGGTGCTATATCATGGCAAAAACATACATTAAACTCGAGCAGGAAGACGGAAGCTTTTTGGAGTTTACGAAAGACCGGATCAAGGCTCGCTGGGTAAAAGAGACTTTTAAACTTGAAAAGAAGCTGGCCGAGCTGGGAAGGAAGGGGGACTATGACAAGGCGCTTGATTTGCGTATTAGTTTTATCGTCGACCTCTTTAACAAACCCGGCCTAACACTGGAAACAATCTATGAAGGCATTGATAGCGATAAAATCATTACAGAACTCGACCGGATCATGGGCGACATCCTGGGACGCTCAGGGGATAGCACGCCGGGGGAGTCGTAACGCCGGACAAGGCGCTGGAAAATTATTACAGGATGTGCAGACAGCTAATCAAGGCGGGGTGGACGCTGAACGATGTCGAAGAGGCGGATTTCGAGACTCTGGTAGAAGTTGTCTGCACGAGTCCTTCAAAAGGAAAACAAA
>Ga0153991_1000177_pt1 | contig 15880 bp, 13 predicted proteins | sample TSNC075MetaG_FD_104681 | JGI IMG/M metagenome (GOLD analysis project Ga0153991, IMG submission 104681) | Attine ant fungus gardens microbial communities from North Carolina, USA - TSNC075 MetaG | ecosystem: Host-associated > Fungi > Mycelium > Unclassified | place: USA: North Carolina, Jones...
TAATACAACAATACAACATATATCAAAAAACTGCTACTTTTTTTAAAAAAAGAAAATATAAAAGAAGACGTAGTGAAATTTAGTACCTACGCTAGCCATCGCGCCAGCGATTTGGTACAATTAGAGCAATTCAAATCAAAAAGCAATTTCCCTATTCCTGTATACTCTAATTGAACGGTGGTGATGATTATGTACGAATGGCACAAGCAGATTCAAATGGTGGTGAATGAGATTGATGAGAGTATCAAGCATCGTGATGACGAGGCGCTGACGCTCCGCTTTCTCTCGCGCAAGCTGGGGTATTCAGAGTTTCACACGACACGTAAATTCCGCGAGCTTTCCGGAATAACGTTTCGGGATTACCTTCGGCTAAGAAAGCTTGCGTTTGCCCTGATTGATGTACGGGATACGCAGAAAAGCTTTCTTGATATCGCTGTTGATTATGGGTTTTCTTCTCATGAAGCCTTTACCAGAGCATTCAAAATCACCTACGGCGTCACGCCGAAAGTGTACCGTAAAAACCCGGTACCCGTTATACTTCGTACAAAAATCAACACCTTTGACCGTTACATTTTAGGATTAGGAGAGATTGGCATGATCAAATCAAATGAGGAAATTAAAATCTATTTCGTATCCATTCCGGCACACAAATTCCTGCATATCAAAAATTACGATAGTGAGGGATATTTCAACTTCTGGGAAAAGCAGGACAAAATTCCGGGACAGGATTGCGATACGATTGGCGGGTTGTTGGACAGCGTGAAAGGCAAGCTGGATGGGGACGACAGCATCATTGGCAAATACAGCGGCCAGATTATGGCGCACATCTTTGAAAAAGATGGCCGGCGTGCGGAGGCCTATGGAGTAAGGCTACCCGCCGATTGGAGCGGAGCGGTACCGGAGCAAATGTTATTGATGAATGTTCCCGAGGCGGAATATATCGTCTTTGAGCACGGTGCATTCGACTACGAACAGGAGAGCGTTTCAGTCGGTGAAAAGCTGGATCAGGCGATGAAGTCCTTCACCTTCTCTGATACCGATTATAAACTGGATGAAACAGCCGGGCGAACAGCATTCTTCTATCACGACCCGGAACGGTTTGAAAAATGGATCAGACCTGTTACCAAAAAATAATATGAAATTTATGAATAAAGAGCTTCTTCGGAGGCTCTTTTTCTTATCCTTTTTTAAGGAGGCGTAGTATTTGAATACCCCGAAATTAAATATCGACAAACGCAAGGCGGCTATCGTGGTCGCTGTCATACTGGGAATTGTAGCGGCGTTTTACCTCGGAGGCGTGTGTGGCCAGCTAAACGCCAACTACCAGCAATGGATGACGGACGGCGGCATGACGGGAGACGTGGTGATGCAGCCACCCAACTTCAATCCACTGTTCTCCATACCATACGCATTCACCGGCGACGGCATCAAAGGCGTAATCTTCATATTGGTCGTAGCCGGCGGCATCTTTTTATACGTGAAGATCCACAACAAGTTTTCCAGCAACGATCTTGACGACCGTAACTTTTCGCGCAGCAAGAGCGGCACCTATGGCACGGCCGGATGGATGGGCGATAAGGAGATGAAGGAAGTGCTGGAGGTGACTTCCCCTGGAAAAGCCCACGGCACCATACTGGGAAAGACCGGCAGCTCCGTCATATGTTTGCCTGATGACACCAGACTCAATAAGCACATCGCCGTGTTTGGCGCATCCGGAACGATGAAGTCCCGTGCCATCATACGCAACCTGCTATTCCAGGCCATGAAGCGGAACGAAAGCGTTGTTCTGACAGACCCAAAATCGGAACTGTATGCCGATACGGCGGAGATGTTCCGCCGGCGGGGCTACACCGTAAAGATATATAACCTGGTTCAGCCGGAGTACAGCGACTCCTGGAACTGCATGTCCGATCTTGGCGGGGATACCCTGATGGCACAGGTATTGACCGACGTCATCATCACCAACACCAGCGAGGGACGCGGGGATCACTTTTGGGACAACGGCGAGGGCAATCTACTCAAAGCCCTGGTTCTCTATGTGGATCAGGAAGCCAGCCGCGGCCTGGAAGCCAAGCACCTCCCGGCGGTCTACCAGCTGATTACCCGTAACACGGAGCGCCAGCTCTCCACCATGTTTGGAAAGCTCCCCATGAACCACCCGGCAAAAGCCCCATATAACCTGTTTGCCCAGGCAAGCGACACAGTGCGTGCCGGAATTGTGCTGGGTCTGGGAACCCGGCTACAGGTTCTCCAGAATGAGGCGGTCCGTAAAATCACCAGCCATTCTGAGATTGACCTGGCCGAACCCGGGAGATCCAAATGTGCCTACTTCATCATACTGAGCGACCAGGAGGGCGCGCTGGACTTCCTGTCATCACTGTTCTTTAGCTTTTTATTTATCAAACTGGTTCGCTATGCGGACAGCCGGCCGAACGGGCAATGCAAGGTGCCGGTAAATATCGTGCTTGATGAATTTAACAATGTCGGAACCATTCCGGACTTTGCCCGCCGGCTCAGTACGGTCAGGTCGAGATCGATCCAGGTATGCATGGTTGTGCAGAACCTGGCTCAGCTCCAGAACCGGTACCCCAATAACCTGTGGGCGGAGCTGGTCGGTAACGCTGATACTCAGCTCATGCTCGGATGCACGGATGAGCTGACCGCGGAATTTTTCAGCGCCCGCAGCGGAGATATGACCGTGGAAGTCAACGGCACGATGACAGTCCGCAAGACCATTGCCGTTGCCCAGGTCATCCCGCAATACCGTCATACTGAGGGCAAAGGACGCCGACGCTTGCTTACTGCAGATGAAGTCCTGCGTCTCCCGAACGACGAGCTTCTCATTGTCATGCGCGGACAGAAAGTCCTCAAGGCGAAGAAGTTCGATTACACAGAGCACCCCATGGCAAAACACATAGAGCGCAAGCCTATTTTTGAATATGTGCCGCAGCGGCAAGCTGCAGGTACCTCGTTTTCCCAGACTGAGCCTGATGACTACCGACGACCGGCCGAACCCACACGGCCCACAGCCGGCTCATCCCTGTATGGGGCAGCGAAGCCACCGGATGAGTTCTGATTCGTCCGGTTTTTTGTTGTTGGAACCCGGGGCATAACCCCGTATCCATAAATTCTGTAAAAGGAGGACTACCATGAATATCAAAGACAATCCGGCTGACATGCCGGCAATTCCTGAAGACGGCATTATCCCCGATTCCCAGACTGAGCCTGACTCCACTTCTGATGAGGGAAAGGCGCCTGCCATTCAGGTCGAAACACCTGAAGAACCCCCAATTCCCCAGACTGATTCTGAAACTGAAGGAATTCCACTGGTCAAGGAGGCGGAGGGGGCACATGATTTACCAGATTCCCATACCGAGCCTGAAACTGCCAAGGATGAGCAGCTGAGCCCCAGGGACAACGCAGATCCGGATGATGAAACCTCCGATACCCAGACTGATTCCGAAAAGCTGCCGGATGAGGATGCGGACCAGGATACTGCAGGTGATACACCCGAACCCCCAAAGACCGAGAAAAAACCGACCCGGAAGCGCAGCTCTTCAGCGAAGACCGGCGGGCCCAAACGCCGCAGCGTGAGCAAAAATTCTGAGTCTGACACAGAGGATGAGAATTCAGCTCAGTCTAACGAAGGCGAACCCGTTTCACCTCAGTCTGACAGCGAGGCGGCCGAACCCCAAAAAACAGCATCCCGGCAGTCACGTACTTCCCGACGCAGCGCGAGGCGCAATGAACCCATCGTTTCCATTGATGAGGAGCGTACCATCCAGACTACTGCCGACAAGCTCCAAAGCGACCTGTTAGACCTGGTCGAATCCATGAAAACCCGAAAGGTCCTCACCGGTACCATCCAGGGCGTTGAGCGTTCGGAAGAGAATCAGAACCTCAGTTTCGCCGTCATTTACCACGGCGAGTTCAAAGTCATCATACCGGCTGAGGAAACCGTCGAGCCGCCGGCTGACTTCAGGGACCGGCTTCCCGGCGATGTGATGCATTACCTGGTCACAAAGCGTCTGGGTGCTGAGGTGGATTTCATCGTCAAAGGCGTAGACCCAAAATCAGGAATCGCCGCCGCCAGCCGTCTGGAAGCCATGGCATCCAAACGGCGCGAATACTATTTCGGCACAGACCGGGACGGCAACAATCTGCTGTACGAAGGCATTTCCGCTGAAGCCAGAATCGTTTCCGTTATCCGGGCAGGCATTTTTGTGGATCTGTTCGGCGTCGAAACCTATATCCCCCTGCGGGAGCTGAGTTATCAGCGCTGGGTTGACGCCGGAAACCATTACCAGGCCGGCCAGCGTGTCCTGGTGAAAATACTGGACCTTGACCGGAACGACCGCAGCAATATCAAGGTCTCTGCCTCAGTCAAGCAGGCCGGGGAAAACCCATATGAAAAAGCCTTACGCCGTTACAACGTCGGAAGTCGCTATGTCGGCACCGTCAGTATGGTGGACACCAATGGTGTCTTCGTGTCGCTTGACGGCGGCATCGACTGTTTATGCAGTTACCCCAAACGCGGCCGTCCGCCGCGCGGCTCCCGGGTTACGGTCCGCATACTCGGTATCAACCATGAGAGCAACCGGATATGGGGAGCTATCACACATATGACAAGCTAGATAACATCAGGAGGTAGATATTATGGACGATCATTTGTCCCGCCAGGAACAAAAACGTCGCAAGCAACTTTCTGACCAGGCACGGGCAACGATTGTCCGCGCCCTTCCGGTGGAGGATGCAGATGATTCATGCATTATGGCAGGCTATGGCGGGTTTTACCTGCAGATAGCTTTCTCCCCGCTGCATCCCCTGATGGTGTTTTACCTGGCGCGCGGCCTGGAGCGCCCCAGTACCCAGAAAGATAGGCGGCTGATCAATGACTTGAACTTAAAAAGTGTGCTTGGCAGCCATGCGCTCAATGACGAGGTGGGATGCTACTCCTACCGAACAGCGCATTGGCTGGACTGTGAGCTCACTGCAGAAAGATTTCTGGAAATGCTGGAGCGCTGCACGGAGGAGGCAAAACGTGCGTACAGCCAATTGGCAGAGGCACATTCTTTTTCATAGGTACAGCATTTCCATAGAGTCTCTGCCGTAAATTCCTTTTTTTGTCCTATATCAGGACTTTATATATTCATCGCCTAAAGACCACAGCCCCTTTCCGTTTTACTACAGAAAGGGGCTTTATCAATTTCGAAAGGATGTATTTTTATGCAAAACAACAAAACAACCATGGGGAAACCCAAGAGGCTGATAGCCTTACTTCTCTGCCTGGTCATGGCAGTTATGGCGCTGCCGGCGCAGGTGTTTGCGGCAACAGGTGACGTGGGTACGATTTCCTTTACGCTTACCTATGATGCAAACGGCAATGCCATGCATTATAATTCGAGCGCTGTCATTAACGGTTATACCGCGGGAGGCGCGGGGAACTACAAATACCGCATGTATGTGGATGGGGATACAGCTTTTTGTATTCAACCGGGTGTCCCCCTGCACACAGGCGATACGCTCAAAGAAAGCTCATCCGCCACTTGGAATGCCCTTTCTGCCAACCAGAAGAAAGCCGTCGGGCTTGCTCTTTTATATGGGTATCAGGGGAATAAAAGCAACCTGACAGGAAGCGATGATGAAAAATGGCTTGCGACGCAAACCCTTGTCTGGGAATTTGTAACGGGACGCAGAAATGCCACAGGCTCCTATACGCAGACAGGCACTGACGTATACCAGCTTCATTTTGGCTCCAACTATGCAAACAGCGGTGCAAAAGCAGCCTATGACCAGATTGTTGCCCTGCTGAAAGAACATGACACCATTCCGAGCTTTATGTCTGAGAACAAGTCAGCTATCACAAAGGAACTGTCTTATAGCAGTGGGAAGTATACCCTTACCCTTACGGATAGTAACGGGGTGCTTTCGGACTACACCTTCTCCTGCTCCGACAGCAATGTGAGCATTACAAAATCAGGCAATAAGCTGACCATCAACTCCACAAATGCCATCGACGGCTCTGCCAGGATTACGGCTACAAGGAATAATGTGCCGACCGTCAGCACAAGTGCGAAGCTGCTTGCTTACGGCGACGCCAATTTGCAGGACGTGGTGACCGGTGTGGAAAATGCAGACAGCGTAAATGCGTATATCAACATCGAAACGCCCACAGGCACGCTTGCACTGAAAAAGACCTCTGAGGACGGTGTCGTATCCGGCATCAAGTTTACCATCACAGGCAACAATTTTGAAAAAACCGTAACCACCGGTAGTGACGGCACGATCTCCGTTGAAGGGATGTTCCCCGGCACCTATACGGTCACGGAAGCCTCCTATGACCGCTATGTGGAACAAAAATCCCAGACCGTGACAGTGATTGGCGGTCAGACTTCTACCGTGTCCTTTTCCAATGTCCTGAAAAAATTCCGGGTAACCGTAACCAAGACCGACGCCAAAACCGGGGTAGCCCAGGGTGACGCCTCGTTTGCGGGCGCTGTCTACGGCATCTACCATAACGGTGACCTGGTCGACAGTTATACCACTGACGCCAACGGACAATTCACGACAAAATACTACATCTGTGGCACAGGCTGGACCATCAAGGAGATCAGTCCATCGGAGGGCTACTTGCTGGATCCGACGGTCTATACGGTCGGTGCCGACCCGAAGCTTTACACCATTGAGCTGAATACTACCAAGAATTCCGTGCTTGAGACTGTGACGATGGGTAAAATCCGCCTCATCAAGCACATTGACAAATGGGACGAGGATATTGACCTCGATGAACAGGATCCCGGCGGAAACACGGGCATCATTGAACAGCCGGAAGCCGGTGCCAAGTTCCAGATCTACTTAAAGAGCGCCGGAAGCTATGAAAACGCAAAGGACACCGAACGTGATATCCTCGTGACAGACTCAGACGGGATGGCCCTCAGCAAGGACTTGCCTTACGGCCGTTACGTGGTGCATCAGATCGAGGGCATGGAGGGTCAGTCATTCGCTCCGGATTTCACAGTTTTTATCCGGGAAAACGAGCAGACCTATTCCTATATTCTCAACAATGACTCAATCACCGGCAGGGTGCGCATCGAAAAGCATGACGCGGAGACGGGGAAAATCATCCCTCTTAGCGGCGTCGGTTTCAAAGTGCGTGATATGTCCACGGGCGAGTTCATCTCCCAGACTGTCTATTACCCTAACCCTGTCACACATGAGGTTTATTATACCAGCGACGAGGGCTGGCTGATGCTCCCGGATGAGCTCAGTTACGGTGACTACGAGCTGGTCGAGGTGGAGACGGCCTACGGCTACGTGCTCGACTCCACGCCGGTGCCCTTCAAGATTGACGGCGAAGATGCTGTGGTGGTCGTGGTTAAAAAGAACATGCCCCAGAAAGGCAAGATACTCATCTCCAAGACCGGCGAGGTTTTCTACAGCGTGTCCGAGACCGAAGGCGTTTACCAGCCTATTTACGAAGTAACCGGTTTGGCAGGTGCTACCTATGACATCATCGCCGATGAAGACATTATTACCGGCGACGGCACCCTGCGTGCGGCCAAAGGCGATGTCGTGGACACCGTGACCACTACCGAGAATGGCGCTGAGAGCAAATTGCTTTATCTTGGCCGCTACCGGATCGTAGAGCGGCAGGCGCCGGAGGGCATGGTCCTGAATGGGGATGAGTTCCTTGTAGAACTGACCTATGCGGGTCAGGAAGTTGAGGTCACATCAACAGATCTCAGCGTCTATAACGAGCGCCAGAAGGTTGCGATAGACCTTTTAAAATCCGTGGAAACCGACAAACTGTTTGGCATCGGCCAGTCTGAGGAATATCAGGCGATATCCTTTGGCCTGTATGCTGAGAAGGAACTGGTGGCAGCGGACGGCAGCATCATCCCGGCGGACGGCCTGATCGAGGTGGTCAGTCTGGATCCGGAGAGCATCGGGGTCGACGAGGAAACCGGAGCCCTGCGGCTTGCCGCAAAGTTTGCAAGCGACCTTCCGTTTGGAAGCTTTTATCTGCAGGAACAGACCACCGACGGACATTATAAAATAATTGATACAAAATTCCCGGTTCTATTTGAGTACCAGGGCCAGGATACTGCAATTGTGTCCATCTCAGCCAATGATGGTAAGCCCATTGAAAACGATCTAATCCGTGGCAGGGTCGCAGGCCTGAAAGTGGATGAAGACGGCGAAGGGCTTGCTGATGCCGTCATTGGCATCTTCCGTCCGGATACCGAGAAATTCACGGAAGAAAATGCCCTGGTTGTGGCCAAATCCGCCGAGGATGGATCCTTCTCCTTTGAAGACATCCCGTTTGGACATTGGATCGTGCGTGAGATCGCACCACCGGAGGCCTTTGTTTTAAATGATGAGCTTCATCATGTCTATGTCGGTATGGATGAGCAGGTCATAGAGATCCGCATCGAAAACACACTGATCCGCGGTACCGTTCAGCTGGTGAAGGTTGATTCCGAGTATCCCGATAAGAGACTTTCCGGAGCCATCTTTGAGGTGTACCAGGATGTCAACGGAGACAAAAAATTTGACAAGGACGATGTTCTCATCGGCGTTATGGATGAGCCGGATAAAGGGCTTCACGAAATGTGCGGTCTCGTCTATGGTAATTATTTTGTCATTGAAAAACAGAGTCCTGAGAACTTCAAGCCCGATACAAATCCTTACTATTTTGAAATTCGTGTGGATGGCGAGGTTGTCCGGGTGACCAACTCGGATAAAGATGGTTTTGTCAACGAGGCTATGAAAGGGTCCCTTAAAATCATCAAGACATCCAGCGACGGCAAGAAGGAAGGCTTCACATTCAAGGTGGAGTCCAAGGAGCTGGGATACTCAGAAACGTTTGTAACGGACAAGAACGGTGAAATTTTCATTGAGAATCTCAGGGTCGGAAAATACACCGTGTCTGAGGTGAAAACGGATGCGACCGAGGGCTATAAGCTTCCAGATCCGGTAGAGATCGAAATCATTGCCGATCAAACCCTGGAGGTCCGCGTGCACAACGATAAGGTAACAGTGGATGTTCCAAAGACCGGTGATGATACTAATCTTATCTTCTGGCTCACTTTGCTGGGCGCCGGCCTGGCCGGATGCGTCACAGCCGCTGTGCTTGCCATGAAAAAGAAAAAGAAACCAGCAGTTCCTGAAACGGAGCCGCCGGCAACTGAGTAACATTCATCCGGGAAACAGGCGTGCTGTGCTGTACGCCTGTTTCCCCTTTTAAAGGAGGTCAACTATGAATACATTCATGAGATGCGCCCTGTTCGCTCTGGTCATTACATGCGTTGGTGCGCTTGGCGCATTAGGTACGCGTTTTGTCAGACGCAGGCGGCGTTTTTCCAGAATGCACTGATCAGGCCAAGGCCCCACAAAGTGGGCCTTATTATATATCACAATATGGAGGTAGAATTAATGAGTAAACCATTAAAAAAATCAATGGTATGGATCATGGCGCTGGCTGTTTGCCTCTGTGCCTCATTCCTGTCCACACCTGCAGTTTATGCCGATACCAATGGCACGGAGCTTCAAGTTACCGACCAGTCGGAAAAGCTGGTCATCCAACTGGGGACGGCCTGGGCTGGCGTTGAATTCGAGCTCAAGACAGATGCGGGGCTATATCCGCAGCCGGTCGTCGTCAGTGCAGAAGGCGTTCTGAGTATGGAGCTTGGCGGCAGCAAAACGTACACACTGAGCGCCATGAATTCCCCGAATTCCGCACCGGATCCTGACGCCGCCTCAGCACCGCCTCAGGATGAAACATCTCCTTCTCCCGAAGATGGCCAGCAATCATCCACGCCAGGCGGCGATTCCGAGCAGCCGGATAATCCGGAGCAGTCGGATAATTCTGAACAGACAAACAATCAGGAAGATAACAGCCAATCCGGTGATGAGCAGGATAACAACCTCATCAAGGGAATTCCTAATATGCACCTGTTTATGTTCGCCGGCGGACTCATCGTATGCATCGCCGGTCTCGTGATTATGTGGGTCGTGAAAAGGCGCAAAAGCAACCGGTACGATGACTCGGATGATTATGACGACGACGATGAAGACGATTGATTCCCCAGACTGAGTCTGGGAAACACTAATACAGACTATTTGAAGCGATATTTAATATTTATATAAAATCACTTCAAAAACACTTGACTTGTGCCGTAATCTGTGGTATCATAAAGTCGTGGCAGAGGCTTGCGCTCAGGCTTTCGGTACGGCGGACGGTACCCCGGCGTCAGAACATGCCCCGCGGGCATGGAACCGTTACGGATTTAGCGCACTGAGCGATCCACACGGCGCAAGCCAAAATTGAATATTTGTGGCCGGAAGGCTGCTGAAACTTACAGAGTCAACTTGCTGGTGAGACACCAATAACCAGCTGTGTTGACTCTGTATGCCTTTTTAGCAGTCCTCCGGCTTTTTATTTTACATATAACGGAGGTGAGCACGATGAAAAAGAAAAAAAGAAGGGGGACGGGTGGAACACCCGGGATAAACAACATGCGTTGTCCTTACTGCGGCAGTCCTGTGGTGCTCCGCAGCGCCGATGGAATCTACCGTGAAAATAACAACGATACCAAACTGTATGTTTGTTCGAAATACCCCGCATGTGACGCGTATGTGCGCGTCCAGGCAGGTACAAAAAACATTCCCCTGGGGAGCCTAGCCAACAGTGAGCTGCGCGCCCTGCGGATAGAAGCGCACCGCTATTTTGACCAGATACACCAGTCAGGGCTGATGAGCAAACAGGAGGCTTATTCCTGGCTGGCAAACGTCCTCGCGGCGCCGATGTCCTATGCACATATTGGATATTTAAGCGAGTATTACTGTAAGGTCGTCATTGAGGAGAGTAAGAGGTTTATGGAAAACAACAGGGAGAGAATCGCCAGGAGGAATTCCAGGATCCAGATGCGGCTCCCAATGGCAGTGGGAGGTGAATAGCATGCATCTGAGCAGAGAACAGCAGCAACTGGTTGAAGATAACCTTGCTTTGGTGAGGACGGTTATCAGCGATAAGGTTCATGGCGCCGGCAACATCGGTGTTTTCTCCTATGAGGACCTGTACCAGATCGGATGCATCGGCCTGTGCAAGGCCGCCTATACCGACAAGTACCAATATGAGTATAATCGGAAAAATGCGTATTCCGAAGAGGAAACGCGCTTCTCAACCTATGCATACCGGTTGATCTGGAATGAGATCTGTACAATGCTGGGGTATGCCACAAAGGTGAGGGCGGAGTCAGTGATTGATCCGGATGCTGTCCTCTCTTTGGTGGAAGTGGACCAAGCCGGCATAGATGACGACATTGCGGATGCTGAATTTCGGGCTGCACTGGAAAGCGTGGTCAATAAGGCGGCCAAATCAGCCACCGGCGTAACAGCTAAAGGTATCCAGGCACTTCAGTACATGGCTCAGGGATATACATCCACGGAAATTGCCGACATGATGGGCGGCGTCTCCTGCCATCATGTGACCGCCTGGATATCCAAGGCCAGGAAGTTTCTTAAAAACGATCCGGAGGTGGCCGGCTTACTGCACACAGCATAAACAATGAGTCTGATGGGAGCTGTAGTTACCCCCGGTAGAGAGGTTTCAATGAAAGTGAAAATGATCATACGAAAATGGGCCGCACCTGTGTTGTGCGGCCTCTTTCTTTTTTTGTGTATGAAATTCGTGTTCATGATTGGATACGTACCCACAGCCTCCATGGAGCCCACCATAGCGGCGGGCAGCTATATCCTGGGACTGAGGATCCATGGCGAGCTGCAGCGCGGGGATATCGTCATATTCAGGCTGGACGGCCGGAACCTGGTCAAACGCATCGCCGCTGTGCCGGGCGATGTTGTATATGTGGACGAGTCCACTTTTACTGTAAGGATAAACAGCGTCCTGGAGGGTGCCACACAAATAATAGAAGTGCCGGAGGGGCACTTCTATATGCTAGGGGATAACCCAGCAGAGTCCTTCGACTCCCGATACTGGGATAATCCCTTTGTCCACGAGGATGATATTTTGGCCAGGGTATTTATCCATTGATACTTTGTAGCTTAGGAGTCATCCTCTGAGCCGAAGCAATTGTCAAACGCCAGCCATTTTACGCCATAGGCGTCCAGATAAAAGCGATGGCCGAACTCGCTTTGCACCAGGCGTTTCTCGTACAGGTGATACCAACCTCTAAGTTCAACGCTTAATTGGATATCCAGGGTAATGGGTTCCACCCATACTGTATTTTTGTATTCAACTTCAATCCTTGCCAGCGGTTCGCCAGCGCCATACAAACTATACGCCAGAACCGGTGGGAAACCGTATATAGGCTCCTGAACCGAATCTATGTCCAAGGCTTTGAGATCGGCGAATACCAGGGTGCGGTTTGCGTTGTTCACAAGACCCCAGCCATGCGAGGCGGTCCATACCGGCGCTCGGTGCATGACCACCAGGGCCTCTTTCGCCAAAGGCCTAGTCCAGTCCACCTGCACATCGTCAAATCCAAGCAAGTGCTGTACCGTAAACCCTGTGACGTTCGCCATGTACATAAGCTTTTCCAGGGTCATCTGACGCTTTCCGGTCTCCCAGTTGCCGACCGTAGTGGTGTCAACTCCCATTTTTTCCGCCATCTGTGCGCGGCTCCATCCAAAGTCTTCCCGGACCTGCCGGTATCTGTTCTGCATATGAATCACCTCTTTCCTCAAGTATCCTTGCGCAGTATACTCAGATACTCCTCATATGCAAAACAGCGGTTGCGTTTCACGGACTCGGTCTGCTGCAGGATGTGCAGCGCGCATAATTTCTCTACCGCTCTCGACACAGTACTGTATGGCATTGTAAGCTCATCGCTGGTTTTACGGATATCAATAATTGGGCTCTTTTCGATATAATCGAACACCTTCCTGACGCTTTTCGATGACCGCCCGACGTTCTCAATTGCCGCCCGGTTCTTATCCCGGAGCGCCACCAGCTTGTCGATTGTCTGGGTAGCGTCTTCCGATGTCCGGTACAGCGCTTCGATGAAGAAACGGACCCATTGCTCATAATTTCCCTTTTTACGCACCTCCATCAGGCGGTCGTAGTATTCAATCCTGTTCTGCTTGAGGAAATAGGAAATATAGAGTACCGGCTGCGTTAAAATTTCCTTCTGGCATAAAAACAGTGTAATCAACAGCCGGCCGATGCGCCCGTTACCATCCAGGAACGGATGGATTGTCTCAAACTGATAATGAATTAAGGCAGCCTGAATCAAGACGTCCAGACTGTCGTCATACTCATTTATATATTTCTCCAGCTCGCTCATGGCGTCCATCATGTCTTCCGGAGACGGCGGAATGAAAGAAGCGTTCTTGATTGTACCGCCGGCCGGGCCAATCCAGTTCTGGCTGCGCCTGAATTCTCCTGGGTTTTTCTCTCCGCCGCGGATACCGGACAACAGAATCTCATGAGTTTCCTTCAGCAGGCGGTTACACAGCGGCAGCTCCTTCATTCGATCCATCGCAAAATTGGTAGCCCGGATATAATTCAGGACATCGGCAACATCCGCATTTTGGTTCTCTTCTACTTCCGGATCCAGAATGTCATCTAAGGTTGCCTGTGTGCCTTCAATCTGGGAGGACATAAGCGCCTCTTTGCGGACATACATGGATACAAATAGGTCGATGTCCGGGATGCGGGCCGATATGCCGTCCAACCGGCCAAGGCTCCTGGCCGCCTTTGCAAGCAACGAATAAAAGTCAGAATCCATTTCCTGCAGGACCACTTTCTGCAGCGGAGCCGGACGGAATGATTTATATTGCATGTCGCCGCTAAGCTGTTTGATATAGGTTCCAGATCGGTTTTCCATTACTTTCGCTCCTCTTAAATGATTATACTGTTCTTAGTATACCACGATTATTTTCACTTGGCAAGTCAAATGAAAATAAAGAGAAGAAGACGCAGCCTTATATTCAAATAAATCGCGTCTCTTTTTAAAAATTTTAGAAAAGCGCCTTAACCGCTCTGGGTTAAGGTATTTTTTATTCAGCGAGAAATTGCGGATATTTCTTACGTGTATTATAAATAAAAACAATAGGAGGCACCCAATGAAGCAAAATTCAATGTTTATCCGCAGGCGGATATTTTTAGGTCTCGCGGCAATCGGCTGTGCAGTCGCAGTGGTAATCAGCATTATTATGCTGCTATCAACCACTTCCGATTATTACGAAGGTGCGCAGACCTATGATGATCTGACCCAGCATCTAACGGACCCGCCGATGGATCCGGACGTTCAAATCCCCCCAGACCCGGACCCGGATACCTGGCCAACGGTTGATTTTGACGCCCTGCGCGCCATCAATCCGGATATCGTTGCCTGGCTGATCTGCAAGGATACCCGTATCAACTACCCGGTGGTCCAGGGGAGTGATAACGACTACTACCTGAAGCATCTGTTTGATGGCAAACGAAACAACGCCGGCTGTCTGTTTGTCGACAGCAATAATGAACCGGGCTTCGTGGATCACAACACAGTGATTTATGGCCATCATATGAAAGATAAAAGTATGTTTTCAACACTTACAGAGTACAAGACACAGGCATTTTATGAAAAGCATCCGCAGATGATCCTGCTGACGCCGGATGGTAACTACACTATAGATCTGTTTGCCGGCTATGTGACGAACATAAAGGCAGACAGCTGGAAGCTCTGGTTTGCCAGCAATTCCGAGTTTGAGGAATGGATCCGGGAGACGCGATCGAAGTCCACATTTCAAAGTGAAGTAAAGGTCAGTACCTCAGACCGGTTTATAACGCTGTCCACATGCTCCTATGAGTTCGATAATGCGCGGTATGTGGTAGTTGGCAAACTTGTGCCTGTAGACTAAATGAAATTAATAAAATCTACAATATGGCCACCATAGAAAATTTTATGGTGGCCATATTGTAGGCACATTATTTCTTAATTTCACCATGAAGTCTACCGTATTTCCAACGTAACCGTGCATGCTCCCAGAATCAGCCGCGCCTGTCTTTGCAAGCTGTATGGTATTGACTGAACCAATTTATTATATGACAAACTTTAAAATATTAAGGTGAGGGGTGAACAAACTCCCAAGCAGCTTGTGCAAGGTCAATAACAGAAGATACTTAAAAAGGAGGGACGCATGTGAGCGTTGTATATATATTATTGCGTAACATAAAATGGCGATTTAATAATCCCTTTACCATTGTACAGCCTATGCTTTGGCTTATACTGCACAGCTCGGTAGCCGGACAATCTATGCAGGGCATGGGAATAGAAAACTATACCGCTTTCATCTTACCCGGCCTTATTGTGCTGGTGAGCTTTTCAGCTTGCAGCAGCGGCGGCATTATGAATTATCTTATGAAAACGGATGGCAGCTTCTACCGGGTATTGATCGCACCTGTGCATAGAAGCTCGATTGTACTCGGTCAAATGCTGGAAGCGGTTCTGTGTACATTTCTCGAAGTTGCTATTATGTGCATTGTTAGCCTGTTCTTTTCAGTTCGTATTGCATCGGGCATTGCGGGAATTATGCTCATTATCCTGATTGTATTTATGACCGCGTTTTTTATATCGGGGCTAACGTACACAATCAGCCTTTGTCTGCCGAATGAAGTGATTTACGAAACCGTGATGAACGCTATCGTACTGCCAATCTTTTTCCTGAGTACGGCCCTGTTTCCGGCTGAAAACCTGTCCGGCGGTTTAGCGGCAGCCGTTAATATAAAACCATTCACCCATGTGATAAATAAAGTGGTCCCCGTGTCAAGGACATTTTTAAAAAAACCACTTTAAATTAATTAAAAATATATGTATCCTCTGTTCAAGGAGAGGATACGATTATAAGAACCTGCAACTTCTCCATTACCAGA
>Ga0153991_1000185_pt1 | contig 15554 bp, 18 predicted proteins | sample TSNC075MetaG_FD_104681 | JGI IMG/M metagenome (GOLD analysis project Ga0153991, IMG submission 104681) | Attine ant fungus gardens microbial communities from North Carolina, USA - TSNC075 MetaG | ecosystem: Host-associated > Fungi > Mycelium > Unclassified | place: USA: North Carolina, Jones...
ACCGAGGAGGTGGGTGGGGTAGTATGTTTTGAGTCTTTTTCTGATGAAGTGTTCCTCGGATCTAAAATTAGAAACTATCTCAGGCCATTCCCAGGGTGATGATCTGTCTATCCCTAAATAACATGGACAATGGTATAACCTCATCTCCTCATCCCCACCTCTAGTGGTCCAACCTCTCAGTATGGGCTCTTGCACTCCTGCAAGGTGACCATCTCTGTAATCATTCAAAAGCAACAAAATATTGATTTCTTCTCAAATTGAACCACACTTGCTATTTTTGAATTATTCTAAGATTAGTTTATGAACAAGCAGTAGGAAGACCTTGACAGGACCTTGGTTAGCCATGTGGTTCAATAAACAATATACACACACAGAAAGGCAGTAGAATCTGCATGAATCTGAACCAAGAGCTATTGTAAATCAATTAATGTGAGATGACCAAAGGCCTTGATGATCATGCAATACTCCTCAAACAGTTCCAAACATTAGCTGTACAATGCAAGGCCTAAGAGAGACAACCATTGTATTTAGACAATAGTAGTCTATGAGATAGTCATGCAATCCTCTACAAATTATACAATCCTATACAAGATAACTGTTACAAACTCATCTCATGACTGCCACGATCCTGTCCCATACTGCCTAAAGTAGTATTATATATATATGTAGGAAACCTGTTAGTAGTCTTCTAACATTAGTCTGGTTATAAATATACCTTTTGTCTGAACACTAGGCATTAGGAACTTGTAATATAAGACTAACATTTCATAACTCACTATCATGATACCTAAAGCAACTATCCTTGCACTCATTACCACCCTTATTACCCTATTCTTCCAATCTGACCTACTCACTCAATGGAATGCACTCTCCAAGAATAAGAAAGAAAAAGTGACCAACTCAATTCAGGAGTTTGTTGAAGAAGTAAAGAAAGAACTACAACCAAAAACAAGGCTCAGAACAGAAAGTCCCAAGGATTTCAAAGGAAACTCAAATGACATAGCAAACTAGTATAGAAGAATGACACTATACTTCAACAATTGGAACATTGACAGTAAATAGGAGAAAATTGAATTTGCTCTAAGCAAGATAATGGGGGGAAGAGAGAATCAAGCCCAGAAATGGGTTGATACAGTAATCAAAGCCTTCATCTCTTTTCAGATGGAACTAAGAAGATAAAGAGAAGATAACAAGAGTGAACCAGACGAAGAAAAAATACAACAATTTTCCAATAAACCACTATTCAACAACTGGAAAGAAATGGCTGGATACATGGCTAATTTCTTTTTTACTAATGAATCAGTATCCAATGCAATTGAAAACCTGAAATGACTCAAACAAGGAAACTAGATGATTGAAGACTACTAGATGGATTTTTACACATGGAAGAATCTGACCCAATACAACAAAATAGCATTGGTGGAGATTTTTTAAGATAGATTAAACAGAGGTTTAGCCAGGAAGCTAGTAGAAGTAGGACAGTTGAACAAAATAAGCTCACTAGATGCCTAGTACTTCAAAGCAGTAGAATTTGAGAGAGCCAAGTGATCAGCAGAAGGAATCTTTGGTTGGGAAAGACAATTTATTGATGGAAAAAAGGCAATACAAGGGGAGGTTAAAAGAGAAGACAGGTCAACTCTAGTAGTTCCAAGGCGAGATCCTAATACAATGGACATTGATATGATGAGAAAACAAGGCATGTGCTTTAATTGTGGAGTTAAGGGTCATATCACTACAAGGTGCCCAGAGCCAAAAAAAGAGAGAAAATTCTTTGAAAGGAGGATTGAATCAGAAAGATCAGTAGATAAGATATTAGAAACAGAGTTGAGAGAATGGGTAAAAGAGCAGATAAAGAGTTTTGGAAAGGGCAGGGAGTAAGCACCAACTCATCTACACCTGTAATAGATTCAAAGATATATTTACCTGACAAATCAATAAACAAAATTTTGAATCAATTTGGTGCTAGAAAATTCAAGACAACAAGAGGATATTCAGCAAAATGGGTAGCAAAGAGATTAAGAAAGAATGACAAAAATACAGTAACAGATATCCTGAAGGTCTGGTCACACCAATCAAGAAAAGTAAAGTACTCCAGGAAAAGAGTATAAGAACTTAATGAAATGACAGATAATGAAGTCCTAGTAGCACTAAAGTCACTGGAGAACCCTTCAATTATCAGGAAACTAAGAGATAAACAACTTGATATTAAGGTTAGGGTGATGACACAGGATACCATGAAATCGTTTTACAAAAAGACTCTTATAAACTCAGAATGTTTAAGCTTATGTATTAGCAAAAGATTTATTGAAGAGAATCAAATTAACACATGCAAATTGCCATTTCCCATCACTTGTTATAATGCAGATAGGTCTACTAACCAATCAGGAAGTATCACAGAATATGTGGAAATGATTATGTCAATTGAAGATCACATTGAACAAATTCAATTCTTGGTAACCAGTTTAGGAAAACATGACCTATTCTTAGGCTATAAATGGCCCCAAAAACATAACCCAACCATTAACTAGAGAGAGTCAAAGGTACTACTAGACAAATGCCAGCATTGGTACAGACAAGTTTTGGGAGATAGTGAACTAGAGGATACTGAAGAAGATGCAAAGGATGATCTAAATGACTTAGAAGAAGAAAAGTTATTATTTATAAATTTGAAAGAAGAAGCATGGAGGAGGGAAGAGATAAATATCAGGAGAACACAACAAAGCAATGAACAATCCAAAGAAACAATCCAAAAGAAGTATTGGAGCTTCAAGGAAATAGTATTTGACAAAGAAATGTTTGACAAACTACCCCCCAAAGACCTTGGGATTATGCAATTGAATTATTTCCAGGAGCAATGCTAAAGGATTGCAAAATATATCCACTTAGCCCCAGAGAACAAGAGGAGCTCAATAAATTCCTAGACAAACATCTAAAATCAGGATGTATCAGACCTTCTAAATCCTCCTGTGCTGCTCCATTCTTTTTTGTGAAGAAAAAGAATGGATCCCTGCGACCTGTACAAGACTATAGGAGATTGAATGAAGTGACAATCAAGAACAAATACCCTTTACTATTAATCTAGAAGCTGATTGACAAGGTTAAAGGAGTATGCTACTTTACTAAACTTGATATTCAATGGGGTTACAACAACATAAGAATAAGAGATTAAAATGAATGGAAGGCTGCCTTCAGGACTAATCAAGGACTATTCGAGCTATTAGTGATGTACTTTGGGTTATACAACTCTCTAGTAACCTTTCAACTGATAATAAATACCTTATTCTAAGACTTGATTAGTCAAGAGAAAATAGTCATATACATGGATGACATACTAATATTCTTCAAAACAATGGAAGAACATATTGACATTATAAAGAAGGTACTGAAAATCTTGAACGACAACAAACTCTTGGTCCAAACAAAGAAATACTAATTCCACTAGACAAAGGTTGAATATCTAGGAGTTATCATCTTAAAAGATAGTGTCAAAGTTGATCCAATCAAAGTAAAGGGAGTCATAGATTGGCCTGAACCCAAAGATAAGTGGGAAATCTGCCAATTTTTGGGATTTTGCAACTTTTACCAATAGTTCATTAGAGGATTTGCACAACTTGCCAAACCTCTAACAGAACTGACAGGGAAAAAGGCTTGGAAGTGGAGTAAGGAAGAAAGAAGAGCATTTGCAAAGTTGAAAAAGTCCTTAACATCAACTCTAACACTTGCAATCCCCAACCCAGAATATAAATTGCGAATAGAGGTCAATACTTTAGAATATGCCATAGGAGGGATACTCATCCAATAACAACCAGATGAGTCATGGAAACCTATATCATTCCTATTCCAAGCTCTAAATGAAACAGAGAGAAACTATGAGATCTATGATCAAGAGTTATTGGTAATAATGATAGGAATCAGACATTGGAGACAATACCTTTTAGGAAGGAATGAATTCAAAGTGTGGACCAACCACAAAAACCTAGAATACTTTAGAAGTCTCCAAAAATTGAATTGTTGTCAAGCTCACTGACTAGCTAAATTACAAGATTACAACTTCAAATTGATTTACAAGCCAGGAAGCACAATAAAAAGGGCAGATACCCTCTTGTAATGAAGAGACTGTTTATGCTAGGGGTTTTTCTGTTCTCTTTTTAAATAGAATTTTCTCTACTACTGTCTAAGTAGCAGTGAAGATAAAAGCTTAAATAAGGATGTGGTGTGTGATCTCCTAAGGAAAGCATCCTAGTTGATACTGTATATTAGTACAGTGTCCCTTATGCAAATTCATGGGGAAATAAATTCAGAAGTTGACAGTGAAAGGAAGTTGTAAAATTAAAGTTTTACCAATGTACTGTGATAGCAGTGATGTTCAAAACTCGAAACTCGATTCTAGACTACTGTTTTGGCCCTGTGCCTAAGTCTTACCTATCTAGTGTTATCCTAATGCCCTGTTTCAAAGTTGTCCTCACAGTAGCACTCTCTGGCTATACGATCAGACTATCCTTACAGTAGCACTCTTGACTATGTGATTAGATATGTGACTTTGAATCCTCCCTGTATAACTTGACTCCCTAGCAATGCTAAACTTTGTCTTAGAGCTCCTATGACATTGCTTCTGTAGCTAAGTCACTTGTCCTGTAGTCTCTTTGGTTTGACTCAGTCTTGAGTTGAAGTAACTTAATCACTGATCTGATCACTCTAAAAATAGATTTCCACTTTTTGAAAACCCAAATAGAGGAAAAAAGTAACTGAGATTACTTGCTCTCTTTCTACTAAGTAGAGGTTTTTATAGGTTTAGAGAAATACAAAAGAAATATACAGAAAAATAGAGAAAATAATAAACCCAGTCATAATCTATTATTACAACAATTGTTCTGGTAGTAATAGGGAATTCCATGCCTCCTTGTCTTTTTTTGATTATTTCCTATTAGTTTTGCCAGGTCCACTCTACTCTTGCTGAGTTACTGGGTTGCCTACCACCAATCCCATGACAATCTTTCCCTTTGGCTTATCTCAGCAACTCAGGACCTGACTCTTTCCTTTTCTGTCTAGGAAGTTTCAGAAGTTGTTTCTACTACTCTCTAATGTCATATTCCAGAAATATGATAATTATGTAATTTATTTCTCCTAATAATTCTCCTAAAATTAATAATAGTAAGATAGTATAGTAGACTACTCTTCTCCTATTCCAGACTTCCTATAAGTACTGTGTAGTTACAGTATAATTTCTCAGTCTGTAAATTAACGCCATCTAGTTCTAACCCCCTTCCTGTCTAATCTGGATTCCTAGTTCACTTCCTTAGGACCTCTTCTTCGATGACTTCTCTCCATTCCAAAATACACAACCACTTCATGACTGGAGACTAGGGCGCAACACATAAGTTGAAGCCAAGGTTATTCATTAAGTCGTATATCTGCTTTGACGTCTTTTACCTTCCACCAGAGTCTTCCTTTGGAGTTTATACTGTCGCTAAGTAATATTCTCCTCTGGCATAGTACATTATTCCATTCCGGAGAGTACCTTTATATATTACTCCACTTCTTTGTCCTCTCCATAATTCCATCCTTAACATCTGAGACTCTTTGTTACTTCTTTGTTTTTGATTGTAGTAGATCAGTTCTTGACGTGCTCCTATTCTTGGCCATCACTGATCAAGTGATGTTGCAGCTATTCTTATCTCCTGCCAGGCCACTGGTCCTGTTCCTTGTGATAGGCATCTTTTTGGACTTTTCCACATAAGGCTTTTTTTTCCTGACTAAGCTGTTTTCTCTTAGCAATGACACTATGGGGCTATAGGCTCAACTCTGCTAGTTCTTGAGTGATTGGCCTGTTGATGGTAGTAACCTTATGTTCCTAAGTATACTACTATGTAGTTAGGTAGCCAGCTTTTGGTGTTGAAGTCCTTTATGCCTTCTCTGCTATCTAGCAGGTGATTCTATCTTAGTCCTGCTTCTTGGGGTATGAATTCGCAAAATTTGGTTAATTTTAGGCCTGAATATATTTTAGGCTTCATAGTAGAGGCCAGATCATGACTCAGGAGAAAGTAACAATAACAAAAAGACCTTACTGAAGAAAGAAAGATTTAGATCTGTAATAATGAATAAGAGAGAGTTTTGGAAGGAAATAGAAGAGACAGAAGAATTTGTAAAAGAAGAAATAAAAGTAGTAGTAGATGAAAAAAGGAAGGATTGAAAAAGAGAAGAAAAAGTTTTTATATAGAAAGAGAGAATATATGTGCCTGACTTGGTAATCCTTCATGAAGAAATCCTACAATGACATCATAACTATGAGTTGGTAGGCTACTCAGAATATATTAAAATGCATGAGCTCATAACATGAAATTATTGGTGGTCCTGACTGATGAATAATGTCAAATGATATATAGCAGGGTATGAATGTTGTCAAGCTAATAAACCCAACAGATAGAAAAGAACAAATACCCTATACCCAAATGAAGTACTGTCAGACCTATGGGACATCATCAGCATTGACCTAATAGGACCCTTACCAATGTCATTAGGATACAATAGAATTCTAGTCATGGTTGATAAGTTCTTCAAAATAGCTCAATACTTACTAATTAGCATGGGAATTTTATCCAGAGAAGTAGCACAAATCCTATGGGACTGAGTATTCAAAGATATTGGATTACTTAGAAAGGTCATCAGTAATAGAGGTCCATAATTTGTATCTAATTTCATAAAGAAATTATGCTCCAGATTAGGAATCAAATAAAACCCCTCCATAGCTTATCATTCTCAAACTGACAAACTGAATGAGTTAACCAAGAAGTAGAACAATATTTGTGCCTATATGTTAGCTATCAGCAGAACAATTGGTTAGAATAGTTACCTTTGGCCGAATTTGCATACAACAACTGAAGCCATTCAAGTACAGGCTTATTTCCCTTCTTCATTAAACTAGAGAGATACCCAAATACTGGGAAAGAGGTCAAAGGAACAAAAGAGAAGGTCCCATCAGTAGATGAATTCCTAGAAGGGATAAGTCGAGTGAGAAAAGAAGTAGAACTGGCTCTAAAAAGGACAAATAAAACCATGAAGTGGAAATTTGACATTCACAAGAGAGACAGGCATGAATTTGGAATAGAAAATTTGGTGTGGGTAAATGGAACCCACTATAATACTGATTGCCCTTCCCAAAAATTATTCTTCAAATGAGCAGGCCCCTTTCCAATCATCAGGAAGGTTAGTAATACAGCATATAAACTCAAAATTCCAGCAACTTGAAAAAACATTTACCTAATAATTAATGAAGCATTTCTCAAACTATATATTTGACCTACATTCCAACAATAACAAGAATATGCAAACACAAATGTTACCCTTGTAATGGATACTGAAAGGCTTCTAGAAGTTGAAGAAATATTAGATTCTTGATGGAGAGGTAAAAGACTCTAGTATCTAGTCAAATGGAGGGGACTGTCAGTGAACCAACTCCTGAGCCAGAATAAAGCCAACTGCTCTTTATCAGCATTTGACAAAGAGAACTTGATAGAGTTCCCATTGGATTTACTATACTATATATACAATTACTATGTGGCTATGCTCTTTTATCTCCTATGGTCTTCATGTTACTTGTTAACTGACTCCTTTGTCATATATCATGACTGTGACTCCATGTGACATGACCATTCTGTGACCACTGTCATACCTCTATGACTCTGTGACTTGTCATATGATATCTTCCCACACTCCACCTTAGTAATAAAAGAAAAGAAAAGGAAAAGATATATTAAATAATGACTTAGTTGTTTTGCCAAGTCATGACAGGGACAGCCCTAGGAAGAACAAACTTGGGAAGATCACACCAATATTCTACAAGGGACCCAACAAATGTGTTCTAAATTTCACAAAGACCATCCAAATGTCTACTATTCAAATTTCTCCAAAAATCCATAGTGAAATCATGAGAACACAATCCTAAAAAGAGAATAATATTATGAACTTATCTTATGACTACCATGATCCTGTCCCATGCTGCCTAAAGTAGTATCATATATATATATAGAAAACCCATTAGTAGTCTTCTAACATTAGTCTGGTTATAAATATACCTTTCATTTGAATACTGGGCATTAAGAACTTGTAACAATAACAGCCAAGTAAAAACAAGCAGTATGTCCTTTATTTGTTTCCTAAGTTCTCAAATTTGATCTTAGTTGCCTGTTGCTTGCAAGAAGCTGAAGAGAAGTATAAAGGGGGCTAGATAATATTTTCCTTTCCATATAAGAAATCTTTAGAGAGGATACCCAGTAAGTGTTATGACTTGGTAAAATGGCTAAATCATTATTTATATTTCTTTTCTTTTATTACTAAGGTGGAGTGTGGGAATTATCACATGACTAGTCACAGAGTCACAAAGGTGCAACAGCAGTCACAGAATAGTCACATCACAGTGAAGTCACAGGATATAACAAAGGGATTACCTAATGGACATGAGAACTGTGGGAGATAAGGTGCATAGCCATGATAGTAATTGTATATATAGTATAGTAAATCTAATGAGAACTCTATTGAGTTCTCCTTGTCAAACGCTAATAAAGAAGTAGTTGGCTTTATTCTGGCTCAGGAGTTAGCTATTCTGATATTAGAACTCAATCCTATCACTTCCAGGCACCGTTCACCTTGAACCTTGCCTATCTTTACTCTCATCACTGATCGACCCTCAACTGATGATTATCATAATCATTAGTCATTTTCATATATAGCTGGGCCCTTGGCTTAAGGGGACTTGTCAATCAGTTAGGGATTGACAGTGGAAGAGTAATACCAAACTCGGGTATCATTTCTAAGACCTGATCTTACAAATGAGCGGTGTTTAGAAGACTACTTATACCCTTCTTAGTATAAACCTTGTGCTGTACTCCATTGTGAGTTGGTACATGCAGAGGAGTGACAGTTACTTCTAGAAGGCCATCTAGATTAGGGATCCTCTTTGTGAGGTGATAGTCTAACCATAGTATTAGGGCAGTAGTCAGTAGGGCAGTAGGTGTCTGGTTGGGTAAAGATCTTGTGCTCCAACAGACGTAACTCTAGCTAGATCAAATTATTAAATCCATACCTTCTTCTGGAGATATAGCACTATGTCTCTAGAACAATATAACTCTATCCTGAGCAGCATGCTCAAACAGAAACAATTTCTTGCCAGACTGAGAGAAAAGCTTAAAGAAAGGAAGAGGAAGCTGTGTTTTAGCTGTAAGAAGTTCGGGCACCTGGCCCGAAACTACAGGAATATATGAAGGGAAGAAGAGGGGAAAGCTATTCCCCAAAATAAGTTTGAAGTATTGAGTAGTTGGGTGATGCAATGTGGGGTAGAGAAGAGAGCGGCATGTGTAGCAAGGCCACAAAAGGCACAGCAAGAAAAGAGGCCAGCGCACTCCCTACGGAGAAAGGTACAGGAGCACAGCAGCGTATGGGGTATGCCTCCAAAAGGCACAGCATTAGAGGAAAGAGGATGGAAAACCAAAGAGATGATAGTAACATTTGTAAAGTGTGGGGGATGTGAATATAAAGACACCAGGACAGAGGAAAATCGAGGACAAGGATTTATCTCTGAAAAGCAGCTGAGGAATCTATGGTATGGAAGGTGTTTAGAAGCATGGAAATAAAGAAAAGATGGAGGGGGATATAAGGTTGAGTATGTCAAGTATGGAAGGAATGACACAATTAAAGGAAAGAAATTGGAAGAGAGGAAGATTTTGTGCCCTAAATGTAAGACAGGGAAAAAGAAGCCATGGTAGAACTGGGAAGTAGCAGCACAGCCTACAATGGCAAAAGTGCAGCAAAGCAGCGCATAGATAAGAGTTCCAAAAAGTGCAGCAAGAGAAGGGGGTGGCAAAAGAGAAGTAAGAAGGACATTTAAGATGTTAAGAGAGGTATGGCTAAGCATTGGACTGGAGAAGATAAACACCCACAAAGGCATAACAGTAAAGGTACTCCTAGACAGTAGTGTGACAGAGATGTTTATGGATAGAAAAACAGCAGCAAGATATAGGTTTAAGCTGCAAAAGTTGAATAGACCAGTGGCAGTAAGAAATGTTGATGGCATGAATAATAGTGTAGGAGCAATTACATATTGGGTAGAAGTAAATGTGTACTATAAAGGCCATGTAGAAAGGATGAAGATGGATATATGTGATTTGGGAAAGACAGAAGTAATCTTGGGAATGCCTTAGCTACAAGGTCATAACCCAGAAATTAACTGGGAAACAGGAGAAGTCAAAATAATGAGATGCCCACTATTATGTGGAGAAAACAAAAAAAGGGAAGAAAAAAGATAAGGAAAGAAAAGAGAGTGGTAACCCTAGAAGAAGAGAAAATTGTCAGATGGGCAGTAGATAATAAAGAAGATTGGGAAAGAGAAGAGGAAGTAGAAGTGAACCACAGGAAAATTGAGGAAATAGTTCCAAAAAAATTCCTAAAGTGGAGGAAGGTATTTGGAAAGGTGGAGTTGGAAAGGATGCCTACAAGGAAAATTTGGGATCATGCCATAGACCTTAAAGAGACATTCAAACCACAAAAAGGAAGAATTTATCCTCTCTCTCCAAGAATGAGAGAGAAGAAGTTTAGAAATTTGTGGAAGACTAACTAAGAAAGGGGTATATCAGACCATCAAAATCCCCTTAAACGTTGCCAGTATTCTTTGTAGGAAAGAAAGATGGAAGTAAGAGGATAGTGATGAACTACCATAACCTGAACAACCAGACAGTAAAAAACAATTATCTGCTCTCCTTAATCACAGACCTAATAGATAATATAGGAGGCAAGAAAATATTTACTAAGATGGATCTAAGGTAGGGTTTCAACAATGTGAGGATCAAGGAAGGAGATGAGTGGAAGGAAGTGTTTACAACATATGTGGGCTCCTTTGAACCAATAGTCATGTTCTTTGGAATGACAAACTCGCCAGCTACATTTCAGGCAATGATGAATGAAATTCTAAGGGACTTGATAAATGAAGGAAAAGTTATGGTGTTTGTAGACGATGTATTAGTAGGAACAGAGACAAAAAAAGAGCATGATGAAATTGTGGAAGAAATACTGAGGAGGTTAGAAGAAAATGACCTATATGTCAAGCCAGAGAAATGTGTGTGGAAAGCAAGGAAGATTGGATTTCTAGGGATGATCATAGGGCCCAACGGGGTAGAAATAGAGAAAGAGAAGATAGATGGGGTACTTAGTTGACTAGAACCAAAGAATATAAAAGATATCAGAAAGTTTTTGGGCCTTGCAAATTATTACAGAAGGTTCATTAAAAATTTCACTCAAGTAGCTAGGCCAATGAATATACTGACGAGGAAGGATATGAAGTGGCAGTGGAGGCAGGAGCAACAAAAGGCATTTGACAAACTAAAAAGGATCTTCACAACAAGACCAGTATTAGTAGCCCCAAACTTAGACAAAGAATTCAGGATAGAAGTAGATGCTTCAAACTATACTACTAGAGAAGTGTTATTAATGAAATGCTCTGATGAATTGTGGAGACCAGTCGCTTTCATTTCAAAATCTCTAAGTGACACAGAACAGAACTATGAGATACATGATAAGGAGATGTTAGCTATAGTCAGGTGTTTGGAGGCATAGAGGCACTTCTTGGAAGGAACGACAACTAAATTTGAGATATGGACAGATCACAAGAATCTCGAATACTTCATGAAAGCATAGAAATTAAACCGTAAACAAGCAAGATGGGCCCTATACTTATCTAGGTTTGACTTTGTGCTAAAGCATATTCTAGGAAGTAGAATAGGGAAAGCAGATAGTCTCAGCAGGAGACTAGACTAGGAAGTGGGAGTAGAGAGAGACAATAAAGACCAGATGTTGATAAAGCCTGAGTGGCTAGAAGCAAGGAGAATGGAAATGGTAAAAATCATTGTAGAAGGAGTGGACCTACTAAAGAAGGTCAAACAGTCCAAAGTAAAGGACGATAAAGTAGTAAAAGCAGTGGAAGAAATGAAGCAGGCAGGAGTGAAAATGCTAAGGGATAAAGAGTGGAGAGAAGTTGACAGTGTAATGTACAAAGAGGAAAAAGTATATGTACCCAGAGATGATGAGCTTAGAATGGAAATTATTAGGCTACATCATGATATGCCTGTAGGAGGACATAGGAGATAGTGGAAAATAGTGGAGCTGATCACTCGGAACTTCTGGTGGCCAGGAGTCACTAAGGAGGTGAAAAGATACGTGGAGGAGTGCAATGCCTGCCAACACAACAAGAACTATACAGAACAGCTAGCAGGAAAATTAATGCCAAATTCAATTCCAGAAAAACCTTGGACACATATATCGGCAGATTTTATTACCAAACTGCCCTTAGCACAGGGATATGATTTGATCCTAGTAGTAGTCGACAGACTAACAAAAATGGCCTACTTTATTCCGACTACAGAAAAGACGATGGCAGAGGGATTGGCTAGGCTGTTTAGAGACAATGTGTGGAAACTATATGGTCTGTCTGAAAGTATCATATCAAATAGGAGACCACAGTTTGCAGCAGGGTTAATGCGAGAGCTGAATAGGATGCTGGGGATTGAAAGTAAAATGTCAACGGTGTTCTACCCTCAAACAGATGGACAAATGGAGAGGGTCAACCAAGAGCTAAAACAGTACTTAAGAATGTTTATCAACCATAGGCAAGAACAGTGACCAGACTGGTTAGGAATAGCAGAGTTTGCATACAACAATAAAGCACACTCAAGTACTAAAACGTTGCCTTTCAAAGCAAATTACGGACAAGATCCTAGGATAGGGTTTGAAATAAGAAAGAAGGGGAAATATGAGTAAGCAGAGAAATTTGTCACAAAAATAAAGGAAATTCAGGAGGAAGCAAAAGTGGCACTAAGGAAAGCACAAGGGAAAATGAAAAAGTATGTAGATAAGAAGAGAGCAGAAGTCAATAAGTATAAAGTAGGAGACTTAGTGATGCTGAGTACTAAGAATCTGAAATATCAAATGGTTGGGAGAAGGACAGAGAAGTTGACGAAGAGGTATGTAAGGCCTTATAAAATCAAGAAAGTCATATCATCGAACACAGTAGAACTAGAACTACCTAACAAAGTAAAAATACACCCAGTAGTCAATGTTAGTAGGATACAAAAATATATAGGGCAGGTAAAAGGACAAAAGAAGAAACAACCAACTCCAGTCATAATCAAAGAAGAGGAGGAATAGAAGGTAGAGAAAATCCTGAATAAGCAGTGAATAAGAGGGAAGGATAAATACTTAGTGAGGTGGAAAGGTTTCATGGTAGAATCTGACACTTGGGGAGAAAAAGAGAATTTAGAAAATACAAAAGAAGCGGTTAAAGAATTTGAGAAAGAATATTGGAGGGACATGAAAGAAGTAAATCAGCAAGAAAGAGAGGAAAGAACATTTAGAAGAGGAGAATTGCCAAGAAGATTCAAGGCAAGAAAACTATTTGGATGGTCAGACAAATAGTATAACCAGGAATACTGGGGAAGGCTAGAAAGAAACTGGAAAAAATGGAAGGGAGAAAGAAGAACATTAGAGGAAGATAAAGATGAAATGGGCAACATGGTAGACCTCTACTATGAAATGTAAATCCTCGGGATGAGGAACCTTGAGAGGGGGATGGTGTCATGACTTGGCAAAACAGCTAAGTCATTATTTATATTTCTTTTCTTTTATTACTAAGGTGGAGTGCAGGAATTATCACATGACTAGTCACAGAGTCACAAAGGTATGATAACAGTCACAGAATGTCATGTCACAATGAAGTCACAGTCACAGAATGTGACAAAGGGATCACCTAATGGATATAAGGACTATGGGAGATAAGGTGCATAGCCACGATAGTAATTGTATATATAGTATAGCAAATCTAACGAGAACTCTATCAAGTTCTTCTTGTCAAATACTGATAAAGGAGCAGTTGGCTTTATTCTGGCTCAGGAGTTAGCTATCCTGACAATAATAGGGGAAGATGTGAGAATATTCTAGAAAGAAGTAGTAATGAAAATGCATCATCTTTGATGGAAAAGACTTGGTAAGGGAATGCGTTATTACAAAGAAAAGGAAAGGACTGTATCATCAGTAGAATTTTAGAAGGTCTTAGGACAAAAAGGAGTTGATGGAATCCTAAAAGTAGTAATAGTTTCCCTTTTATATTTGATTTCTTGAGTTTCAGGGCTTTGTAATATCTTTAATATAGTATTCAGAGTGCAGTTGGATCGGAGAAAAACCTCTTGACTCCTACCTCTATCTACACTGTCTCTGAAATCATGAATGTAGATCTATTGAGAGTAAGAAGACTGAGACCAGGGGGATATCTTGAGAAGAACACAGAATATACCCAGAACTCAATCTAGAGAGAAGATACAGATGTAACTTAGGCAGGCTTCAGAGAAGATAGCAGGCTGGGAAAGCTTGACTAAGTACATACTTAGATTGCATCACACCCATAAAGTTCAGTATTGGGGGTGCAGACAAGGGGACAATTGAGTGTGGAGAGTCTATGAGTGATCAACTAACTGTATTTTCCAGAGGAGCTTTTGTCATGGTGTATAAAGGTTGACACCTTAGGGAGACTATGTGACAACAATCTAGAGAGATCTTATGATCCTTTTTACAACCACCAACATATATTTTACTGGAGCTATGTATAATTCTTATTTCTCTAATTATTTATAAACCTTCAACTTTGATTATCTTCCCTCAGACCTTTAGTACACAATTGGGAGCTGGCACATCATTATCTTGTTTGTCCCAGTATGCAATTCCCTTTTGTATCCTTTCAACACATGTGCATGGCTTAGTCACCTGACTATTAGCCACCCTGGAATCTTCCGAATTATTTAAATAATCCCATTTATTGTAATTTACCTTAGTTTTGTTCTCCCTTAGGAAAACTCCACTTTGCTTGTTACTCTTACTTCTTCCTCTCAAATATAATCCTACTGAAATCCAGAAGGGGCAAGTGTTATGAATATCAAGTGGAACTACAACTATTATCAACCATGGTCTGATAATGAGTGGCTAGTAAACGAGATGTTGGCAATATTAGACGAGGACATTACTATATAGTAATGCATTGAATGTCTGAAGACTCTAAGAGACAATGGACTCACAGAACAAATAGGACTCTTCAGAGAAATCTTGGACTATCTTTCTCTTTCTATCTTTGGACTTGTGCTAAATGGGATAATATCAGACTAACCCATTATTAGACACTGACTCAACTTGTCACCCTTATCGCTTTTGTCACTGGAATGTCACTTAACTAGTCACCTATAGTCACAACTAGTGTTACCACATTATAACGTAGTCACAATACCTAGTTAGAATAAATACAGACCAGAAAGAAAAGGGAACAGCAAGTTCTCTCTTTTTATATTCCCTCTGTAAAATCTTACTCTGAGGAATTGGTACTCTTACTTGTCTTAGGACAATCTCAAGAGTGCTACTCAAAGTCTCGTTAATATCTCTCCTCTGATATAACTTCACTGAAAACCTTAACTGGATCCTTTAAACAAGGAGTATAAAGATATCAAGTGTTAGATATAGGCTTCAAGTTGAAA
>Ga0153991_1000190_pt1 | contig 15323 bp, 26 predicted proteins | sample TSNC075MetaG_FD_104681 | JGI IMG/M metagenome (GOLD analysis project Ga0153991, IMG submission 104681) | Attine ant fungus gardens microbial communities from North Carolina, USA - TSNC075 MetaG | ecosystem: Host-associated > Fungi > Mycelium > Unclassified | place: USA: North Carolina, Jones...
AAGTTGAAGATTCCGATTCCAGACTCATCTCAGCCATACTAACGGGCGTTAACCGTGCTCTTCCCTTTGCCAAAGTCGAAGCCCAGAATACAAAGTACGCTACTCTCTCCACTCCCGTCCTCCAATTACAATATTTTTTCTAGAATCGATGCACATCTCGACACCCTCTTTCTCATCACACACAAATCCACATTCAATATCTCCGTCCAAGCTCTTGTTCTGATCCACCAAATTTCTCTCAACTTCTTCAAATCCTCTTCCTCTCCACTAGCTAAATCTATTGTTGATCGGTACTTCCGCACGCTCTATGCATCTCTCTACGATCACCGACTCAATACCTCTTCCAAACAAGCTATGTACCTGAACCTTCTTTACAGGTCTATTAAAACCGATCCAGAAGTATCATCTGAGAGGAGGATGGCCATGGTTAAACGGTTTGCTCAAGTCCTTGTCAGCGGAGGAAGTGGAGCGACTGAGTTTGTTGTTGGTGGGCTATACCTTCTCGGCGAGGTTGGTCGTTCCCTTATACTTTCAGCATAATGATTTGTGATGTGATGGATCTAGCTTTTCACTACCGTCCCTGGACTTCGTTCTATGATTTCCTTCAAGTCTGAAAGTGAAGTCGATGCCAAAAACTACGATGCCCACAAACGCAACCCCCTTTATGCCTGCGCCGCACACTCATGTCTTTGGGAACTCGTATGTTCCTTGTCCGCTTTCCTCTTCGAATTCATTGATTAACCTTATCATGAGATACCTCTCTTATTGCACTTCCACCCTACCATCTCCCTTCTTACCCGTCAAATTCTCACAGCCCAACCTTTCACCGCAGCGCCTGATCTCTCACAAAATACGCTTTCTCATTTCCTCGGTCGATTCGTTTACAAAAACCCGAAAAAGAATGTTTCTAGCACTGAAGGTAAAGGTAAAATTTCCCTTTCCGTTCCTTTTTTTAGCGTCCCCGCATTCATGAACCTATCACAGGTTCAAGTGCAATGCAACCTTCAGGAAGTGCCACCGAAGGTATCAAACTTTTCAAAGGCGAAGCTCTCTCTGTGCAAGTTAATTCGCCTTCATTTTGGAAAAACAAAAAGGAAGCGCAAATTCCCGTCGACCAAATATTCTTCTACGATTATTTTAAGCGGAAAAATGAGTCAGAGAGGAAAAGTAAAAAGAAGAAGAAGCAAGTTGATGGTGATGGTGATAACGAGGAAGCAGACGAGGACGAAGAAAGTGACGAGCAAGATGGAGCAACGAGTGAAAAAGGTAGTGATGGTACAATCGAGGATCAAAATGAAGAGGACGAAGATATTGACCTGGAAGAAGCGGAAATCTGGAAGGTAGGCAGTTTTCTCCTTTTCCGGGTTCTTGAAATCTTATAAACCATACTCCAGGCGATGAAAGCGACGATGCCTCAAGAGGAACACGATCTCCTTTCCGACAACTACAATGAGGACGAGAGTGAGGATGAAGATGAAAACAATGTCGAACACGACGACACCGATGAAAAGGACAGTGATGCTGAGAAAGATGATACCGATGACGCCCTTTCATTGGCTGAAGCTTCCGAGGACGATGATCTTATTCCTCTCGACGAAATGCCCGACGGTGTTATCGCTTACGATGGCTCACTTTCCGAGAGTGAAGAATGGGGAGGAATTAAAAGTAAAACCAGAAAACGCAAGCAAGCAGATGACAAGGAGACTGGCCTAAAGAAAAAGCGACGCTCGTTGCCTACATTTGTCAATTATGAAGATTACGCGAAAATGATCGAGGATGGGCCAGAGAATAATATCTAGTTGTCTTGGCTAACGAAGAACATAATTATACCATTATGTTGTGCCTCCATTTCCAAGTCGTCTCACGACAATGTCGTCGATACAGGAGTCATGAAGGGGGAAAGAACTGGATATATGTTTCACAACAGTGCATTCTACCCATGACTTTCTGTGATTTGTCTGTAATATTATTTTGGGCATAGATACGACATGGCCTATGATTATAACTTATGCGATGGAGAAATTGCCTATATCACGAGACCTCCTGGTCCATTCCTGTCCTCTGCAGCCGGTACAACTACGCTACCAATGAAAACAGTCAGAGAAGAGCAATCACACCCGCATCCATCCCCACATCCATCCTCAGTTGATGAAATGAGCGATCATGAGAACCATTGGACGTCAGTAGTATCATCGGCAGACGCTACCATTGGCGAAGGTCCAGTATCAGTGTCGGAAGAAAATGCTCCTAGTACCTTACAAGAAGAGAGACCACCAGAGTGCGATCTCTTGGGACACCACGGGCAAACAACTGTCAAATGAAGTCACAACAATCACGTCGTCATCTTCCCACCATCATCATCACCACATTTAAAAACTCCCATACATACAATAAAACAAAATATGAATGCAACGAATGCTGGAGATGCTTGTCACCCACGTACATCCCGCATCCTAGGCCCCAGGAGACCTGGATCAAGGATGAAAAGGATGCATACCACATCTACCATAAAAACATCCCAACAAGAGAGCAGCCCCCACACAACACCTGAAACCACTGAAGACTCCACTACCCTAAAAGCCAAAAGAGTCCACCCAGTATCCAGAGCTGAGGACAACCCCATGGATACAGATATAGATGAGGACAACTCAGAAAAAGAGGAGAATCCAGGTGTACCCAATTCCCTCTTCTCAGGCCCAGTAACCCAAAGTTCGGACTCCATCCAAAAGATAAACAAACTCAAAAAGCTTCTTAAGGAAGCTCTATCAGTTGCAGGTGCCTTGGCCAATGCCCCCAGCTCAAACATTTACTGGGACCAAACAACAACTTGACTAATAGAACACTTCTTTACCAAAGTGACTACACAGAGTGAATTCTTTGCTTCATTATCTTTTTGCTAATACTCCCTACCCTGCTTATATTCTGCTCTTTTTTCATCATTTATTACTGTTACCTAGTGACTATCTTGTTACCCCAAGTCTCTTTCACTATTCAGCAAATATAGACACATTGTCTACAGTACTTAAACCATTTGGATATAAACCTGAGACCTAGTCTTTCTGTCTGGATCTCAGGTACATATGTTTACTGTTTTACTAGTTGCAATAATTAATCTCAAGTCTTTCTGTCTAGATCTCAGTCTAGCATTTCTAGCATCCAAGGACATTTCTGTACATATACTGCTACTTTTTCAGATAGTAAATACAGATTTCTGTAAAACACAAAAAGCAAGACACAATGAGATCATTGAGACCATGACTAAACTGATAGCAGATATTGAAATACTCAAAAATACCAATCTTCATCTATACAAAAATTCCACATCCCTGACCAAAAGACTAGAAGAGAGTATCCACAAACCATCAACTTAGGCCCAGGTAGCAGCCAAAGCAAGCCAACTGGATCAAGAGGCCAATTCCAATAGAGCCAACCACCCATTACAACTTATTATTGTATTTGAGAATAACATACCAGTTAATGACAGGCAAGACCCAATACTTGTTACCAATAACATCAACAAATTCTTAACTGAAAACATTAAATCACAACATATCAAAGTCATAGCAATCAAATGGAACTATCAGGGAAACTGTATCCTATATACAAGATCAGACCAATATATAGCTAACCTCCTGATATTCTCTAATATACTACCTCACATTATTGCTCCCAGATACTCTGGTCTAGCTAGAGAAGACAAGAAATGGTATAAAATAGAGATTACAGGTATCTGCATAAAGCTCTGGAATAGTATCAAAGGTGTATTCCTCTCTCAACATATCCACTCATATCTTTGCAAGAACAATCCTGAATATACCAAGGCTAGCATAGCCCTCTTACCACACTGGATCTGTCCCTCCACAGAATTTGATATACAAGAATACTTGTTAGTGGTCTTTACAATAGATGACAAAAACCAATACATATATCTACTAAAGAATGTCTAAACTCTAGCAACATGGGGTAAAATTGTATATATGTGTTATATACCAAAAATTCAGTATTATTCATTATTTATATTTATTTTCTTTTCATTTTCTTTCTAATTCTCACTCCTAAACTCCTAATTTGTTTATTCCTATAGGATCATAGTATAGGCCAAATACTTGTATATCAACTCCTATTCTGGGATTTGTATAAGTATTTTACTAGTATATTGTAATTCTCTAGTTTGTAGATTAAAGTCATACTTTCCATAGTCTTGTAGTACTTTTTCTTTTTGCTATATATTATTATGAGTCATTTCCAAAGAAGAAAAATATCTCCCATGTATTTATCAACTTGATAGAGAACCTCTAGAAATACAACAAGGGAAAGCTATAAATAGCATAGAATAATATTGTGTACAACTATATGGTTATTAAATAAGGGTCTTGTGATTGTGGGAAGTAGATGCATAGACTATACAATATTTGTATAAGTAGTAGTAGAAATCCAATAGAAAACTCCATTGAGTTCTTCTCTTTTAATTGTCACTGGTTGGGGTCAAAGCTTTAGTTCTAAGCCTATACTCTTAACATTAGAACTTAATACCCTAGGCAATCTCTTACCTTGAGGCCTTGCCAATACTTACTCTTATTATCATTCTTGCTAGTAAGCATAGCACTCACAAGCTTTTTGAAAGCCAGGTCCCAGGCATAAAGGAAACTTTGTAGTTAGTTAGGGGCTACAGATAGAGAACTTGGACAATACCAGTATCTTTGCTTCAAGACCTGACTTTGTCTTCTAGTGTTGATAATATATTTCTTTCACTATCTGCTCTGTACTATAAGTGCATTGTTATCTGTCTATACAAGGGAACAACAGTAAAGCTCTTAAAGCTCTGTCTAGAGTAGAGGTTCCCTTCTTAGGGACAATAGTTGTTTCACCCTTGGTAGCTAGAAGTAAACATTATTGTTAGCACAGGGTTATAAAGACTTAAGGCTTAACCAAGGTAGTTGTTCAGAAAGAACTCAATAGAGTTCCTTATTGGATTCCCCTAGATACTTATACAAATATTAGATGGTCTGTGCACCTACCTCCCATGATTACATAACCCTTACTAAGAACTATCTATATCTTACATAATCCTTCCTATGCTATTTATATCTTTTTTGTATTGTATTCTTGAATGTTTCCCATCAAGTTGATGAATACATGAGAAATAGTTTTTTTCTTGAAAATCATCTCATAACATGGTCTCTCCTTCAAGTTTCCTTATCCCAAGGAATTTTTCCATTGTCTCCAGTTTTCCTTTTATCTTTTTTCCCTCTGTCTCTCATATTCCTTATTTGACTACCTCCATAGTATTTTTGCTGTAAACCTCCCTGGAAGTTCTCTTGAGAACTCCTTTTTGTTGTTTTCTTCTTCCTGTTATCTTATTTCTTCAGCTTCTTTCTTATACTCTCTTTCAAACTCCTCAACCAACTTCTTCATATTCTTCAGGTTTTCTCTACTTTCCCAAGTATCTTCCTCTACCATATATCTCTTCTCTTGTACTAAGAACTTTTTCTTCCCCCTAATAATCCTTTTGTTCAGTATTTTTTCTACCTTGAATTCCTTTTCTCCTTCAATGATAACTAGTTTTGGTGGGGTTTTCCTTTGTCCTTCCACCTAGGACCTGTACAACTATACTTGACTTATGTTAACTACAGGGTGTATCTTAATAGAACTAGATAGTTCTAATTCTATAGCATTGGTTAAGATAATTCCCTTGACCTTGTAAGGCCCCACAAACTGCTCTGTTAACTTTTCTGACCTCCTTCCTACTATCTATCACTTGAGATCCTTTGTACTTAATAGTACTAAGTCTCTGACTTTATACTTTTCTTCTTCGCCTTGCTTTCTATCTATATACTTCTTCATCTTCTCTTGTGCTTTTTCTAATACTGCTTTTGCCTCTTCCTGGATTTTCTTTATTCTTTTTATAAACTTTCCTACTATCTCAAACTTCCCCTTTCTTCTTCCCTCAAATCCCATTTGTGGATCCTGACTATAGTTTGCCTTAAAGAGAGATACTTTTATAACCAAATAAATTTTGTTATTATATGTAAATTCAGTAGTTCCCAGCCAGTCTGGCCACTGCTTCTGTCTGTGATCAATAAAGACCCTCAGGTATTGTTCTAGCTCCTGATTGATCTTTTCTATTTGTCCATCTGTTTGAGAATGATAGGCTGTTGACAGCTTTATTTAGATCTCCAATAACTCGTTCAATTCTTTTATTATTCCTGCTACAAACTGCACCCCTCTGTCTAATATGATACTTTCTGGAAGACCATGTAATTTTCAAACATAATCCCTAAATAACCTAGCAAACCTTTCTGCCAATGTTTTCTCTATAGTTGTTATAAAGTATGCCATTTTACTAAAATAGTTGCAAACTATGAGAATTGCATTATAACCCTAAGCTAAAGATAGTTTGGTAGTAAAGTTTACTGAAATATAACTCTATGGTTTCTCTGGGATTGTATTGGGTATTAGTTTTCCTGCTGGAGCTTTACTTCTATTCTTGTAATGTTGACAAGTATTGTATCCATCCACATATTTTCCCCCTTCTTTTGTAACTCCTGGCTACCAATAGTTTCTTGTCAGCAGTTCTGTTGTTTTCTATCTCCCACCATGTCCCCCTACTGGCATATTGTGATGTAGCTGTATTATCTCCCTTCTTAACTTTCTCTCTGGCACATAGATTTGTCCCTTCTTTATAACCACTCCTTTTTCTATTGTCCACTCTTTATCTCTCAATGTTTTTATCTCTGCTTTCTTTAGCTCCTCCACTGCTTTGACTACTCTTTCATTTCCTTCCTATGCTTTTCTAATTTTATTTCTCAGGTCATTTTCTTCTACCAGTGTTTTTGTTCTCTTTATCCATACTGGCTTTACTAGCATTTGGTCCTCATTATCATTTTCTATCCTCTCTTGCCAATCTAGTCTTCTGCTCAGCCCATCTGCTTTCTCCATACTTTTTCCTGGGACATGTTTCAAGGTGAAGTCAAATTGTGATAGATATAATACCCATCTAGCTTGTCTTTGATTTAACTTTTGGCTAGTCATAAAATACTGGAGATTTTTGTGATCTGTCCAGATTTTGAACTTTACTTTTACTTTCTCCAGATAGTACCTCTATGCTTCTAAGCACTGAATTACTGCTAGCATTTTCTTGTCATGAATTTTGTAGTTTTGTTTTGTTACATTTAATGACTTAAAGATAAAGACAGCTGGTCTCCACTTCTCATCCTCACATTTCACTAATAGTACTCCTTCTGTTGTATAGTCTAAGGCATCTATCTGCCTCTACCCTTATCTCTTTGTCTAAATCTGGGATGGCTAAGACCAGTTCTATTGTAAATACTTCTTTTAGTCTTATAAATGCTACTTCCTGCTTTTCTTTCCACCTTTACTTTTTCTCCTTTCTGACTAGTAAGTGCAAAGAGGCTGCAATTCTAGCAAAGTCCTTAATGAATTACTTGTAGTAGTTTGCCAGTCCTAGAAACTTTTGCACTTCTTTCATGTTTCTTGGTACTGGTCAGCTTAGGACTCTATCCACCTTTTCCTTCTGCATTTCTACCTCCCAAGGTCCTATTACCACACCTAGAAATTCCACCTCCCTTACTTTCCACTAACACTTTTCTGGCTTAACAAATAGGTCATTTTCTTCTAGTCTCTTCAATACCTCCTCTACCAGCTTATTATGCTCTTCTTTGGTGTCTATAACTACTATTATATTATCAATAAAGGTTACTGTATTTCCCTGATTGATCATGTCTTAGAACAGGTCATTCATCATAGTTTGAAAGGTGGTCAGGAAATTTGTTAGACCAAAATACATAACTATTGGTTTATATGCCCTGATATGTGTTATGAATACAGTCTTTTACTCGTTGCCTTTCTTAATTCTCATATTGTTGTATCCTCATCTAAGATCAATTTTCATAAACACCTTCTTTCCCACTCCATCTAGGATATTTGCAATTAGGAGTAAAGAGTACCCATTTTTTACCATTCACTAATTTATATGATGATAATCTTGTACTATTCTCCTTTTTCCATCCTTCTTTGCTACAAAATAGACTGGTGAGGTCTGGTAATTTTGATGGCTGAATATATCCTTTTTGCAGTTGGTCCTCTATAAATACTTGTATCTCCTCTTTTTCTTCTCTCAACAGTGAATATACTCTCCTCTTCCTGGGCACAAACCTCTCTTTCAATTCTATTGTATGATCCCATGGCTTTTGAGTGGGTATTCTTTCTAATTTCTCCTTCTCAAATACTTTTTTCCACTTCCAGAATCTCCTAGGTACTAATTCTTCCACTGTCTTTTCTTTTACTATCTTTCTCATCTACCTTTTCTCCTGTGTTTCTTGCTTTCTTTTTCCACATATTGGTAGACACCATGTCATTTTGACCTCCCCCTTTTCCCAGTTTATCTCTGGGTTATGAACCACTAGCTAGGGTATATCCAATATTACTTCTGTCTTCTCCAGATTACACATATTCATTTGCACTCTCTCAATATGCTCTTTAAAGAACATATTGCACTCTATCTGGTAAGTGATTGCTCTCCTGATGTTTGCTATTCCATCTATATTTCTTACTAGCAAGGGAGTTTTTAGCTTCTCTAGTTTAAATCTCTTCTCTTTTGCAAACTTGGTATCTATGAATAGACCTGTCATCCCACTGTCTAACAGTGCCTTCACTACTACTCCTTCATGACTCTTCAGCTTTTCTAACCCTACTTTTATCCATACTTCCCTTAGCAGTTATAGTGTATAGTGCATATCTTTTGTTTTCTCAGTGTTGCTATAACAATTCAATTTATTTTCTAGTTTTTCTGGGTGCAATATACTGTACAAATTATTGGAGTCCAGTTGGGAGCTCACTGTCCTCTATTGTTTTTTACCAACTCTTACAATGTTTCTACTACTTTTCTCTCTCTTTCCTTTCTTTGCTAACAGTTTTTGGCCATATGGCCCCACTTCCCACACATATAGCATATTCTATCTTCTTCTCTTTCTCTATTAATATCCATTGCATTGGGATCTCTTCCTAGCCCTTATTCTCTCCAACTGTTCTGTGCTCCTTTTCTAAAGTTCTGATCTCCTATCCTTCTCTTTCTCTATATAATTCTCCTCCAAAGCCTCTTCTAGGCTACACATTTCCCTGTAGACACATTACATTTCTCTCCAACATCCTTTCCTCTGCTCTACTCTATCTCTGGTTTCTGTTTAACCTTATCACTTTCTTCTACCATTTATACTGGAGGGACTTTCTGCTTTTGCCAACTTCCTCCTTAGCACTTTGCTTAACCCTCTTTTGAACTCTTCAATAAGGGGCTATTCCTTATAACCACTTTCTCTTGCTATCTTTTTGAACTCCTGGACATACTCATTGCAAGTCCTTCCCCCTTGCTTAATTGTTCTTAGCTGCTCTATTTTCCTTTCTTCTTCTATTGTTTTTCCAAATTTATTCCTTATCTTACTAAACAATTCCTCTACTGTTTCTACTTCCAACTCTCTCTTTGATAGCTCATCTAGTAGATTGTCTTTTTATACCTCTGCCACTCTTCCCTGCACATAAGACAGTACCCAGGCCATCTTTGTTGCCTCTGACTCCTCTATTATCTTTATGCTAAGATACAAGCAAGCTGTGTTAATAAATGCACTTACTTCCTCTATCTTCCCACTAAACAAAAAAGGTTTTACTACCTCTACTCTTGCTCTTCCATTCTACTACAAAAGAATGGCCATCTGCTGCTGCAGATTGGCTATTAGGAAAAGGAGTTATTCCTCCTAGGTAAAGAGAGTAGATTGTGATATGGAAACAGCAGGTTGCTTTACAGATTACTGTTGTTGTTGCTGTTGCTAAGACATATATAGCAGTGGCAGTGATAGTAATAGTAATAGTGATAGTTGTGATGATGATTTCTCATAGGAGAATGAATAGTCTTCTTTGTCTAAACTTATGACTAGTTACTGACTAGAAGAGTAAAACAATATTATCTCTAAGAAGAAAATCTCTAAGCTAGATGGGCCTTTAAGAGAATAGACCAGTAGTATAGAGCTAATAACAAAAGACTAAATATAAGCCCACTTGATATGGAGGTTAGGTCTCAGACAGAGATATGAGTTTTGTCCAGGTCATCTATCTACTATCTTTAACTGATAGTGAAGTCCCCTTTATAACTAGGGCCCACTTTCCAAAAAGCTTTTGAATATTGTGCTTATTAGTGAGAACGATAAAAGAGTAAGTAGGAATAGAGATTTTAAGGCTGCAAGATACAAGGTCAATGATAGATATTGAGTTCTTATATTAGTGTAGAGTTGTGAAGACTTAAGGCTCAACTAAGATGGTTATTCAGAAAGAACTCAATAGAGTTCCTTGTTAGATTCCCCTAGGTACTTATACAAATATTAGATGGTCTGTATATCTATCTCCCATAATCACATGACCTTTACTAAGAACTATCTATATCTTATATAATCCTTTCTATACTATTTATATCTTTCTTGTATTGTATTCTTGAATGTTTTCTATCAAGTTGATGAATGTATGAGAAATAGTTTCCTTATTGGAAGTCATCTCATAACAATCATAGCTAGTTTATTTCTTTCTAACCAGAAGATCTATAAATTGTCTGAAAAAAAGAAATCATCATCATCATTACTCTCACCCTTACTATTATTAATTATATCTCACTAACAACAACAGTAACCTACAAAGCAATCTGCAGGACTATCTACTTCCACTCTATTTCTATCCAAAGAATAACTGCTCACTCTTATTGCTGGTCTACAACAGCAGGTGAATATATTGTTATATCAGTAAGGAGAAAGTAGAGTGGAAATAGTAAAGCTTTCTCTATTTAGAGAAAAAATAGAGAAAGTAAGTGCATTTATCAATATGGCAAGATTATATTTGAGTATAAAGATAACAGAAGAACCAAAGATAACAAAGATAGCCTGGGTACTATCTTATATACAGGGGGGAATAGCAAAGACATGGAAGAACAACTTGTTGGATAAACTGTTAAAAGAGGAGTCAGAAGTAAAGACAGTGGAGGAATTGTTTACTAAAATGAGAAATGAGTTTGGAAAAACAGTGGAAGAAGAGCAAAAGATAGAGCAACTGAGAATGATTAAACAAGGAGAGAGGACCTGTAATGAGTATATTCAAGAGTTTAAGAAGATAGCACAAAGAATTGACTATAAAAAGTGGCCTCTTATAGAAGAGTTCAAGAGAAGATTGAATGGAGTGATCAGAAGAAAGCTGGTAGAAGCAGAAAACTCCCTCTCCTTATATAATAGAGAAGTGACAAGATTAGATAAGAATCAGAGATAGAGTAGAGCAGAGAAAAGGATGTTAGAGAGGAATGCAGCATACCTATAAAGAGATATGCAGCAAAGAAAAGGATTTGGTAAAGAATCATATAAAAAAAGAGAGAGATAGGTTATATAAAGAACAGAGGGTTCAAATCAAAGGAAAGGATATTAGAACAGAGGAAACCAGTATAGGGAAACAGAAACTGGACCAGAACCAATAGCAGTAGATGGAGAAGGGAAAAGAAGAGGATATGGGATTTGTTTCAATTGCAAAGAATTTAGGCATATAGCTCGAGATTGTAGAAATCAAAAACAAGGAGTTAGAGAAGAAAGAAGAATCAAACAAGATGAGTTATCAAAAGAGAATAGAGGTTAGTAAACTCCTAGCTGTTCTTCTATAATAAATACAATATTTTGAAATGTATACAATTGGACAATGGATTGAATACCCAGAACATCAAAGGAGTAAGAGATATGAGAAGAACAGTGAAACCACTGAAAGAAGTATAGATAGAAGTAAAAGTAGAAAAACTGGACACTCATGAAGAAGTATCTGTTAAAGTCTTGCTAAACAGTGGAGCAACAGAGCTGTTTACAGATAGCAAATTTGTAAAGAAATAGAAATTTAAGAAAAAGAAACTGGCAAGACCCATCTAAATTAGAAATGTAGATAGAACAGATAACAACAGAAAAATGGTAATATATGAAATAGAATGCAATTTGTACTACAAAGGACATATAGAACAAGTAAAGATGGATATATGTAATCTGGGAAGAACTGAAGTAATCTTAGAGACACCATAACTAGTGGCACATAACCCTGAAATTGACTAAGAAAAGGGAAAGGTAAAGGTAAAGATAATAAGATGTCTACCTCTGTGTGGAAAGAACAAGAGAATAAGGAAAAATAGAGAAAAAAATCAAATAAGAGAAGAAAAGTCAGATGAAAAAGTTGTAAAGAAACTAGTGCCAAAAAGGTTTTGGAGGTAAAAGAAGGTGTTTGGAAAGGCAGAATTAGAGTGCATATCAGTGCAAAAGGCCTAGAATTATATAATAGAACTAAAAGAGATATTTGTACCAAGAAAGGGAAAAGTATATTCATTGTCTAGAGAAAAGCACAAGAAAGTACAAACATTTATGGAAGACCAACTATATAAAGGATACATCTAACTATTAAAGTTACCACAGACATCTCTAGTTCATTTTGTAGCCAAAAAGAATAGAAAGTGGTAAATGGTACAGAACTACAAATATATAAATCAGTAGACAATCAAAAACAACTACTCATTATCGCTGATTGCTAATATCCTAGATAGGATGGGAAGCAAGAAAGTATTCACAAAGTTGAATTTGAGATAGAGTTATAATAATGTTAGAATTAAGGAAGGAGATGAATAAAAGGTAGCTTTTACAATGTATATAGGGGTATATGAACCTATAGTTATATACTTTGGCCTTATTAACTCTCCTGCCATATTCCAAACCATGATGAATGACCTCTTTCAAGATATGATTAACCAGAGAACCACAGTAACCTTTATTAATGATATTATTGTAGCAACAGAAACAAAAGAGGAGTATAATAAGATAATAGAAGAAGTATTAAAGTAGTTGAAGGAGAATAATTTATTTGTAAAACTAAAAAAATATAAGTGGAAAATCAAAGAGGTAGAGTTTTTAAAAGTGGTAATTGGACAAAAGAGAATGGAAATGCAAAAAGAAAAGATAGAAGAACTGTTCAATTGGCTAGTCCTCCAAAATATAAAAGTGCAAAAATTCTTGGGATTAGCTAACTACTATAGACAGTTCATTAAAGACTTTGCCAGAATAGCAGCACTATTATATCTATTAGTATAGAAAGAAGAAAAGTAAAAGTGGAGAAAAGAACAGAAAGAGATGTTTCAGGATATGAAAAGGATATTTACATTAGAACTAGTCTTAGTAATACCAGACCTGAACAGGGAAATATAAGTGGAAGCAGATGCATCCAATTATGTAACAGAAGGAGTATTGTTAGTAAAATATGAAGATAAAAGGTAGAGACCAGTAGTATTTATATCTAAGTTAATAAATCCAACAGAAAAAAACTATGAAATTTACAATAAGGAAATACTAGCAGTAATCAAGTATTTGGAAGTGTGGAGGCATTATTTGGAAGGGACAAAGGTATAGTTTGAAATATAGATAGACTATAAGAATCTATAGTACTTTATGTCTAGCCAGAAACTAAACTATAGACAAGTAAGATAGATACTATACTTATCTAGGTTTGACTTTGTACTCAAATATATACCAGGGAAAAGTATGAGAAAGGCAGATAGGCTGAGTAGGAGACCAGACTGGCAAGAGGGGGTAGAAAACAATAATGAGGACAGAACATTGATAAAGCTAGAATGGATACAGAAGGAAGTGAGGTAGAGAGAAGAGATACTAATTGAGGAGGAAGGCCTAAAGGAAAGGATAAAGAAGATATAGAAGAAGAATAAAAGAGTAGTCAAAGCAGTGGAAGAGCTAAAAGATCAGGGATAAAAATACTAAAGAAAGAAAAATAGTCAATAGAGAAAAGGCTAGTACTAAAGGAAAATCAAATTTATATACCAGAAAAAGGAGATTTAAGAGCAGAAATAATACAATTACACCACAACATCCCAGTAGGAGAACATGGGGGAAGGTAGAAAATAGTAGAATCGGTGAGAAGAAACTATTGGTGGCCAGGGATGATGAAAGAGATGGAGAGATATATAGATAAATGCAATACTTGCCAGAGGAACAAGAATAGCACAGAAGCCCCAGCAGGAAAGCTAATGCCAAATGCAATTTCTGAAAAACTATAGAAGCATATTAGTGCTAACTTTATTATTAAACTCCTATTATCTCAAGGTTATGGCATAATATTAGTAGTATATGATCAATTTACAAAAATGGCCCACTTTATTGCTACTACAGAGAAAATATCAGTAGAAAGACTAGTAAGATTGTTCTAAGAGCTTCTAGAGAATATTGTATCAGATAGAGGACCTCAATTTGCAGTAGAAGTGTTAAAGGAGCTAAATGAGATACTAGAAATTGAAACAAAGCTATCAATGGTCTACTATCCACAAATAGATGAACAAATGGAGAAAATAAACCAAGAGCTAGAACAGTATCTCTACATGTTTATCAATCATAGACAGGAGCAATGACCAGAGTAGCTAAGCATAGCAGAATTTGTCTACAACAATAAAATCCACTTAGCAACAAAAGTATCACCATTTAGGGCAAACTGTAGACAGGATCCAAGAATGGAGCTCAAAAGGAGAAGGAAAGGGAGATATAAAGTAGCAGGGAAATTTGTAAATAAAAATAAAAATTCAGGAAAAAGCAAAGGCAATATTGAAAAAGGTACAAAAGAAGATAAAACAGTATGCAGATAGAAAAAGAAAAAAAGAAGACAAATATTAAAAAGAGAACTTAGTAATGCTAAGTATAAAAGACTTGAAGTGATAAATAAAAGAGAGAAGAATGGAAAAACTGACAAAGCAGTTTGTAGGCCTATACAAAGTAAAAAAAGTTGTTTCAACAAATACAATTGAACTCAAATTACCCCTAGCTATTAAGATACACCTAGTAGTCAATGTAAGTAAAGTGCAATTGTATAGATCCTAAGTAGAGGGCCAGAAGATAGTACTACTGCAACCAGTAGTTATAGATGGAAAAAAAGAATATGAGGTAAAGAAAATTCTAAGTAAAAAAAGGTACAAGAGAAAAATAGGTTTTTAGTATGATGAAAGGGATATATAGCAGAGGCAGATACATAGGAAGGAAAGAAGAATTTAGAAAATGCAAAGGAGCTAGTCAAAGAGTTTAAGAGAAAGTATGGAGAAGAGATCAAAGAAGTTAGACAACAGAAGCTAGAAGAAAAAGAAAAAACATTTAGTCAGGAACTACCAAGAAAGTTCATAGCCAAACTAGTATATAAATGGGAAAGAAGGAAGTATAAAAGAGAGAAAAAAAAGAAATAGGAAGAAAACTAGAATAAATAGAATT
>Ga0153991_1000192_pt1 | contig 15291 bp, 14 predicted proteins | sample TSNC075MetaG_FD_104681 | JGI IMG/M metagenome (GOLD analysis project Ga0153991, IMG submission 104681) | Attine ant fungus gardens microbial communities from North Carolina, USA - TSNC075 MetaG | ecosystem: Host-associated > Fungi > Mycelium > Unclassified | place: USA: North Carolina, Jones...
CCACAAAGGAGGTTTCCAGACCGGCCAGAGATGCACAGTCCTGAACATAGGAAACAGTTCCGAGATCCTCTTCAGCTCCTTTCATGCAACTGCCATGGAGCTTGCGACCCTGCGCTATATCCGTGATGGCTGCTACGAGCCTGTCATGGATGGAATTGAACTGATCCGCTTCTGCCGGAAGCTTTCCCGCCGCGATAAGATCTTCGAGCCATGACCACTGGAAGCAGCTCGCCTCATAGAGGGCTGTAGGGGTATCCGCATTGTATTCCAGTAGTTTGGCCGGGCCACGGCCATCATAGGCAAAATCAAACCGCCCATAGAGTGACGGGTCTCCACGCCGATAACTTTCCCGCACGGTATCCCAGGCATTCTCGGGAATGGCGAGACGAAACAGCATTTCCTCATCCCGCACAGCCCGATCGGCAACTTCCATCGCCAATGCATGCATCTCTTGTGAGGGAGCTTCCAGATCATCCTCTATCTGGCGCATCGTGAAGGCGTAATAGGCGCGTTCGTCCCAATAAGTCAGCCCGTCCATGGAATGGTAGGCAAAGCCGCTATCCTCGGCGCTTTTGCGCCAGTTCGGACGCTCCTGAATGCTGATGCGACGCATATAACCGCCCCGGGGACATAGTCAGAAAAACACAAATGGCCTGGAGCTAGCAATTGCACCAGGCCTCAGAAGAGAAGTTTCAGGCCTTGATCAACCGCCGTAGCTACTGCCTGAATAGCTACGGGAAGAGCCACCGAAACCGCCACGCGATGCGACCGGGCTTGCTGCGGATCTTACGCTGGCTCCTCGAGAAACAACCCTGAAACTGCGATTCGCATTGCTTCTGAATTCCGAGACAGGCGCCTTGACCGTCCGTGACCCGGCACTGCCGTAATAACTCCGTCCGGAGGCGCCCGTGTAACATCTGCCACCTGCTCCGGATGCAGCACCGTTACAACCGTAAAGAGGGCTGGCGGTATAGCTCTGCTGCATATTGCCACCGCTCATCATCCTTGCCGCCATGAAACCCATCATAGCCGGCATGAAATAGCTTCGGGTCTCGGATGAAGCAGTTGTTTCGGAATTAGTTGTTGGAGCAGACGCGCTGGAGCCATTAACATTCGGCAAAGTGGCTGCTGTGGCAGCGGCTGTATTTGCTGGCGTACAAGCACCTGCTCCAAAGTCGCGCTCGCAATCCTGAAGGCTTACGAAACGGGGGGCGGTTTTCTTGTAAGCTTCCGTAGCTTCGTCGAAGCGGGCTTTACATGTGGCCGCATCACTTCCTGCGTAAAGACAATCATCCATCGATGTGTAAATGGTGCCTTCCATCTCCGGTTCTGCTTCATTCTGGCTGAACCAGAAATAACCCAGGACCGCGACACCAGCCATCGTCACCAATGCAAGTTGTGATGAACGCTTCACGCCTTCCTCCGTAAGAGAGATAAATCCAATCACCTACCTTCTGGCAGAACACCAGACTTTGGGCAAGTCCGGGAAGGCACAAACCTTACGATCTTCTGTATTAAGTTAAAAATAAATCTTTGTTAGCAAGAATTTATTCCTCGCTTTTGTCGAGTCCGGTGCTTTCATCACTTTCCGGATCATTTTCAGTAGCAGGTATGACGTAGCGCCCGCTGAACCAGCGATGCAGATCAATATCAGCACAGCGCTTCGAGCAGAAAGGCCTCACCGATTCTACAACCGGTTTACCACATATCGGACACGTGGCTTTCATTGCGATATCAGGAGATTCGGACATACTGTCTTTCTTCTTCACACAAGTTTCGCCCAACTGGCATGTATGGGATATCCCTCCCCGTCCAGCAATGCAGCCGTTTCCCGCAACGGTAGTCCAACCACGCCGGTGTACGAACCGGTCAGGCTGACGACAAAGGCCCCTGCTAGCCCCTGAATCGCGTAGCCTCCGGCTTTACCGCGCCACTCCCCGCTGGAAAGATAGCTCTCCACATCTTTTCCTGAAAGGCGTTTGAAGCGCACTCTGCTCTCGACCAGCCGCTGGCGCAATTTACCGTGAGCATTGATGAGGCAGATACCGGTATAAACCCTGTGCGTCCGGCCGGAGAGAAGGCGCAAGCAACTCTCCGCCTCTTCCACGAGATCGGCTTTTGGCAGAATACGACGCCCCACAGCAACCACGGTATCCGCAGACAGCACCATCGAATCACGCATATCGTCACGTTCACGGGCGACTTCCCTGGCGGCTTCAGCCTTGGCGCGCGCAAGGCGGCGCGCCAACTCACGCGGAGTCTCGAATTTCTGCGGAGCTTCGTCAACATCTGCCGGAAGAAGATTGTCCGGCTCGATACCGATCTGTTGAAGCAGGCTTAAGCGCCGCGGCGAGGCAGAGGCCAGAACAAGCCCCGGGATTCGCTCCGTTCCTTTTTCAGACGTCACGCGTATCTCCTGTCTGCTCTCCATCCGGTGCCGATGCGGCTGGTTCGGTCGGTTCCCGCTCTTCCGGCATTGCGGCAGCTTTCATCGCTTCAACCCGCTCAATCTTGCGGAAGCGCGAAACGCCAACCGGAATCGAGGCAAGGTATGCTATTGCCAACACACTCAAAACCGGGAACGGAAAACTGACCAGCAGGCCGAGAAAAACAACCGTAACGATAAAAATCGGCAGAACTAGGCTGCGTGGGATACCGGACCCCATTGTCTTGCCGGAATAGATCGGCAGGGTACAGATCGTCAGGAAAGCTATCACCAACGTGTAAAGCGCGACGATAACCGCCATGCGCTCACCGAACGGCACGTCGATGAAATAGAGATAAACAGGCAACAGGGAAAGCATGGCCCCGGCAGGCGCCGGAACACCTGTGAAGAAGTTCTTCTGCCAGTCAGGCCGGTTAGGGGCATCAATCATTGCATTGAAACGAGCCAGCCGCAGCCCCATCGACATTGCAAAGATCAAAGCGACGATCCAGCCAATAGATTTGAGATTCGAAAGGCTGAATGCGTAAAGCAGCAACGCGGGAGCCACACCAAAACTGATGAAATCCGCGAGGGAGTCCAGTTCGGCACCGAAACGGCTTGTGCCCTTGAGGAGTCTGGCCACCCGCCCGTCTATGCCATCCAATACCGCTGCTATCAGGATGGCATAGACCGCAGGCTCATATCGCCCTTCGTAAGCCAGCCTTATCGCCGTTAGTCCGAGACATAACGCGATGAGAGTAATCACGTTCGGCACAATGACGCGGAATGGCACCGGGCGAAACAGGCGTTTCTTCGGTTCGTCGGCATCGGGAGCAAAAGGCGGAAATAAGTCTGTCATGGAAACCTGAAAAAGTAAGACGCGAATACATCAGCAGCTTGCAGATTGACCGACGCGCTTCCACACGTCTCGTCCGCGAGCATTGCATCGCCTCTCGCGAAAGCCTCGAACACCCCACGTCAACAGGACAGGATCGTCCTGCTTCCGCAGACCATCCTTCCTTTTACCGCTTAAACATGTGGCTTGTCAGCTTTTAATCGGTCTGAAACTGGCGGGGCATGCCGATATTGCGCAAATCCGCGAGAACCGTCTCTCCGGCGATAGCCGTTTGGCCAACGGCAACCAGAAGGGAAGCGGTTTGCGGCACGTAGACGTCCAGCCTGGAACCAAAGCGGATCAAACCAAAACGCTCCCCGGCATCCAGCTCATCACCTTCCTTGACGAAACTGACGATGCGACGGGCAACAAGCCCGGCAATCTGCACGACGCCAATTCTGGTGGTGGCTGTGTCAATCACAAGCGCATTGCGTTCATTGTCATCACTGGCCTTGTCAAGCTCAGCGTTCAGAAACAGGCCCGGAGTATAGACAATCTGGGAAATCCTTCCGGCAACGGGAGCACGATTCACATGGCAGTTGAACACGTTCATGAACACCGAAATGCGGGTCATCGGCTCGGCAGGCAGATTGAGCTCAGCCGGAGGGACGGCGGTGGTGATGAGGCTTACGCATCCATCAGCCGGAGAAACCACGAGCCCCTCGTCCTGAGGCGTCGTGCGGGGCGGATCGCGGAAGAAATAGCAGACCCAGACAGTCAGAATTCCCCCTACCCAGCCCAGCGGGGACCATAGCCAGCCAAGAAAGATCGTTGCGACCAGTGCGATGAGAATGAAGGGATAACCTTCCTTGTGTATCGGCACCAGTGCATTACGCAGGGAGTTAACCATATCGCTTATTGCTCTCGCTTGTAATCATCTATCCGGAAACGGCCTCAACAGGCCGCGAGGAAAGCGGCAACCCTTGGCAGGCATCTTTGCCGCCGTCAACCTTCAACAGGAATTCGCAAGGAGATACCTTCCTCTTCTTCAGCGCGTTTAAGGGTCTCTCGGGCCTTATCCGCTTCGCGTTGACGATTCCACATTGCGGCATAGACGCCTTTCGTCTTGAGAAGCTCGGAATGCGAACCGCGCTCCACGATTTTACCCTTGTCGAGAACGATAATCTCGTCCGCCCCGACAACAGTTGAGAGCCTGTGGGCGATCACAAGAGTTGTTCTTCCCCTCGAAACCCGATCGAGCGCATCCTGAATTTCCTTTTCCGTGAAGGAATCGAGCGCCGAAGTCGCCTCGTCGAGAACCAGAATTGGCGGACCTTTCAGAATCGTCCTGGCAATCGCGACGCGTTGTTTCTCACCCCCCGACAACTTCAAGCCTCGCTCTCCGACCGGTGTCTGATAACCCTCGGGGAGCATCTCAATGAATTTATCGATCTGAGCCAGCCTGACAGCCTCGCGGATTTCCTCTTCGGTTGCGTCCCAGCGCCCATAGCGAACATTGTAGCCAATCGTATCGTTGAACAGCACCGTGTCCTGGGGAACCATGCCGATGACGCGACGGAGCGAGCTTTGCTGAATCTTGGCAATATCCTGCCCGTCGATCAAAATCCGGCCGGCCTGCGGTTCATAGAAGCGAAACAGCAGGCGCGACAACGTTGATTTTCCCGCCCCCGACGGGCCGACGATGGCGATGGTTCGACCAGCAGGAACTTCGAAGGTGATGCCCTTTAATATCTCGCGATCGGAAGTGTAGGAAAAATGAACATCTTCAAATCGCACCACCGCGTTGTCCACCACTAGCGGCAATGCGCCCGGCGCATCCTCGATCTCTGGATCACGTTCCAGAATTTCAAACATATCCTCAATATCGGTCAGCGCCTGTTTGATATCGCGATACAGCGTGCCCATGAAATTTAGCGGAATATAGAGCTGCACCAGCATCGCATTGACCAAAACGAAGCTGCCGATGGAAACACGACCGGCTTTGATATCGATGGCCGACAAGACCATTACCACGGTCATGCCGATAGTGAAGATGATGGCCTGCCCTGCGTTAAGAACTGCAAGCGAGGTATAGGTCTGGGTGGAGGCCCGCTCATAACGCTCCATTGACGCATCATAGCGTTGGGATTCTCTTTTCTCCGCATTGAAATATTTGACCGTTTCATAATTGAGGAGAGAATCCACGGCCTTGGTATTGGCTTCGGTATCCGATTCGTTCATCCGTTTCCGGATCGCCATCCGCCATTCCGTGGCGATATAAGTGTAGATCATGTAGATCGTGATCATCACGAGCACCGTGATCGAATAAATCCAGTCGAACTGCCAGGCCAGAATTCCCATTACGAGCAGGAATTCGACAATTGTCGGAATCATCGTGGAGATCAGAAGGCGGGACAGATCCTCAATGCCGTTGCGCCCTCGCTCCAGAATGCGCGTCAAACCTCCGATCCGGCGTTCGAGATGGAAGCGCAGCGACAATTGATGGATGTGCTCGAATGTCTGCTTTGCCAGTTGGCGAACCGCATTCATCGCCACCTTGGCGAACAATCCATCCCTCAGTTGCGTCAGCACCGCCATGAGAATACGCGACAGGCCATAAATCACTGTCAGGACGATTGGCGCCTTCCACAGCCAGGACCCGGCCGCGCTCTGAATACCGGCTGCGGCGCTATCCGCCTGAGTAACGGCGACAAGTGCATCTATCGCCCACTTGAAAGTAAATGGCGTCAACATCGTCACTAGCTTGCTGATGAGCAAAAGAGCGAAAGCGATGTAAATTCTTCTCTGCAAATCGCCGCGATGCTTCGGCCATAGATAGGGCTGCAATTTACGGATCGTCTGAAGGAGACCGGAATTGTCCTGAATTTTCTGGGGAGATGCCTGGGGTTGCGAAGAAGATGACATTTTCGAGTTGTAGCCTTTACGGCTTTTTCAGCCGATTGGAGTAATTTGGTTGCAGTGGTTCAGAGTGCACGCAGAAAACTCCAACACCGGCAAGAATGCACCAAATACGGTGTTGAAACGGCGGCGCTTCCAATCAATTGCCCCCTCAAGAGTAAGGCGCGTTTAAGTGGATTGCGGTTAAACGCAAGAAAGCCTTACGGCATAAAACACTCTAAGCAACCACCTGCGATTTTATCCGCAAAGAAAGCATTCCGCTATACTTCATCGCACGTTATGCCCCGTTCGCACTCACGAGTTTCAATGCATCCCCGCATCATCCAGTCGTGGCAGAACAAAAACCTGTCCTGGAAAGATCAGGTCGGGGTTTCGAATCTTGTGTTGGTTAGCATCATATATTTCGGTGTAACGATAACCCGTTCCATATGTTCGCTGGCTTATCCGCCATAAGCTATCACCTCTATTGACCGTCGCTGTCTCAACCGACGGCACCACGACTGCGGCAGTATCGTGATCTGCTGACGCTGGCTGCTGCGCGATGCGGGCATCACCTGAACCAACCTGCTCTCCTGCCGGCCCCGGCATGCGGAACATGACTTCCGCCTTGGATTTCACTTGACCGGAAACCGGGTCCACATCATCCAGCCGCACCTGATATTCGCCAGCTATCACGCCGCGCGCTATCGCAAAAGACAGCTTTCCTTCGCTGTCCGCTCCGCCTGGTGCAACGAGTGTCCCGTTCAGATAGAATCTCACTGCCGCACCAGGTGCGGCGAGCCCTGATACAAAAAGCCTCCCGCCTTCTGCGGCTTCTACGCTCACGATCCTGACATTCGGTCTGCTCGATCCGTTTGCTTTCTCAGCAGCCACATCGCCACCTGAAACCGCTTCCTGTTTGCGGCTGTCGGGAGTATCGGGATTGGAGAGAATGACGGTTGGCTTATCTGGAGACGCCAACGCTACCAGCGGCCTCTTGGTCCGATCACTGCTGATCAGAACCGTCACATTGTCCCTCGACCGTTCACGGGCACCATCCGGCGCGATAGATTGCAGGTATATCTGGCTCGGCCCGACGGGCAGCGCCGGAGCGACCAGAGCAAAGAGGCCCGATGGATCAGCAACCGTGCGTGCATAAACTTCCCCATCCCTCATCATCTCAATTGTCGCACCAGGAGCCCCCCTCCCGGCAATGACGTTTTCCCCGCTTGGCTCAATCCGCACCAGATCGAAGCTCGGGAAAACAGTCTTATCGGCTGGTTTTGCTGGCGCGTCGGATTTTGTGGTGGAAGGAGCCGAAGACGGAGAGGCTCCGGTAGAACCATCCGCAACAGAGCTGGTATTTGACGCCACACCCGGCCCATTGTCATTCGTCACCGCTGTTTCTTTTTCTGCCCGCGCTACAGGGGGCGGCTTCAATGGCTCGGATTTGTCGACTACCGGCGGGGAGGTTGTTTTCGAGATTTCGGCAGATGGCTGCTTGCTGGCAAGAATTCCACTCTGATCGGCGGATATGCCAGTTCCACCTGGAACAATTTTATCCCAATAAAGGGCACCGACAAGAACGGCGACCACAATCACAGCCGCCGCGCCGATCTGGGCATATATCCCTTTGCCTCGCTGGCCGTTCATACTTGCCTCTCCTGCCTGACTAGGCTCTCAACGTCAGGATTACCAATGGAAAACGAATGCTAAAGCACTTTCCGGAAACTTGTAATCGGCTATTGGACGAGAAATGCGGCAAAACAAATGACTAATCCATTTTTCCGAAACAACTTGAGTGGAAAACGCTCACAAGATTATTACATCAAAACCGAGAGAATTAAGCATCCGCTGTTTTCGCAGTTTCCTCTTAATCTCCCAAACAGCTTTCCGATAGAGAGCTCTGGCCCGCTATCGGAGATATGACAAACCAAAAGAACCGGTGCTGCTCCTGTTTTTGCAAAAAAGCGGGAAACACCAAGGAAAAAAATATGAAAACAATCAGCACCATCTGCGTCTATTGCGGTTCTTCAACCGGGCGTGACCCGAATTTCACAAAAGCAGCACAGGATCTCGGGCGCCTCATGGCTGAAAACGAGATAGGTCTCGTATACGGAGGCGGAAGGCTTGGCCTTATGGGAGAGATCGCCGGGTCGGTCGTGAAACATGGCGGCCACGTCACCGGTATCATTCCCGATTTTCTCAGGGACAGGGAGCAGACTTTTGAAGGAGTGCAGGAGATCGTCGTTGTGCCGGACATGCACACCCGCAAGCGAATGATGTTCGAAAAAGCCGATGCCTTCGTCGCCATGCCCGGCGGTATCGGAACTCTCGAAGAGCTCGTCGAACAGATGACTTGGGCTCAGCTTGGCCGCCATACCAAACCAATCCTGATGCTCAGCATCAACGGCTTCTGGCGGCCCCTGCTCTCGCTCTGCGCCTATATGCGCGAACAGGGGTTTATCCGGCCCAATCTGGAACTGAACTACATGGTCGCCGAGCAGAGCGAGGATGTCATTCCTATGCTCCAGAAGGCTGCGGAGAAAACCGAAAACGGTTCAAAAGATGCCTGGATCAAAGAAAAGTTTTAAACTCTTTTGAACCTAGGGATTTGACATTTAAATGCGAGAGAGCGCCGGAAAGGCGCTCTCATCAGTTCGATATACAAGCCGCGCGAAACGTTTTACCCGCCTGAACGCTGCATATGCCCGGCGCGCTCGGGGCGACGACCGGAATTGTGCGAAGCTCCCGAATTTGCACTGCGCCTGCGGTTTTTCCCCGCGTCATCTCCAGCAAACGACCTGCCGCCTCCTGGCTTTCCCGCTGGCTTGCCGTGAGCAGGCTTGCCATGTGCCGCCGGCTTACCTTGCGCTGCCCTACCTTGAGCAGGCTTTCCTGCTCTGCCCGGGCGACGTTGGCGAGATGCCTCTTCCGGATCTGGTTCGAATACCGTCTGCGCCAGATTGGCAGGCGTCGCTGCCACCCAGACCTTTTGACGGATCAGTCGCTCGATATCACGCAGATAGGCGCGTTCTTCACTATTGCAGAACGAAATCGCCAATCCATCAGCACCCGCGCGCGCCGTACGGCCAATACGGTGCACGTAAGATTCGGGAACGTTGGGCAAATCGAAATTGACGACGTGCGAGACGCCATCGACATCGATACCACGAGCAGCGATATCGGTTGCCACCAGAATGCGGCAATCGCCGGTCCGGAAAGCTGCAAGTGCCCGCTCCCGCTGATTCTGCGACTTGTTGCCGTGAATTGCCGCGGACTCGATCCCCGCCCTGACAAGGTGTTTCACAACCCTGTCCGCTCCGTGTTTCGTTCTGGTGAATACCAGAGCCCGGTCAATGGCCTTATCTTTCAGAACCAGTTCAAGCAGAGCCTGCTTCTGGGGCGTGGATACGAACATGACCTGTTGCTCGACCCGCTCTGCGGTTGTCGCAACGGGCGTAACCGAAACCTGGACCGGATCGGTCAGGAACTGGGCTGCCAAGGATGCAATCGTTTTCGGCATCGTCGCCGAGAAAAACAGGCTCTGGCGTTTTTTCGGCAGCAACGTGACGATGCGCTTCAGGGCATGAATGAAGCCGAGATCAAGCATCTGATCTGCTTCGTCAAGCACCAGCAACTCAACTTCTGAAAGCACAAGCGCGCGACGATCGATGAGGTCGAGAAGACGCCCCGGTGTCGCAACGAGAATGTCGACGCCGCGCGCCATCTGACGTTCATGCCTCGGAACTGGAACACCACCGAATATGACGGCAACGGAGAGGCGCAGAAACTTGCCGTAAACGCGAATGCTATCTGCAATCTGGCTCGCCAGCTCACGGGTCGGGCTGAGAATCAATGTCCGGCAATGCCGGGGCTTGAGCGGACGCGGGTCGGCGCTCAGCTTCTGCAGGATCGGTAAGCCGAACGCCGCAGTTTTTCCGGTACCCGTCTGGGCAATGCCGCACAGGTCGCGACCGGAAAGAATATGTGGAATTGCTTGTATCTGGATCGGCGTCGGCTGCTCATATCCTTCACCAGAGAGGGCTTTGAGAAGCGGCGCAACGAGACCGAGATCGGTAAATGATGTCAAAATAAATGTCTTTCGAAATTGAACGCAAGCACGCCCGAACCGTAGCCGGAACGGCTTGTTTCGCGGATGTTGAGACGCTCCGCGTGACGAGTGGCGTCTAGGATTCTTATGAATGGGCAAGGCCGGGTTCCCAAGAGGGGAACGCTTCACGCAGACGAGGCCCGATGCGCCTCAAGTCGGCGCTCATGTGTGAGTGCATATGACTGTTGGAATGAGATAAGTCAATCACGAAACATAATTGCGAGTGCCGTCGCGCATGTAAAAACCATCCGCGACGGCATCTGTATTTATATGCCGGATGGCGAGTTCAACGCGCCACTTCCCAGCTTGACGTGCCGTCTTTGTTGTCTTTGATGACGATGCCAAGCGCCAGCAGATGATCACGCAGCCGGTCTGATTCCGCCCAGTTTCTCGCAACCCGTGCTTCGCAACGTTCCGCAATCATCCTTTCGATTTCCGCCACGTCGATATCAGATGGCATCTGGCGGCGAGCTTCCCACTCCGCCGGTGTATCCTTGAGGAAACCGAGCGCCTGGAGATTGCCCATCAGCTTGGTATGCTCGCCCGAAGAATCGAGGCCATGCAGTTCAGCAATCGCCTTCGGGGTATTAAGGTCGTCGCTGAGCGCGGCAATAACTTCCTCAGTCAATCCGGGTGAAATCGCAGAAGCAGGAAGTTCCTTCTTCAACGCATACCAGCGGTTGATAATCTTCTCGCTCTCTTCCAGCCCGCGCGCAGTCCAGTCGAACGGCTGGCGGTAATGGGTGCGCAGCATGTTGAAGCGCAGCACTTCCCCCGGCCATTCGGCCAAAGCTTCGCGAATGGTGATGAAGTTGCCAAGGGACTTGGACATCTTCTCACCTTCGACCTGCAAGAAGCCGTTATGCATCCACACATTGGCCATGGCAGGAGCATTGAAGCTGCAACGGCTCTGCGCAATCTCGTTTTCATGATGCGGGAAAACGAGATCAATCCCACCGCCATGGATATCGAACACCTCACCGAGATGCTTCCATGACATTGCGGAGCACTCGATATGCCAGCCTGGCCTGCCGGGCGTCTTGATCCCGGAAGGAGAATCCCATGATGGATCGCTGGATTTCGATGGTTTCCACAGCACGAAATCCATGGGCGAGCGCTTGTAGGGAGCGACATCAACCCGGGCGCCTGCTTCCATCTCATCGAGAGGGCGGCGCGACAGCGAGCCATAATCCTGCATTGACGGCACGTGGAACAGTACGTGCTCCTCAGCTACATAAGCGTGTCCGCTCGCAATGAGGCGCTCGATCAGCTGCTTCATTTCCTCGATATGTTCGGTCGCCCTGGGCTCGATGAAGCGCTGCTTTTTTCCGGGATGATTGACGTGATCCGGCATCAGAACGCCCAAGGCGCGGATATCGTCATGGAACTGTGCCGCTGTTTCCTCGGTCAGTTCACGGATCGAAATGCCGCGTTCGGCAGCCCGTGCATTGATCTTGTCATCGACATCCGTGATGTTGCGAACATAGGTGACATGCCGCGCACCATAGAACTGGCGCAAGAGTCTGAACAACAGGTCGAAGACGATAATCGGCCGGGCATTCCCGACATGGGCGAAGTCGTAAACGGTAGGGCCGCACACGTAAACGCGGACATTCGAAGGATCTACCGGCTCGAACCGGTCCTTGGAGCGCGTCAGCGTATTGTACAGTTTCAGTTCCGGCACCATTGTTTCATTCCCGTTAGCGACTGCCCGCCTGTTACAGGCTTGCTCCGGTTTCCCGGTCGTCAATCTGGATCGATATCTGTCTGAATTGGATGTGTGTCACACATTTTTTGGACGTGAGACGGAGAATGTATGATTAAAAGCGCACATTGCGACCTAAATCATACACAAGGCTTTCTGCCGTTCCACACCAACTCCGTCAAGATGTGGAGCCGCGACAACCGACTTTAATATGCGAAATGCGTCGCTGTTTAAGCTTTATTCACCCGATGCGTGCACAACGACAAATAAGGGCCTCCTGTCGTTTCCGTTTACCCGACTGCTGCTTCAGCCCGGCTCTGTCCTTGTCTGTGTTTGCGTTTTAGAGGTTTCCCCATGCGTCGCGCCCTTTCCGCGATCGGGTTTGTCCTGACCCTGTCCGTTGCCGCCAGTTCGTTCGCCTCTCTTCTGGGAACGGATGCGAATAATCCTGAGCAGAACGAACAGAGTTTTCTCATTCCTCGCAGCGCCAGCCCTGGAGCTGACGAGTGCCTCGCCGATCAATCGGAATGCGGTAATTCGGCGGCAGCATCCATATGCGAATCCAGAGGATTTTCCCGCGTGGTCTCATTCGGTGAAGCTTCCCCCGAGGACATGACCGGAAGCATCGATATCGCCGGACAGAAAACACCTGCGGCTCAGAGTGAGACAAGTCGGAACAAGCCGTTTCTCATCACCTGTTCGAAGTGAGTTCCAATTACTTTATTGCTTCACCCAGTCACCACAACGCTGGACTTCACTTCCCGCCCACGGCTCGATAGGCACGCTTGACGTCGAGTTTTTGGGCGACCCCTCAATGGGCCTGTCCGAGTAAACCATGTAAACCATGGTATTGCGCTTGACGTCACAGCCGCGAACGATGTGCATTCGCTTGAAGATAAGAGACCTGCGCTCACGTAGCATCTCGGAACCCTGTTCGAATTTCTCCTTGAAGCTCACAGGACCGATCTGACGGCAGGACAATGATATGTCCGAGACTTCCTCTGCGACACCAATCGTACCTGCGACCCCACCGATCTCCGGCAACGTGTAATGACAGGCGATACCTTCGACTGCCGGATCATCTATTCCGTAGACCGCAAGCTTGTCATTAGGCGTCAATGCACGCCAGACCGTTGATTTCTTGAAGATGAGGTCACGCTCCTGAGCATCAGACGGATGGCTCGAGAACAACAGCGCCGCGAGCACCATAAACAACAGGCCGACTGACGCCATATCTCTTCTGCGTGACCATATTTTCATAATCGTGGCTTCCTTGTCTCCGGACATTCGCATATAGGCATCAGGATCGCGTTATTCGAGAGCTCGGCATTAGCCGATGTGCACAATACTGCGATCATATTGCGGACATGTTTGCCCGGCATTAGTGCAGTGCTATATCGTTTCACGTCAATCGTTCTGAATTCAAGGTCGTCTCGCCTTATGGCTCTTCGCGGATTTCGCATTTTCATTGCAATCGTCGGGTTCCTGGCTTCCGCCGGAGTTGCCCTGGCGCAGTCGCCCGAATGTAACCGTTTTCGGGCAGAGCTTGCAGCCCTCGACAGGAGCGGCAATTTCGAGACGTCTCCCGCCGCCGAGCGCCTGCGTCAGGAACTGGCGCGCATGCAGAACTATTACCGTTCGATTGGCTGTGAACGACGGGGATTTCTTTTCTCCAACGCAACGCCACCTGAAGAATGCCCGGCTATCGCTCAACGTCTTCGCAGCATGCAGGCAAGCTATGACCGACAGGCCAATCAAGGCCCGTCCGGTAATATTGAAGCGCGCAGGCAGCAATTGGTATCCGCAATCAACCAGAGTTGCTCGGATAACCGCAACTTCTTCGAGCGACTGTTCGGCGTCCCGCCACAACAGCAGCAAAACCCGGATGGCCCGATAACCGAAACACCGAGTGAGCCACGACTCGGCGGCAAGCGCACCGTCTGTGTTCGCATGTGTGATGGATACTTCTTTCCTTTGAGCACAACTGGCAAAGCCAGCGCCGACGAAATGTGCCAGGCGCTTTGCCCGGCGACACAGACGCGTGCTTTCTCTATGCCAGGAGGAGATGACGCGTTACCGAGGGCGGTTTCCCAGTCAGGCACGCCTTATACGTCGCTGCCGGGAGCCTTCCGGTTCAGCAAAAGTGTCGATCCGTCATGTTACTGCAAGACGGAAGAGCAGAAATGGTCCGAGGTTCTTAAAAGTGCCGAAGAACTCCTTGGCAAGAACGACACCATAGTAAGCGCCCAGCGGGCTGAAGAACTTTCACGCCCCAAACAGGCTACGCCACCCAAGGGTAAGCAGGCGGTCGATGCTATTGCCAGAAAAATCGAACAGGCCGAAACAGCAGAATCCCAGGCAGCAGCAAAGGAAGGCGAAGCCGCCCCGACCGCTGGAAGTGAATCAGCTGGTATCGGTCCCCAGTCGATAGAAGGCGGCCGTATCGTTGGTCGAAACGAGGGCGTGAAACGTGAAGGCGTCGCCAGCGATGGCAATAAGCGCACAGTACGCATTATCACCCCCTCTTCCGCACCGGCTCTGCTGACCGAACCGGAAAGCCGCTAATTCAGGCTTTACGTTAATCCGTTTTCCTGCGGGAAGAGGTCAATCAGATATGGGAGATCTGCGCCCTGTCGGGTGCAGGTAACCGATGCTGCAGCAATCGCTTGTTCAATGACAGGGGCTAGTTCCTCATGCCTGAGCGAGGGAAAAGCATCTTGCGTCAGATAGCCTGTTCGATACAGCCCGGCCAGAAGCGCCGCGTGGAACGAATCTCCAGCTCCGACAGTGTCAGTTACCACAACGGTTCTTGCGGGAAAGAATGTCCGTTTACCATCGAGGAGAACATGAACTCCCTTTGCTCCATCCGTTATGACGACGAGTGACGGGCCATGTTGGAACCAGCGACCGCCGACATCGGTGATATTCGTGTCAGCACCATATAGCTCACACAAATCCTCCGTACTCACCTTGACGATATTCGACAAGCCAACCAGGCGTTCCAACCGCTGGCGATATTTTTCCATATCCGGAATCAGGCTCGATCGAACATTCGGATCAAGTGCAATGACACGGTGTGGCGCTTCGCGACGCATCAGAGTTTCATAAGCTGTTCCGCACGGCTCAACAGCCAGAGAAAATGAACCGAAAGAAAGCGCCCGGATATCGTCCGGCAGCGAGGCAGGCAGTGTCTCTACGCTCACTTGCCGATCTGCTGCGTTGTCGCCCATAAAGGCATAGCGAGGGTTTGCATCCGGCCCTGTCTGGACAAAGGCCAGTGTTGAAGGTTGCCTGCTCATACAGACCAGAGAAAG
>Ga0153991_1000195_pt1 | contig 15220 bp, 15 predicted proteins | sample TSNC075MetaG_FD_104681 | JGI IMG/M metagenome (GOLD analysis project Ga0153991, IMG submission 104681) | Attine ant fungus gardens microbial communities from North Carolina, USA - TSNC075 MetaG | ecosystem: Host-associated > Fungi > Mycelium > Unclassified | place: USA: North Carolina, Jones...
AAAACCCATAAGGCGCGCGGGAACCGGCTAAAGCAACGCCCGTTCTATCCAGTTGATCAAGCATGTCGCCCATGATAGCCGAGCACACAACGGCGTTGGCTGAGGCCGTCATGCTTTTTTCGATATCGGCGATATCAATGCCCCCGGAAATCACCGTATTGACTTCTATGCCAAGTTCTCCCAACATGTCCATGCAGCACCCGATCTCATGCCCCCGATGGCGCGACGGCCACATCCAGCCCACAAGATTAACCGTGGGCGTCTTGGTAAATTGCCGTTCCATATAAGGCTCATACAGCGTGTGCAGAGCGGCATTATAGCCCGCCCACTGGTTTGCGCTTGAAATGGCTGATATGGTAAGCGGAGTTGTTTCAATCCCGGTAGCCCGGGCAATTTCCAAAGCAACCGTCGTAAGCTCTCCGCCGCTGATGAGTATGCTGTCTGTCGGCATCAGGATAATTCTGTTATATTTAGATTTTGTAACTAAATTTATTAGACTTTTAAGCCAAAGGTCAGGGATCGCATAATTTCCGTTGATAATTTGCAGCTGTGTAAATTCCAATACCGGCAGAGGTCGCTTCCCCAAGAAAAAATCAAGCTCTCCCCAGGCCACCATCGTGAAATTCAAATGATAAGCACAGCCTTTTGCCCCCACGATGATCACCAAAACATCATTCATGGACATGAAGACGCGCAGTGCTGCGAACATGGGGCCCAGCACTTGATGATCTGCCCAAAAGACTTTATCTTCAATGGAACCTTCCGCAATAAAGTCTTCCATTTTTCCGATAAATTTTTGCATAAATCTCCTCTGCAGCGTCGTTTCAGCGCTTTTTGTCAATACTTAACGTACTGTTTCCCTTGCATTACCTTTTTTTGTACATTAAAAACGAGATCTTCTGAAAGTACCAGCTGCAATAGCTGGCGAAGGCTTTCGTTTTCCTCTCTTACAACGGCCACTGCACGGCCAATTTTACTTAGCAGCGCCCCCTGAATGCCGGTCAACGGATGGAACGCGAGTCCATCCATTTCATGAAGGGAGTTGCGCTCCATCAGGGCTGCTTCTATTTCTCCGCTACGTACCATGTCCACCAATTGGACACAAGGAAAATCATGGCACAAACATTCAGGGCTGCGATAGGCTGACATAATTGCTTGCTGGTCAAAAGAAAAACTATCATAGGCAATATTGATACGGTTCCAGTCAGGCGTCATGCTATTCCGCGTGATAAACCCATACTCGTTCGGACAGGCGCCCACATGAGCCACCAAGGAAATGGCACTGTTTGAATTCTTTGCCGCCTCATAGGCAAGTTCGCTCATTAAAACAAAATCGCATTTATCACGCAATAATATGCTAGCCCTATTCTTTGAACCGCGGGCAAACAGGATGCTAATTGGTAAGTCAAACAATGTAAATGCCTCATAGATTCCGGTTGCAAGTCCTTTTATATAGGGGTTTGTATCCAATGCCAATAACGAGATTAAAACCCGGTAATCGCAATACTGCCACAATTTATCTTTATCAATACTAGCCAGGAATGTCCCCTGTGCCCCACAGGGGTTTAACTGTATCGCGCCCGTACCTTTCATTTCATTGAAAGCGGCCTGGACGGTACCCAAGCCAACACCATAGGTATCGGCATACTCTTTTATACCAATGATCTTATCCTGCTTTCGAAGATAAAGCACCATCAAATCACGAGCAATATGCTGGAGAACGGCATTTTTCTTATTTGCAACATTCAGCTTCATGCAACACCTCTTATTATCTCTTATCAATTTACAGTAAATTGTAAATTATAAATTAATGATAGCATGTACTTAATCGCTTGTCAACTATTTTTCTAACAGGAGAGTGGACAAAGGTATCATTAAAGGAAATCAAGAAAGGAGAAAACAACTATAGGTATAATCCACACTTTCGGACGAGAAACAGATTACGTGAGCACCTCTATTATCAATTAACCCCGGTGCCAAGTACTTACTGCTACATCGTAAGTATACTCCATGTGAGACCCGTCCTCTAAGACCATGTCCGTCAGTCGGCCTGCCTCATCATAGGCCGATACCTTCTCCGAAACCGTCTCCCTGTCGGAGAGAACAGCGTTTCCCGTACACAATTACCGGCTTTTCTCAACACGCTTTTCATTTTTTCTGTGAGTTCGCACTTCATATTTACCATTCGGGTGATCAGCTCCACCATCCCCCTTGGGGCACATAATGACGATTTATTTAAAATGGTGAATCTCCACCATTTTGATGGATTTCACCGTACTTTTCATCACTTCCCTGCACTTGACATTTTGACTGGCAGGTGCTAATATAAGAGTATAAAAAGGGAGCAATCGCCCACAAGGGGTTGACCTCGAAAACGAGAGAAAGCCACCCGAATCCGGTCAAAGATTTCAAGGGTGGTTTTTTCTATGTTCTACTGACTAATCAATTTGATTAAGGTCAGTAGCGCCAGAATGAACATTCCGAACTGCATTAAGTCTTTAAAATCAAACTTATTGTTCATCTGCATCACCTCCAAACATATTACGATATAATGGAAGGTCAACACACCCTATACACGATTGCTCTTATGATTATTTTAATACATTTTGTCACTCTATACAATTAGATTCTTAAGAAATCTGTTCTTCTCTTTCTTTTGTTTCCTCTTTTACCTCCGGCATCCGGTAGGGCGTCTGATTCTTCATCATACTGTATATGATGCTGACCATTCGACGCATAATGCAGATCATGGCCTGTATCTTTGTCTTTCCCTGTGAAACTTTGCATTCAAAATAGGCCCGCAATAGTGGATTACGTACTCTTCCGTCTCTATTAATCTGTATCTGTTGCATGGCAAGTAAATACAGAACGTTATATAGGTTCCGGTTCCCCAGACTCTTGTTCTGCAAGTATACACAATATGTGTCTGTCCGTCATTTCCCACCAGCAGGGAAGGATCATTGTGATTGTGGTGGTAAGAAGGGTTTTCCAGAGTAATGTAGTTATCCTCTACCTGCTGACGTACATTCGAGTGAAAGGTGACCGGAGGATCCAGCACCACCGGATAGGCCCGTCCCTCCTTCTAAAGCCATGTAATAGAAGGACAATAGGTCAGCCGATAAGAATCGCCGCCCTGATTTACTAACTCCACCTCAATATCAGTACTCATTGCACCATTTGCATCAATGAGAAAAGGCGCTGCAATTTCTCCCTGTATAATCCCATCCGAATCAAATAACAATATCTGGTTCCCCTCCTTGTCAAGGGTCAGTCCGGTCAGCTTCATGTCATAGGAATACCCGGCTTCCTCCGGACATGATTCTATTATGATGTCCTATATGGTTCTTTCTTCGATTACGCTATTCATTAATCCACGGCATCCGACTTACCCATACCATTTCAAACCCAATAAAAAAAGAGGACTCCCCACTTACCGGATGTCCTCTCCTACTCACTTGGCTTAATGATTGCTTCGTCCGGATTCACCAGACCCAGACGCTCTCTGGCAATCTGTTCTATGTACTGCTTCGTCTGCACATAAATACTACGATCCTCTAACGACTCCGCCCGTTGGGATTCTGCTTCCGATTCTGCCCGGAGGGCGGCTTCTTTCTTCTCATACACGGTGTCCTCTGTCTTCAGCTGGTTGGTATGGATTGTCAGCACACCCGCCAAAGCAAGCACCGCGAAAGAAATCGCAAGTACACCCCTGTTCCTGGCTCTCTTATTTCTTTTTTTCTGTTTGGTAGATTGACGCATGAGCTTCATCCTTTTTACGTTTTATTAACTTCATTCTAACCCATTTCACTGCCTTTTTCAATAGTTTTGAAAAAATAAGAAACCACAATGCCATACCCATGGCAATTCCGGCCAGAGAGAACCAGCGGATATTTCCGTCATTTTCCCGGTACATCAGGGCAAATGCCTGTAAAGCACAGAATATCCAGTACAGAACATCCTCTGCGTCGCGGATCAGCCGCTTATGAGGCACCAGCGCACGGAAAATACATAAGCCGTCATAGACCAGCATTAGCTTACATCCCAGCCAGACGGAAATCAGGAAAAACGCGGCTTCCCAGGAAATAACATTACTCATAGCTATTTAAACAGCCTCGAGAAGAGGGTTTCACCAGATTTTACAAATTTGTCTGCATTCGAATATTGAACGGAATTGATTTTGCCCTCTAACTCTGCGACTCCGTTTTCCAGTGTAAGCTTCTTCACATGAAGGCCTTCGCCCTTTACCGTAATGGAGCCATATTCAGATTCCAGCAGAATTTCCTTCTCATCAAAAGACAACACGTCCTTCACTCCTGTAATGGATGCCGCTGCGCGCCGTTCCATTACAAATTTATGTTCTTCCATCGGACCCCTCCCTTTAGGTATATAACTTATCCTATGAAAGGAGGAACGGAATTATGCCTGCTAATGAGACGTTCTTTTCATTTTTCTTTTTTATAAATAGCGGAACATTTCTTTGGCTTCGTCCTTCTTCGTGGTTTCGCGGATGTCCAGGACTTCCGCTTTGACGGATTTATTGCCGAAGCCAATTTCGATAACGTCGCCCTCCTTGACGGAAGCGGAAGCCTTAGCAGGCTTGCCATTAATGGTCACCCGGCCTGCGTCGCAGGCTTCATTCGCAATGGTTCTGCGTTTGATCAGACGGGATACTTTTAGAAATTTATCCAGACGCATGGGATTCTCCTTTAGCAAAAAAGGAGTGGCATTTCGCCACTCCTTTGAATAAACACGAATTAATTCATCATATCCTTCAGGGCTTTGCCCGCTTTGAACTTCGGCATGTTGGTAGCTGCGATCTTCATGGTCTCACCGGTTCTGGGATTTCTTCCTTCTCTGGCTTCTCTCTTGGAAACTTCAAATGTACCAAAGCCCACTAACTGGATCTTTCCGCCAGCCTTTAACTCTTCAGCTACTGCGTCAGTGAAGGCCTTAACTGCCTTTTCTGCATCTTTCTTTGAAAGTTCAGCTTTCTCTGCAACAGCAGCAATTAATTCTGTTTTGTTCATATTATCTTCCTCCTGATATATCCCGCCGATAGAGCGGATTCTGAATAGAATATAATCGCTTCTCTACCATTTGTCAAGGTTTTTAGCCACATAAATGTATGATTATTGTGAATTTTCCTTTTTTTCCTGTCTTTTTATCTTTCTCCAGGCTGCCAGGGCCTCTTCCGGCGTATTTGCGACCTGATCCGCAAATACATGGGGATGACGCCGGATCATCTTCCGGCCCAGGCCATTGAGGACATCCTGAATCGTAAAATGTCCCTCTTCCTCCGCAATCTGACTATTCAGAAGCACCTGCAGTAGCACGTCGCCCAACTCCTCACACAGGTTCTCCATGTCCTGGTTATCAATGGCCTCAAATACTTCCTGACTCTCATCCGCCAGGCATTTCTTCAGACTCTCATGGGTCTGATCCCGATCCCATGGGCAGCCGTTTTCTGAACGCAGATCCGCGATAATGTCCACCAGCTCCGCAAAGGTATAGGAGCTCTTTAGTTCTCTCTTCATACTTCCAGCAATTCCTCCATTTCGTTTAGCAGCTCGCCGAACATTTCCAGCGCCTGATTGACCGGCTCCGCACTGGCCATATCCACCCCTGCTATTTTCAGAAGGGAAATGGGATCCTGTGAGCTTCCGCTGCTTAGGAATTTCAAATAGGCGTCTACTGCCGGCTGTCCCTCTGTAAGAATCTTGCGTGACAAGGCCATTGCCGCCGCAAATCCGGTGGAATACTGATATACATAAAAATTGTAGTAAAAATGCGGGATCCTGGCCCATTCCACGGCAATCTCAGGATCAATCACCATGCCGCTGCCATAATACAGCTGGTTCAGCTCATAATACTGCTTCTTCAATACATCTGCCGTTAATGCTTCCCCTGTTTCTGCCAGACGATGAATCTTCATTTCAAATTCCGCAAACATGGTCTGCCGGTACAAGGTCGTCCGGAACTGCTCCAGAAAATAATTGATCAGGTAGGCCCGCTGCTTTTTATCCTTGGTCTTCTTTAACAAATACTGCATCAGAATTGCTTCATTGCAGATCGAAGCTACCTCTGCGACAAAAATCACATAATCTGCATAGACCGGCGGCTGATGCCTGTTGCTTAAATAGGAATGCATGGCATGCCCCAGCTCATGAGCCAGCGTGAACTCGCTGTTCAGATTGTCTTTATAATTCATTAAAATAAAGGGGTGCACCCGGGCACCTGCAGAGTAGGCGCCGGAACGTTTTCCTTCATTTTCGTAAATATCGACCCAGCGCTCATCAAAGCTATCTTCAAGCACCGTGCAGTATTCCACGCCTAATACGGCCATTGCCGCCAGGATTTCTTCCTTGGCCTGGGAGAAGGGAACCTTACGGGTAAGATCCCCGACAATGGGCGCGTACAGGTCATACATATGAAGTGCCTCCACACCCAGCGCCTTCTTCCGCAGCTCCGTATACCGGTATATCTTATCCAGATTGTCATGGACTGCCTGAATCAGATTATCGTAGACCGTCTCCGGCATCTCCGCAGCGTCCAATGCCGCCGCTCTGGTAGAAGGATATTTTCTGGCTCTGGCGAAGAAAATACTCTGCTTTACCTGGGCATTCAGCATGGCTGCTGCCGTATTTTTAAACTGGTCATAGGTCTTATACAAGGACTGAAACGCCTGACAGCGCAGACGCTCCCGGCTGGACTCCATCAGGGAAATATAGGTGCTGTTTGTCAGCTGATATACATTGCCCTCCAGATCCTTTACACTGGGAAAAGTCAGATCCGCATTGACGAAATTGCCATAAATATCATCCGGTGAATCCGCCATCTCACCGGCAGCCGCCAGCAGAATCTCCTCTGCCGGTGACAGCACATGATCCTTCCGCCGACGCTTCATCTGGAAATACCGGCGGTACAACGAAAGCTCCGGCGTGTGCTGCTGGAACTGCTCCAGACGCTCCTCTGTAATAGAAATCAACTCCGGTGTTTCAAATGCGACTGCTTTCTGATACTGCACGAACCAGGTGATAATCTGCCCTTTCATTGCCTGATAAACCGGATTCCGGGTGTCTTCGTCACTTTTTAGCATGGCGTAGCGATAAAGGCTCTCAAGTTCTTCCTCCAGCGCCTCTTTATCCTTTAAATACGTAAGAAGTACCTGACCGCTTTCTCCTAGGCGTCCCTGATAGGCTGCAATTTCCTCTTCTCTTCCTGCCAACTGCCCAAAGGATTCTCTCCAGACATCGTCGGAAGAAAATAAATCCTCCGTAGACCAGGTAGCTTCTTTCGGTATTTCGTTTCGTTTTAAAATGGCTTGATTTTGTGGCATAGGGTTGTCTCCTCTCTTTTACACGGAAAATTCAGAAGAACTTTCTCCTGCATAAAATATTACCATATATCTCCAGAGGAAACAACGTCTGTCTGAATAAAGAATCTGCAAAGTCGTTAGCTCTCCATCTGGCGCCCCAAAAATCCTGCCGCTGTCAACGCCAGCTTTTTTTCAACATCTCCCATCCGAACCTTCTCATCCTTACTTATAAGAATCACCGAACCGATTACATCTCCCTCACACAGGATTGGTACAATTACCTGTGCTGTGTGTTCCCCGGAATCGCCTTCGATCACCTGTATAAAACCCTTATCACCCTTTACCGCCAGCAGCGCTTCCCGTCCGCTCATCGCAGTCTCCAGTTCCTTACTGATACTCTTCTGTATCAGATCCTTTTTACCACCTCCAGCCGTTGCCAGAACCTGATCACGGTCCGTGATCAAAACCATATGTCCGGAGCCCTGCGCTAATGCTTCTGCGTACTGGCCGGCAAACACACCAAGTTCTGCCATCGGCGAATATTTCTTCAGAATAATTTCGCCTTCTCTGTCGGTAAATATTTCTAACGGTGTCCCTTCCCGCAAACGCAGAGTCCGGCGGATTTCCTTTGGGATTACCACGCGGCCCAGATCGTCAATACGGCGTACGATGCCTGTTGCTTTCATAATAATAATTCCTCCGTTTACTGTACTGTCCAAATCTGGAAATAGTATTTGTACGAGCTGGGAGAATTATGCACTCAATTTTATTATCTTTTCAGGGGCTTATTTCGAATGTTTTATAAAAGATCGCATTTGCTAAACAAAATGGGGCATGCTATAATAAAACCAATTTTTGTAAAATATCGTTAAAAACGGAGATAATGTTTTCTATTGGAAAAGAACAAAATGGAGGACACACATGAAACAAGAAATTACACGATTGCGGGAGATTATGAAGGAGCGGGAGGTAGATGCCTGCTTGGTTCCAAGCTCCGATTATCACCAATCTGAGTATGTAAATGATTACTTTAAAAGCCGTCAATTTCTATCGGGCTTTACCGGTTCCGCCGGCACCCTTGTTATTACCAGGGAAAGAGCCGGACTCTGGACGGATGGCCGCTATTTTCTGCAGGCAGAGAGAGAATTAGCCGGCTCCGGAATTGAGTTGTTCCGTATGGGCGAAAAGGATGTGGAAACCGTCCCGGAATTTCTGGAGCAGAACCTTTCGGATGGGCAGACATTGGCCTTCGACGGACGCCTGATCAGTACCAGTCTGGGAAAAGAGCTGGAAAAGGGATTGTCTCCTAAGCGCGTCGCTCTTAAATATGAAGAAGACCTGCCAGATCTGGCATGGGAAAACCGTCCTCCTTTGACAGGACGGCCTTTATTTTCCATTTCGGATGCCTGCACGGGCCTGTCTGCTGCTGAAAAGCTGGCTATAATCCGGAGGAAAATGCAAGAGACCGGACTGGATCTTCATGTGCTTTCCAGCCTGGATGATATTGCCTGGGCCTTTAACTTACGCGGCAGTGATGTACGCCACTGCCCGGTGTTTTTCTCCTACCTCTTGCTGACAGAGGAACGAGCTCTTTTATTCCTATACCAGGAGGCATTGACACCGAAGCTGCGTACCTATCTGGAAGAGCAAAAGGTGGAAATTTACGATTATGGACAAATCTATGAATACGCCTATGTATTAAGCCGGGGCCGAAAGGTTCTGTTAGATCCGGATAAGGTCAGCTACTATCTGTACAGCAAATTATCCGGCGCGGAAGAAATCCATACTGCCCTAAACCCTTCTGCCGAATGCAAGAGCCAGAAGACCGATGCCGAAATCCAGTGCATCCGGGAAGCCCACCGGAAGGATGGGGCTGCCATGATTAAATTCCTGTACTGGCTGAAGAAAAATATCGGCACCCTGCCTATGACGGAGATCTCGGTCAGCGAATTCCTAGAGCAGCGCCGCCGCGAGCAGGAAGGATTCCTGGATCTGAGCTTTAGTACCATTGCCGGTTACGGCCCCCATGGAGCGATCATCCATTATTTGGCCGCACCGGAGACGGATAGTCCCCTGCAGCCGGAAGGTCTGCTGCTGTTAGACTCCGGCGGTCATTACCGGGACGGCAGTACCGATATTACCCGTACTATTGCGCTGGGTCCGCTGACGCAGGAGATGAAGGAAGACTATACCCGGGTACTCCGCTGCATGATTAATCTGGCACGGGCACGCTTTCTCTATGGCTGCACCGGGCAGAACCTGGATGTACTGGCACGGGCGCCGCTGTGGGATGCCGGACTGGACTTCAATCACGGAACCGGCCATGGCGTAGGTTTTATCCTGAATGTACACGAAGGCCCCAATAACTTCCGCTGGAAGGGCAAGACCTGCGTAATGGAACCGGGCATGGTTACAACAGATGAACCGGGCTTTTATGTAGAAGGAAGCCACGGTATCCGTTTGGAAAATGAATTGCTGTGTGTGGAATATCAGGAAAATGCCTACGGAAGGTTTCTGGAATTTGAGACGCTGACCTTATGCCCCCTGGAACGGGAGGCCATTCTGGCGGAGCGGCTTACGTCGGAAGAAATAGACTGGCTGAACCAATATCATCAGAGAGTGTATGAAACCTTGGGAGACCGCCTGACGGATGAGGAAAGGGATTGGCTACAGGAGATAAGTCAGCCGATTGCGTAAGCACTCAGAACCCGGATTCCGTCCCGGTATCCAAGTTCTAATCGGGATTTCGCCCCCTCTGCGGCAAAATCCAGCGTACCATCGAAGAAATCGCCGATGCTGACCGAAGGAGAAAAGCAGAGAAACTCCGCTCCCGGATACTGCTCCTTCGGCACCACCGCATGGTCTGACAGGGTTATCGTAATCAGCTTCCGGTATCCCTTCTCATATAAGGGACGAATGGGAAGATTATCCTGTACACCGCCATCTATATACTCTTCCCCCTGAAAAGTCACCGGCGGATAAACCCCCGGCAAAGCAGAAGTAGCCAGCAGTAATGCTTTCATGTCTTCCGTGCTTTTATTATTTAAGAGAAAATACCGGCATTTCTCATCAGACTTACGGCAGGCATCCACAAAGATTGCCGGTCCTCTCTCCCTAAACTGTTCCAGATGAAAGTTCTCCTCGATCAGGGTGAGAAGACCCTCTCTGCTGTACATCCCTGGCTCCTCCGGCTCCACGTCCATAAACTGCAGCGGAGAAATTTCTTTCCAGATTCGTTCTGCCTTCGCCAGATCTCCATCCGCGATTAAGACCGCATTCAGACCTCCCACCGATGCTCCGGATATCACTCCGATCTGTTCTGCAATTCCCATTTCGCGCAGAGCCTTCCAAACACCGATCTGGTAAGCGCCTTTACCGCCCCCTCCGGCCAATACCAGCCCATAGGGCTTCTTCGGATCCACCATCTTACATCTTTCCTTTCCGTATCAGAACCTTTTCCATCAGCAGCAGGAATGTCAGCAGAACACCTGTCGCAACTCCCATTAACGGCACCAGAAATTCAACCAGGCGCAGGGTCAGCGGCACCAGGGAAAACACATTTCCCAGGAACAGCACCGCCAGCGAAAAAGCGGCACACATGCCGCCAAACAGCAGCATATGCACGAAGTTAAAGGGAATACACACCTTAAACAGGATTAACAGGCCGGTATACCCGATAATGATGGCAGCCATTGTCGAAACCTCTTCCGCAGCCAGCTGGAAGCGGATCGCTACCAATATCAGCAGAATAATGCTGGTCACATTCGTCATGGCGCCGGGAATGGACTTTTTAATAATATTAATCATAAAGTGTCCCTGAATCCTCTCTGAATTCGGCTCCAATGCCAGGATAAAAGAAGGGATGCCAATGGTGCAGGCGCTGATCAATGTGAACTGGATCGGCTCCAGCGGATATCCTGCCGAGACGAAAATAAACAGGATCGCAGTAATGGTGCTGAAAATCGTCTTCGTCAAAAACAGGGAAGCCGAACGCTGCAGGTTATTAATCGAACGCCGTCCTTCTCCTACAATATAAGGCATTGAGGCAAAATCCGAATCCAGCAGGACAATCTGGCTGACATTCCGGGCGGCATCGCTGCCGGAGGCCATCGCAATGCTGCAGTCGCTTTCCTTTAAGGCCATAACGTCATTGACACCGTCTCCCGTCATCGCCACCGTATGCCCCTGTCCTTTTAATGCCTTCACCAGCTGAAGTTTCTGTTCCGGTGTCACACGCCCGAAGACCGTATACTGCCCTGCTGCCTGCCGTACATCCTCTTCCGTCTTAAGGGATGTGGCATCTACCCACCGATCCGCATTCTTCATCCCCGCCTTCTTCGCAATACTGGCCACGGTTATAGCATTATCGCCGGAAATCACCTTCAGTTCTACCCCCTGGTCTGCGAAATACTGCAGCGTATCCTTTGCACTTTTACGAATCTTGTCACTGATCCGAACAATTCCCAGAGGAACCAGTCCTGCCGGCAATGCCTGCCCCTGGAAGGGTTCCGGGCTGGCCGCCAGGACCAGGATCCGCTGTCCTTTCGCAGAGGCTTCTGCGACCAGAGAGCGGATTTCTGCAAAGCGCCCTCCCAATACAAACTCCCCGGCTCCCATTACGTAGGAACCTTTGCCGGGGAAAAAGGCACCGTTCCATTTTCTGGCAGAGGAGAAGGGGATCGTTACCGATGCCTTCCAGTGTGCGCTATTGTCTTGGCTGCAGTATTGCTGCAGCGCCTTACCGGTGGGGTTATCCTCCTGAAGGGCATATACCAGCGCAGACATAGCCTGTCTAAGGTGCTCTTCCGTCGTGCCGGGCAGCGGCTGGATTCCATCCACCTGCATCGTCCCTTCCGTAATAGTTCCGGTCTTGTCCAGACACAGTACATCAACCCTGGCCAGTGTCTCAATCGAATACAGCTCCTGCACCAGCGCATTCCGGCGGCCTAGGCGCATGACGCCGACAGCCAGCACTACACTGGTTAGAAGTACCAGCCCTTCCGGAATCATCCCCACCAATGCCGCCACCGTCGAAATGACCGCCTCCTGTATAGAAATATCCAATGACCCATGCTGGTTAATAAACAATGCAATTCCTACCGGAAGGACAATGACTCCAATGCCCTTGACGATCCGGTTAATTCCATCCATAATCTCAGAAGTAGGGCGTTTTAAATATTTTGCACGATCCGTAATCCTCGCCGCATAATTATCGGCTCCCACGTGCTCGACACGTGCCAGGCAGTTCCCTGCCACCAGAAAGCTGCCGGACATCAGATGGTCTCCTTTGTATTTCACCACAGGATCGGATTCTCCGGTAATTAGGGCTTCGTTCACCTCACACTCGCCTTCCATAATTACGGCATCGGCACAGACCTGATTGCCGCTGTGAAGACTCATCCGGTCATCCAGCACCAGATTGCAGACCGCAATCTCCCGCGTCTGTCCGTTGCGGATTACATGCGCCTTCGGCGCCGCAATCAGTGATAAGCGGTCAATCAGACGCTTGGCACGCACCTCCTGAATGGTTCCGATTAATACGTTACAGAAAATAACGCCCATAAATAAGCCGTTTTTGGGAGATCTCACAAGGAAAACGCAAAGAGCCAGAGCGATATTCAAAATATTAAAGGGCGTGATAATATTGGTTCTAAGAATCTGGCCAATACTCTTTGTCTTGACTTCTTCCGAACCATTTACCTGTCCTTTTCTTATTCGTTCTTCTACCTGGGCTGTTGTCAGCCCCTGGTCATGCTCTTGTAACTTTGAATCCATTCAGGAACCTCCTATTTAAAAGAATGCGCTTTTGCGCATTCTCGCGCCGAGCGCGGTCGCTTGCGACAAATTTCATCTTGCGCGAGTGCGTATCCCCCGGAGGGTTTTTCATCTTATAGGAAGCAATTTCCTGTAAGATGAAAGAGGCCGCCGCAAACACTTGTCCGCCCTCCAGAATAAGGCCTGGATAACCGGACAGGATTTTGCAGCAGCCTCTTTAAATCCTCTCTCTATTCGTTAGAAGCAGAAGTCTCTTCCGTAGTCTCCGCCTCTGTGGCCTCCGTGGTCTCCGCCTCTGTGGCCTCCGTGGGCTCTTCCGTGGTCTCCGCCTCGGTGCCCTCCGTGGTCTCTGCCTCCGTGGCCGCTTCCGTCGTCACTGCCACATAGATCTTGCCGCCTCCCACTGTAATGTCATCCCAGCAGCTTTTCACTTCAAAAGCCGGAGCAGATTCTGTCCACATAATATATATGGCATTGAAATGCTCTTCCCGCTTTTTATCGATTACTTCTTTCACCTTAGTGGCGGTTGCCTCCGCATCCAGATCCGATGTACACTTCACCACATACCAACAATCATTCTCCACATCCTGGAACATCTGGGTCTCACCGGTCTTCATGACAACACCATTCGTGTACAGCAGTGCCGTATTCTCCGGATCCACCTTCAGATAACTGCTCGTCTGGCTGGTAACGCCAAGCTCCGCTGAGAATGCCGAAAACTCCTCTCCGCCGTTTAAACGCTCATAAACTGCATTTGCCAGATCTTCATTAAAGAGTGTACCGGCTTCAATCTCCTCTTCCGTCGCTTCATGAGCCGATACCTTCACATATTCCAGCGTAAACATCTGGGACTCTTCCTCCGTAGCGGAAACGTCCGCAGACATTTTCACCGCATCCCAAACCTTTACGGCCAGTGCGTTCTTTTCCAGCCATTCCGTAATCTTTGCATCGTCCGCATCGGAATAATTCTTAAATTCTTCTGCAAAACCCTCCCGGAACGCGGTAACCGCCTGTGCGATCGTCTCTTTATCGGCATCGGTCAGTGTAACATTATACTCCTCCGCATGATCTGCCAAAATCCGGGTCTGCAGAATCTGAGCCATAATCATCTCCTTCAGGTACTGGCCCATAGTCTGTCCATCATTCTGGCTGGGAGCCTTCCACATATCCGTATAACCAAAGTACTGCTCATACATGTCCCAGTAATAGCCCTCCTGGGCCCACTGCGTATAACGCAGCATGAAATTTGCTTCGTCCAGATAAATATTTTCACTGCCATATGTGGCCGCGACAGTCGTCGGGTAGTCCGCCGCCTTTGTTCCACATCCTGCCAGAATACCTGCCCCTAACACAATTGCCAGCAGCGCTGTGACTGTTCCTCGTAACTTTTTCATAGTTTCCTCCAAAATTTCGTAAATTACAATAAGTATTATTATAATCCCTTTTTACTCTTCTAGCAACAATTTTATCCCATTTAACAGAATTTTCACCGTTTCCAACAGCTTTTCCGTATCCGTGATCTGTTTTCTCCGGTCCGTATAGGTAAAAACAGGCTCCTCCCCGGCTGTCACTTTCAGGTCTCCCCGGTGGCCCTCTACGAAGCCCGGAATCCGGGCCGGATCCACCGGTGCTCTTCTATACATCACAAAACGCAGTTCTTCTCTGTTGCCGGACAGCTCCGTTACATAAGTCTCGTGTGCCATCGCCTTCAGACGGGCTACCCGCAGCAGGTTCTGAACCGACCTTGGCAGCTCGCCGAACCGGTCAATCAGCTCATCCTGCATATCCATATAGTCCTCATCGGACTCCACGGCGGCAATCCGCTTATAGACACTGATCTTCTGTGCCTCGTTCCGGATATAATCTGCCGGGATAAAAGCATCCAGACCCAGATCAATGGTCGTATCGAATTCTTCCTGCTGTCTGGCTTCCCCCTTTAACTCTTTTACCGCCATACCCAGCATTTTACAATATAGGTCGTAGCCCACAGACTCCATATGACCGTGCTGCTCCGCCCCCAGAAGATTCCCGGCACCGCGGATCTCCAGATCCCGCATGGCAATTTTGATACCGGAGCCAAGCTCCGTATATTCCCGGATGGCCTGCAGACGCTTCTCCGCCACCTCTTTG
>Ga0153991_1000197_pt1 | contig 15162 bp, 14 predicted proteins | sample TSNC075MetaG_FD_104681 | JGI IMG/M metagenome (GOLD analysis project Ga0153991, IMG submission 104681) | Attine ant fungus gardens microbial communities from North Carolina, USA - TSNC075 MetaG | ecosystem: Host-associated > Fungi > Mycelium > Unclassified | place: USA: North Carolina, Jones...
AAACGGTTTCATATTATGTTGAATGGGTTTATAATATAATAATGAAAAAGGACATCAATATTTTGATGCCTTCTTCATTCAAGATTGCTATTCAAGTTGAAATTTTTATGCTACACAAACATTGTAAAATCTATTATGTAGGGTGGAACAATCGCCTTTTAATTTCAATTCGCTAATTACTTGCTAAACAGAGGGTATTAAACTACCCATTATGGGATGAAATACTATATTCAATTATAATTTTACCCCTTTCAACGCAAACTTGTCCCACTCATATTCATGCTTAAAATTTACGCTTCCTGTTTACTGACTTCTGACGATCGAGAAGTTTCTTCTATTCTTTTATAATGTAGAAATCCGCTGACTGCGGCCTTTTTTCTTTGTAGCATAAATTTCCTACTCACATCGTCAGTGCCTGTTTGCCGCAGGCACAACATTTCTTAAAACATTTATCCAGGTTAAAAGCGACCCGCGGCAGAATCCCCACGTCCTCCAGCAGTGTAAACAGCGGGAAAAAGATCGCCATTGGCGGCAGCATTACCGAAACCACCCAGGCCAGCACCCGGTAAACGCCCGACACCAGCATATCCGTCAAAAATGTCGGTATTTGTATCCACAGCAGAAATACCTGCAGCTGGTCTCCCAGCCAGAACAAACCATCCGCCAATAGCTGGGAAGGATAATTTGCACCGCTAATGGTAATCCAGAAAATCCCCAGCAGTGCCAGCACCATAATAGGGAACGCCGTCCACTTTCCAGTCAGGATCGAATCCAGCTTAGAATTCCTGCCTGCATACTTTCCGGGAAGCGTAACCACCTCCCGGCAAAGATCATCGGATGTATGGACAATTGCCGATACAATCTCATCCTTGATCTGCTTTTCCGTAACTCGCTGACGCGTAAGCCTTTCCTTCTCCTCCCGCAGGCACTGAGAAACCCTTTCCTCCCGCAAAAAGTCACGGCCCAGATTCTGCTCCATAAAGGCATGCATCCTTTGATCCCCGTGCAGTAGCATAAGGGAAATCCAGCGGCTGCTTATAATGCCTTCACTATAAGGCTCCACCTCCGGCTCCAGACTGGAGAGTGCAGCTTCCAGATGCTCCGGATAGGTGATCCGAAGCGGATTAGCCGGCGGTTTCTGCAGAACCTGTTCCACCGCCTCCATCAGCCGGTCAAGACCCTGACCGGTTCTGGCGGCAGTTCCTACCACCGGAACCCCTAGCCTTTTTGATAACGTCTCCAGATCAATCCGAATTTTATTCTTCTCTGCTTCATCCAATAAGTTAATACACACAACCACACGGGAAGTAATCTCCAATGTCTGCAGTACCAGATTCAGGCTCCGCTCCATGCAGGTGGCATCGCAGACAATGATCACTGTATCTGCTCCTCCAAAGCAAATAAAATCCCGTGCCACCTCCTCTTCGACAGAGTGTGCCATCAGAGAATAGCAGCCCGGCAAATCCACAATTGCATAGCCATTCTGGTGATATTCACAATATCCCTGCGCATTCGTAACCGTCTTCCCCGGCCAATTGCCCGTATGCTGCCGAAGTCCAGTTAACCCATTAAAAACCGTACTTTTCCCCACATTAGGATTGCCCCCCAGGGCAATCACCTTATCATCTGCATGCTTCTTCTGAATTACCAGTCCCAGATCCATCGCTTTTAAACCCATCGAGTCCTTGCTCAATCCCATCGGCTATTCCTCACTGCTTTGGATCCGGACGAGGGAAGAATCCTCGCTTCGAAGAGCAATAACAGCTCCCCGTATTTCAAATGCAACCGGATCTCCCAAAGGACTTTTGCAGACACAAGTCACTTCTGTCCCCTGAATTAATCCAAGATCCTGAAGCCTGCGGCGCATATGACCTTCCGAGCAAATATCTAATACGAGACCGCTCTCGCCCTGAGTGAGTTCTGATAACGTATTTATATACTGCATAGATTTACCTCCCCGTAAATAAAGTTAGATAAGGGAAACTTTTTTCTTTGCTCTACCATATGCGCCTTTCCTGTGCGGTGTTACCCATAATCCCGGAAAAAGAGGTGTTTGATGCTGGATTCTAATGAATTTTACACGCTAAAAGGGTATTCCTCCCATATGGAAAAAGAGACGCTTACTACCGCAATGGAGGATTATCTGGAAATGATATACCGGCTGTATCTCGATCAGGAAATCATCCGGATTAAACGTCTGTCGGAACTCCTGCATGTCAAGCCTTCCTCCACCTCAAAAATGGCAGCGGTCCTTAAGGAAGCCAATTATATTTTATTTGAAAAATATGGTCATATCCTGCTGACCGATAAGGGAAGAGAAACCGGTCAATACCTCTTGTACCGGCATGAGGTACTTCAGCGCTTTTTTTGTTACATTAACCATTCGGAAAATGAACTGACTTTGGTGGAGCGGATTGAGCACTTTATTGATCCGGAGACAGTGAAGAATATTAAGAGGTGGCTGGATGAGAATGGGGCAGAGGGCTGATGCTAGCATAACCCACCTTAATTAGGGTGGGGCACACCAGGTAGTAAATAAAACACCGAGAGGAACCTTATTCGGTTCCTCTCGGTGTTTTATTTACTATTTTTAGTCTCTAAAATTACTCAGCCTGACACTGTACGGCCGTGATTGCCGCCACGCCTACGATGTCATCCGCACTGCAGCCTCTGGACAGGTCGTTTACCGGCTTCGCGATCCCCTGAGTTACGGGGCCGTAAGCTTCTGCTTTCGCCAGTCTCTGCGTCAGCTTGTAACCGATATTGCCTGCGTCCAGATCCGGGAATACCAGAACGTTAGCCTGCCCGGCGATCTCGCTGCCGGGAGCCTTGGAAGCACCTACGCTGGGAACAATAGCCGCATCCAGCTGCAGCTCGCCGTCTACCTTTAGGTTCGGGAACTGCTCCTTCGCCATTGCCACAGCGTCTACTACCTTCGTTACATCCGCATGCTTCGCACTACCCTTCGTGGAATGGGACAGCATCGCTACCTTTGCTTCTTCGCCTACCAGCAGTTCAAATGACTCTGCGCTGGAGTTCGCAATGGAAGCCAGCTCGTCGGAAGAAGGATTCTGTACCAGCCCGCTGTCAGCAAATATGAAGGTGCCGTTCGCCCCATATTCGCAATCCGGTACTACCATCAGGAAGAAAGCAGATACCAGCTTGGTGCCGGGCTTCGTCTTCAGGATCTGCAGACAAGGTCTCAGGGTATCGGCTGTGGAGTGGCAGGCGCCGGATACCATACCGTCGGCATCGCCCATCTTAACCATCATAACACCATAATACAGATAATCCTTCAGCAGCAGCGCTTCCGCCTGCTCCGGGGTCATGCCCTTAGACTGTCTCAGCTCCACCAGCTTGTCAATATATCCTGCCGTCTTCTCACTGGAAGCAGGATCTACAATCGTTGCTCCGGTAATGTCAAAGCCGGCTCCAAATTTCTCAATCTCCGCAGGGGAGCCTACGATTGCTACATTCGCAAATCCCTCCTTCAGAATCTTCTCAGCTGCCTCAAAGGTGCGGGCATCCATGGACTCCGGAAGTACCACTGTCTTTTTGTTCTTACGTGCTCTGTCTTTAATTACATCAATAAAACTCATTTTTATGTGCTCCTTTCGTCATCGGACAAACTATCGTCTTTATTATAAACGAAGAAATCCGTGCACACAAGAGTTTTTGTAAAAATTAGGAAGACTTCTGAATCAGTTCTAACTTCTGCGCCCTACTGAAACGTTTAATCGCATATTCTCTCTTCAATGCCTCTGACTTATTCGAGTACTCCTCATGATAAATCAGCTCCACCGGGCCGCGTCCTTTGGTATACTTAGCGCCTTGCCCTTTGTTATGGGCCTCTATCCGTTTCGCCAGGTCATTCGTCCAGCCAGTGTAAAGAGATCCATCCCTGCAGCGGAGGATATATATATAGTAAATTTCTTCTTCAGCCATTTCCCACGACCTTATAAGTCTCTTCCACGATCCGTTCCATAGCATTCAGAATATTCTCATATCCGGTGCACCGGCACAGATGACCGGAGATCAGCTTTCGCAGCTCCTCCCGGTTGTACTTTTTACCGGTTCCAACGATTTCTACTGCCGTCATAATCAAGCCCGGGGTGCAGAAGCCGCACTGTACTGCCGCTTCGTCTACAAATGCCTGCTGGATCGGACTCAGTTCTCCGTTTGGTCCCTTTAAGCCCTCCACTGTCAGTACCTTCCGGTCTGCGGCCCAAAGCGCCAGATAGATGCAGGAGTCCACTGCTTCGCCGTCTACCAGGACCGTACAGGCGCCGCACTCTCCTACTTCACAGCCCTTCTTCACGCTGTTCAAATAGAGGCGGTTACGCAGGGTATCTGCCAGAGATTCTCTTGGGTCCACGGCCACCTCCACATCCTTACCATTGACATTCATCTGCATAATCTTAAGCATGGATCTCACCTCCGCCAAAGGCTGCTGCCTGTGTAAATGCCCGCTTTACCAGTTCTTCTACCAGCTGAAGCCGGAACTCCTTCGAAGCACGCCAGCTGGAACGGGGATGGACCTCTTTCAGTACCCCCTTACCCAAGGTCTCTGGGAGAGTTCTATCCAAAGCCCTTCCCCTGACGGTCTCCTCGGTCTTATGACAGCGCATCGGCACCGGGCCGGCTACGCCATAAGCAATCCGCACATCGGCCAGACGTTTCCGGTCCTCCGTCAGCTTCACCAGCACGGCACATCCCAGCGTAGCAATTTCCATCGCATTCCGCTTGCCGTATTTGATATAATGTCCATACCAGCCGTCGTAATTTTCCCTGTCAATACGGATTGCCGTTAACAATTCTGCGTGTTCCCGAACGGTTTTACCGGCACCTATATAAAATTCCTCAATAGGCACCCGCCGGGAGCCGCTGCTTCCGGTGAGTTCCAGTACAGCATTTAGTGCAAACAGGCTGGAAGCGCTGTCGGCACTGGTAACACCATTGCACACATTCCCTCCGATGGTTCCCGTATTCCGCACCTGGGGGCTTCCCACCTGATCTACCGCATTTCCCAGAATCGGTATATTCTGCTGAATCAGCGGATGATTTGTAATATGGGAAAAGGTAGTGGCCGGACGAATCACAATCGTGCCGTCTCCCTCCATTCCAATTCCTTCCAGCTCCGAAATCCCATGGATACTTACCAAGCCGCATCCCGCCAGCCGCCCTTCCCGGATCTGCACCAGGACATCACTGCCTCCTGAGATTACGATGGCCTCTGGATCCTCTTCCAGCGCACGGATGGCATCGGCAATGCTGTCCGCCTGATAGTATTTCTCAATATCATACATACTTTCTGTCCTCCTTTCGCTGTCAGATCCGGCCTGCTGCCTTAAAATGTGTAATCAGCTTCTGGGGATCCAGAGGCAGGGAATCCACCGCCACGCCGGTAGCGTGCAGTAATGCGTTGCGGATCGCCGGGGCCACGGGAATGGCCGGCGGCTCTCCCAGGGCCTTGTTCCCGTAAGGGCCGGTGGGATCCTCCATTTCGACGAATTCCACATGGAGGTCCGGGGTGTCCATACTGGTAGGAAGCTTGTAATCCAACAGATTGGCATTCAGCGGCTTTCCTTTCTCGTCATAGAGGAGCTGTTCGCTTAAAGCATACCCTAACCCCATACTCATACCGCCGTGAACCTGGGCCTCCGCCAGCTTCGGATTAATCAGTGTTCCGCTATCGTGAACATTGACGATTCGCAATACTTTTATCTGTCCCAGGGGAAGATCCACTTCAATTTCAGCGAAACAGGCTCCACTGGAAAAGGTGTTGTTTTTACACTGGTGCGTGGCTTCTGCCGTGATGTGCACAGAACGGTCCAGACTGTAGAAGGCCTCTTCCCCCAAAGCCGCCAGTGTAACCATGGGTGTACGGTTTTCCTTGTCTATTACTTCATTCTTTTGAATGTCCAGCGTATCAGCCTCTGCCTGCAGAAGGTAAGACGCATACTCCAAAATTCTCTCTTTTAATAAAAGTCCCGTCTTCTTCAGGGCCATGCCGCTAACGTAAGTCTGGCGAGACGCGTAAGCGCCTGTATCAAAAGGTGTCACATCCGTATCCTGGGTGGAAACCACATAGATCCGGTCCTCGGTAATTCCTGTAACCTCGGCTGCCATCTGGGTAAAGACCGTATCCGCGCCCTGGCCGATCTCCGTGGCTCCCATCTGAACCTGAACGGAGCCGTCCTGGTTCAGGACCATCCGGCAGGAAGCCGTCTCCAGCGAAATCGGATGCACACCGGTCTTATAGCAGAATATCGCCATTCCCACGCCCCGTCTTACCGGACCGGTCTGATCGGCATATTCCTTCCGCTTTTCCTCCCAATGGATCCACTCCCGGCCCTTTTCGATCGACTTTTGCAGACCATAGCTATGGAACACCACACCGGTGTGAGGATCCTGGTAGCCATCCCGCATGCAGTTCTTCAGGCGGTATTCCAGAGGGTCCATTCCAATCGCTCTGGCAGTATCTTCGGCCAGACATTCCGTCACAAAGCAGGACTGGGGAATCCCATATCCCCGCATGGCCCCGCCGGTTGTACGGTTCGTATACACCGTATAGCTGTCGACCTCCAGTGCCTTTTCCTCGTGGTATAACTGCTTAAAACCATTGGCGGCATTCGCCACGATCGCATGCCCATGAGAAGCATAAGCACCCTGATTGGAATAAGCCGCTAACTTTCTGGCCACCAGCGTTCCGTCCTTTCTGACAGCCGCCTTGGCATGGAAACGGATCGCGTGGCGGACCCGGGTGCAGGCCAGCGTTTCTTCTCTGGTCAGTTCCAGACGGACACCGCGCCCGCCCACCTGCCGGCAAAGAAAAGCATTCAGGGGTTCGTATAGTACATCCTGCTTATTACCGAAGCCGCCGCCGATGTAGGGCTTGATCACACGGATCTGTCCCCAGGGAATCCCCAATGCCTGACCGATCACCCGACGGCAGATATGGGGAATTTGGGTGGAGGACACCACCACGATCTTTCCGCTTTCTTCATAGGCATAGGATACCGGAACCTCCATGTGGCAGTGCTGCACGGTCTGGGTGTCATAGATTCGATCAATTATGGTCAAGCCTTCTTCCGCCGCTGCTTCTTCAAAGAAGACATCTCCCAGGGTAAGCCTGGTCGCCTTTAAGATATTGCCCGGTGCTTCCTCGTGAATCACGGAAGCCCCCTCCGCCAATGCCTGCTCTACCTCCATCAGCGCAGGGTATTCTTCGTAATCCACCTTCACCAGACGAACGGCCCGGTTCGCTGCCACCTCATCTTCCGCAATCACGGCGGCAATATCGTCGCCATAGGTCCTCACGCGCTGGTTCAGAAGCTTCCGGTCCGCGACATCCTGGTGGGCTTTTTCCACCGACCAGGGATGCCCTGGTGTGGGAAACTGAATATCCGGCACATCAAAACAGGTTACGATCTTCACCACGCCGGGCACCGCCAGTGCCTCCGACAGGTCGAATCGCTTAACCAGCCCGTTTGCAATGGTGCTGTGTACCACCTTAGCCACCAGAAAGTTCTCCGGCGTCAGATCCGCCGTGTACTTCGCCCCTCCGGTCACTTTCTCATAGGCATCCACACGCTTCATGGACGTTCCAATTCCCATAATGTCTCCTTTCCGGAACCGCATCTGTTCCTATCATACTAACCGCTAAATCAGAATATATTTTAGAATGAATAAAATACAAAGAACATACATCACCACGCTGATCTTCTCTTTCGCTTTTCCGGTTAACAGATTCAGCACCACATAGGAGATAATTCCCAGAGAGATGCCTTCGGAAATGCTGTACAGGAAGGGCATCGCGATCATGCAGATAAAGGCCGGAATAGCTTCCGTCATATCCGTAAAGTCAATTTTCATCAGTGAGCCGATCATCAGGAATCCTACCATAATCAGGGCCGGAGCCGTTGCAAAGGCCGGGATCGCCAGGAAGATCGGGGACAGGAACAGAGATAGTGCAAAAAGAATCGCCGCTACCACCGCAGTCAAACCGGTTCTGCCGCCTTCTGATACGCCGGCCGCGCTTTCCACATAAGTCGTAGTGGTGGAGGTTCCCAGTACGGCACCGGCAGCAGTACCCACTGCATCCGCCAGCAATGCGCCCTGAATCCGGGGCAGGCGCCCCTTCTCATCCAGCATATCTGCTTTAGAAGCCACACCAATCAGCGTTCCCAGCGTATCAAACATATCCACAAACAGGAAAGCAAACATTACTACCACGAAATCTAGTGAAAACATCCGTGAGAAATCCAGATGCCCAAAAGTAGGGGCCAGGCTGGGAATGCTTAGTCCATTTGAGAAATCCGGAAGCAGGCTATAAGCTCCTGCCGCCGCATCCGGCACGTAAAGCCCGGTCAGCTGGCAAATAATCCCCAGTCCCCAAGTGATCAAAATACCCCAGAGAATATTTCCTTTCACCTTCTTAATCATCATCCAGGCGATAATCAGCACCCCGATAAGTGCCAGCAGGACTGTGATTCCTTCGGTACGGAAGCTGCCTGCAGAAAAAGATTCCGAGAAGGAGAACGCCTGTACCAAAGTTGCATCGCTGTTTTTCACGATATTGGCATTCTGCAGGCCGATAAAAGCGATAAAGAGACCGATGCCCACTGATACCGCATGTTTCAGCGTCATCGGGATCGCATTAAAGATTGCTTCACGGACTTTGGTCAGTGAAAGCAGAATGAAAATGATCCCTTCCACAAATACGGCGGCCAGCGCCATTTCCCAGGAAAATCCCATCTGGATTACCACGGTGTAGGCAAAATACGCATTCAGTCCCATCCCCGGCGCCAGCACAAACGGATAGTTGGCAAAAAGCGCCATCAGGCAGGTGGCAAAACAGGCGGCCAGAGCTGTTGCGGTGAACACAGCGCCGCTGTCCATACCGGCATCCGCTAGAATGCTGGGGTTTACGGCCAGGATATACGCCATCGTCATGAACGTAGTAACACCGGCCAGCACTTCGGTTTTAACATCGGTATGATTTTCTTTGAGACGAAATAATTTGTCAAAATTCATAGCTTTCCTCCTTAAATTAGAAAATCTCACTTCCGGCTACATATTTCTTCCATACATTTCGCTCGTCCCCCAGATATACGATCCGTTCCAGCCGGTCTCTCACCCCGAGTGGCTGTGGATGCTTCAGATTCTGATCGTCCAGTACGATCACATCCAGCTCGTATCCCCTCTCAAAGCTTCCCACAGAGCCAAAGAACGCGCCTCCGCCCCTGGTAGCCAGATAGAAGGCCTCCTCCAGCGTCAACGGCTTCAGGCTCGGATCCACCAGCCGCCAGCGCAGCTTAGAGGCCTGAATCGCATCCACCATAGCCCGGAAAATCGACTCCGTACTGCCGCCGGCCACATCACTGCCCAGGCCGACCGACAATCCCTCGTCCAGGTAGCGGCGAACCGGTGCAATCCCCGAGGCCAGATTCGCATTGGACTGAGGACAGTGGGCCACAAAGACTCCTTGCTTTTTCATCCGTTGCAGTTCTTCCCGGGATGACCAAACGCAGTGGGCCATAATCGTGCCTGGCTCTCCGCCAAACATGCCGCACCGGTCATAGGCATCACCGTAGAAGTCTGCTTCCGGACAAAGCTCCTCTACCAGAGAAATCTCACCCTGATTCTCTGATAAATGAGACTGAACAGGGATTCCAAATGTATGTCGAATCGTTCCCAATCGGTTCATCAGTTCGTCCGAACAACTGGGAATAAATCGCGGGGTTAGAATCGGCCGGACATTCCGGTATTTATGTATGGTTTTCTCCAGCCACCGGACCGTGGCCTCTGCCGAAGCGTCAGCACTGGCCTCTTCCAGATAATCCGGTGAATTCCGGTCCATATTGACCTTGCCGATCATAGTCTTCAGGCCGGTCTCTTCCATCAAATCCATCAGAAGCTCCGTAGCCTCTTCGTGGACAGTGGCAAAAATACAGGCTCTGGTGGTCGCACTATGTTTCATATTTTCTGCAAAGATTGAATACGCTTTCTTAGCATAATCTAAATCTTTAAATTTTGCTTCCTCGGGAAAGGCATTTTGGTTCAGCCAGTCCAATAGCTCCAAGTCCATTTTCGTGCCTCGGTAGCTGTATTGAGAGGCATGAATATGGAGATCAATCAAACCCGGTATTGCAATCCGGTCCCCCATGTCCGTCACCGGAAAGTCCCGGTACTCTGCGGGAATCTCCGCATAGAACCCCTGGGAGATTCCGTCCGCACATACCAGCCAAGCATTTTCTCGGGCAGTAATTCCCTGCTGACTTTCGCTGTATGCAAAGTTCCCCTTTAAAATAAAATTTCGACTGTCCATGCCGACGCCCCTTTCTGAAATTGTGGTACAAAAAAACTGCCCCCAGTTGTCCTTGTTCCCGTGACGAACCACAGAAACTTATAGTCAACTGTTACGGCAGTTGGTAGAGACGTTCATCCAATTATGAACCTATATAAGTTTGTAATAACTTCTTATTCTGATCACTCTATCTGAATTATATCGAATTTATTGGGGAATTGCAAGCACATTTTATTATTTTCATCCATGTATTGTAACTTCTTCCAATTCACTACCCTCCTTTGACAATGTACTACATTGTCAAAGAGGGTATACTTACAAAAAATATCTCGTGATACTATTTATCAGACGCAGGTGTAGCCGCCATCGACAGGCAGAATGGCACCGGTTAAGTAAGATGCTTCGTCAGATGCGAGAAATACCGCCGCTGCCGCCAGCTCCGGCCCGTTTCCATACCTTCCCAACGGCACGGTCATCTTCATATACGCAGTAAATTCATCGCTGCTCAGCGTTTCTTCCGTAAGCTCGGTGGCAAAGTATCCCGGACAGATGCAGTTGGTATTGATGCCGTATTTTGCCCACTCTGCTGCTGTTGCTCTGGTGAAGTTGACGACCGCCCCCTTCGCCGCATGGTATGCGCCTGAAGGCAACGCGGTATTACCAACTAGGCCATACATTGAAGCAATGTTAATGATTCGTCCATATCGATTCTTTATCATCACCTTGCCAAATTCTCTTGTGGTCAGGAATACCCCTGTCAGATCGACATTAATATCTTTATTCCAGTCGTTCAGAGTTGTCTCTTCGATTGGGACAGTTCCTCCTGCCCCCGCATTATTGATCAATATATCTATTTTACCGTACTCATCTTCTACTGCCCTTGCGGCAGCGGCGACAGTTTCTTCTTTGGTTACATCACAAGTCACCGTCAGACACTTGACACCCATTTCCTCAATTTCTCTTTTCACCGCTTCCAGCCGGTCCGTTCTTCTTGCCAGAATAGCCAAGTCGGCCCCCTGGGCCGCCAGCGCCCTAGCCATGTGCACACCCAGTCCGGAAGACGCTCCGGTCACTACGGCTACCCTTCCTTTTAAATCAAACATCCTATAACCTCCTTCATAAAATTGTAAATTTGATACTCATTGTCATGCTTTTATATTATTACCGATTCACATGCTTGTCAATAAATTAATTATTAATATCACATACTTGTTAATAAATTAATTTTCGCTACACCTGTTTCAAAATTAACACATGACACGCAAAAGAAAGTAGTTTGGTGGGGATAATGCCTATCTTATCCATGGGAAGTGCACTAGCGCCGTCCTTGAACCTTTGCCGCGCCGATTGCCCCGGCGAACCGCGAGAGGGGCAGAGAAATGACCGGATGTACCAGCTGCCGTTCCAGCTCAATACGCAGGCCATTAAGACCTGCCAGACCACCGGTCAGCAGAATTGGAGAGGCGACTCCGACCCGGCCGGTTAACGTGACCACCCGGGTAACCACCGACCGGACAACCCCGCCCGCCACTTCCTCACGGCTTTTACCAGAGGCTAATAACGATACAATTTCCGAATCGGCAAAAACCGCGCACATACTACTTAAAGCACAGCTTTTGCCAGTCTCCAGAAGCGCTGAAAACGCTGTTAAATCCAGGCCCATCCGATGGGCTGACATCTCCAGGAAGCGGCCGGTGCCGGCTGCACACTTATCGTTCATCTGAAAGGAGAGGACCTTACCATCTCCTACTGAAATCACCTTTACATCCTGTCCACCAATATCCAGCACAGTCCGCACTCCCGGCAGGAGGTACTCCGCCCCCAGAGCATGGCAGGTGATTTCCGTCACTGCCCGATCCGCAATGTCAATCCCCACCCGCCCATAGCCGGTGGCCACTACATATACATCCTCACGATCCACTGCCGCTTGCTGTAATAATTCAGCCAAAACCAGACGGGCGGTCTCTTTTGGGCTCCAGCCAGTTGGCTTTACACAGAATGAAATAACGGCGCCCTCACGAAGGAGGGCGCCTTTACAGGCAGCAGAACCGCAGTCAATTCCAACCGTTATTTCTTTCATCATTTATAACATCTCCACAAAGGCACCGGCCCGGGTCGAAAGCTGCCCTATATCTGCCGTACCATAATCCGTTTCCAGCTGCAGGTAAGGAATTCCCTTGCTGTGCAAATGGGCTTTAATCAGATGTGCTTCCACGGCATAGGAATGACAAGCCTGCAGGGTCATCTCAACCACACCATCGACCTGAAACTGATCGCAAAGCTGGTCTAACAACTCGAACCGGTTACGATCCGGCGTCATAACCGCACAGCCGATCTGCAGATAGTGTTCGGCAATGTTCGTCAGGGGATCCCCCGCCTCGGGACACTGACGATCCATTTGCTTAGCACCCGAACAATTCTCAAAGGCAACTACCACGGCACCGGCCTCCTCGATCACCTTGACAACCTTCTCGGTTACTCCACCCATCGGACAGCCGGTGACCAGAATTCTGGGCGCTTGTTCCGACACGGGGCGCTCCCCGGTTTCATAGGCAGCCCGGATACTGTCAATGGCACCACGAATTTCCGCAACCTTCTCATCCCAGTCAAACTTAAATTGGGAACCAAACAGGATCTGCAGCTGGCGAAGACCGGTAATGGGGGGCGGTGTCATCGTACTTAACTCATACAATTCTTTGAGTAGCCGCCGCTCGATATTTCGCTTGCGGATCGCTTCCCGCAGCCGGTCCTCCGAAATTGTAACACCAAAGTCCTTTTCTACCCGTTCTACGAGACGTACCAGTTCTGCCCGCCAAAGTGCTTTTGCTTCCGGCGTATCCTGCCGCTTGGGAAGCTCCAGGATATGCACATTCTTCTCCTGCCCCAGTAACTCATACATTTTAATCTTACCATCACAGGTGGTTTCACCCACTACCAGATCAGAAAAATACATATAGGGACATTTATCGGTAATAGCAAATCCATAGCTGGATTTGATCAGCGGACAGAGATTGCCCGGCAGGACTTTTTCCGCCTCAGGAATCGTTTCATCGCTAGTCGAACAAAGCCCCACACTAACCAAATCTGCCGCCATAAAAATCTCCTGCGGCGTGTATGTACAAAACTGGCCAACTACGCCTCTACCACTGTCCTTAATGTTCTTCATGGCTAAAAAGCCATTTTTCCTGGCCTCCGCAAAGCTGTCAAAAATCTCTGGCAGCCCGGTTCTCTTCTGAATCATCTGCTTTCTCCCTCCATGGACGTAATCGTATCATTGCTTATGGAAATAGATTCATTATTCTCACCAAAGTATAACGTTTGCATCTATAAAGGTCAAGTTCTTTCTTGGCGGAACTTGACCCTTCTATAGAGAAAAAGATGCTTTCATCTGTGCAAATTTCTCTTCACTATGCTGCTGGATCTCCTCCTCCAGTCTTTGGTATTCACAAAGGAAGTGGATTCCTTGTTCAGAAAGGGTTGTGCGTCCGCCCTTAGTGCCCCCGTGCCGACGCTCTACCAGCTTTATGCCCAGAGCACTCTCCAGCTCATTTAGGATCTCCCAACCCTTACTGTAGGAGAGAGCCATTTGTGCACAGGCGGTTCGGACTGAATGATTTCTTTCGATCAGCAGGAGTAAGAGCTTCGTTCTGGCATCAAAAATACTGTTATTCTTTTTCAGCTTTAATTCTGCCGTGAGATGCAAAAACTCCTGAGAGTACTGGTTCGGCAATTTCGCCTGGGAATCTTCCCGGTGAACGGCCTGCAAAATGCCGGCATCCTCTACTCCTATCCACTGTCTGCGGCTTTTCAGCCTGGTCAGCGCTCCGCGCAAACCGCCTGCCCCCTGGTAGTTAAGTATTTCCGGAATCACCGCTGTGGACACAGCGATCGGATGGCCGCTGCGCCCCTGATAGGAGGGAGAAACAATTTCGCCCTCTGCTTTCGTTAGTGCACTAAGTGTAGACGGCAAAAACAGCGGCGTATTAACCGGCGTAAAAACAACTCGCTCACATATATCCTGCAGAAATGTCAATCCGGTTTTTGCCGATTCAAACAGCTCCGGTTCCCCTTGCTCCGTCGATAAGAAAACTACCCCGCTGGAAGCCAGTTGATAACGCACTTGATCCTCCTCTGCACCAGAGAGAATCACAACCGGAAAGATCCCCGCCTGCTGAAAGATCATAACAATCCGTTTGACGGCCGTCGTATCACCGATTTGATAAAGAGGAAACGCTGACCTTTCATTTGCAGCGGCAATAATCCCGCCAACGCGGCTAATCCTCATCCGTTGTCTCCTTCTAATACAAATTTCCGGATCGCCAACGCCACTCCTTCATGATCATTGTCCGCGGTCACATAATCCGCTGCCATTTTTAATTCCTCCGGACTGTTATCCACTGCCACGCCGACTCCGGCATAGCAGATCATATCCAGGTCATTATCTGCATTACCGCAGGCCATTACCTGTTCCGGACCAATTCCCAGACGATTTGCCAGCCAGGCCACTGCCGCCCCCTTGCCTGCAGTGGGGCTTACGATCTCCAGCATGTTAATAAAGGAAGAGGTTATGCGGAAACCATCCATTGCGTTCAACTGCTCTCGGATGCGCAGCTTCAAGTCCATATCCCCTACAATCACCGCCATAGCTTCTACCCGGTCTTTGAATTCTGTCAGAAAATGATGGATATTGTCTACCGGCCTCCGGCTCATCTTTAAATACTCTTTCACCCTTCCCGGCATGCCATAGCGCTCCGGCGCCTCAAGAAACGCCTGCTCTGTGTAGGGAATCCCATCCACAAACGCCTCCAGCGCCAGCTCCGGATAAGCTTCTATCTGCCGCAAAAATTCCATAA
>Ga0153991_1000199_pt1 | contig 15079 bp, 8 predicted proteins | sample TSNC075MetaG_FD_104681 | JGI IMG/M metagenome (GOLD analysis project Ga0153991, IMG submission 104681) | Attine ant fungus gardens microbial communities from North Carolina, USA - TSNC075 MetaG | ecosystem: Host-associated > Fungi > Mycelium > Unclassified | place: USA: North Carolina, Jones Lake...
ACCACCGTTCCCGCCACCAACGTCACTTTCACGGCGGTGCAGTCGGGCGGCACCAGCGGCACAGCCGATTCTACCGGCATAGTCCTCACATTCAGCCAAGCCGTGACGGGCTTGACGGCAAACGACATCACCATCAACAACGGCACCGGCGCGGCAACAAAGGGAACGCTCTCCGGCTCCGGCACTACTTGGACGATTGCACTTGCCAGCGTAACGACGCAGGGCAACGTGACCGTCAGCGTTGGGAACTTCGGAACCTTTAACGTAACGACGGGAGCGCAGACCGTGGCGGTGTACAAAGACACCACAACGCCGAACGTCCTCGTTACATCCATCACTGTATCAAGCAGTGGCAGCGCCATTACCACTTATGGCGGCACGATGCAAATGTCGGCCAATGTCCTACCCGCGAACGCTTCCAATAAGGCCGTTACATGGTCGATTTCCAGCGGAAGCGCCGCAAGAGTCAATTCCAGCGGGCTTCTCACCGCCATTAATAACGGCAGTGTGACAGTGAGGGCCACGGCGAACGACGGCTCCGGCGTATACGGTGAAAAAACCATCACCATCGAGAAGAAGTCCGAGCAGCCTACTATGTCAAAACGCGATATTAAGGCGTCCATTGATAAAAACGGCGTCGCAACCGTCACCATCACCGAGGCGATAGCAAAGGCGCTGATTGATGCGGCCAATAAGGACGCGGCGGCAAACGGCAAGACGGCTGACGGCATCGGAATCCTGTGCAACATCACCTTCGGCGCGGAGGGCAAGAGCATTAATGTGACGATTGACGAAAAAGCCCTTGCCCTGTTGGAAAGCTCCGGCGTGAAGCGTTTTGACATCGTAACCCCGCTGATAAAACTATCCTTTGACACGGCGGCGGTTAAGGAAATGAATACCCAAACCAAAGGCACGGTGACAATTACGGCAACGCCTGTCACAAAGCTATCCGACACGGCCAAAAAGCTCATTGGCAGCCGCCCGGTGTATGACATTGCAATTAAGGACAGCACGGGTAAGATCGTTTCCGACCTTAAAAAAGGCGCGGCCACGCTGGGTATCCCCTACAAGCCGACAGCAAGCGAGAAAACCGGCAGCCTGTTCATTGTGTATGTGGACAATAACGGTAAGCCGCAGCTTCTTACAAACTCCAGCTATAACAATGGCTGGGTAATCTGGAGCCGCAATAGCCTGTCAACCTATGGCGTGGGCTACAATACCTCGGTCCCGACCTTTACCGACACGGCAACCCATTGGGCGAAAGACAATATTGATTTTGTAGCAAGCCGAGAACTTATTTCGGGAGCAACGTCTACAACCTTTGCCCCGGACACAGCTATCACACGCGGCACGTTCCTCATGGCACTCGGTAAGCTCTCCGGCGCGGATGTGGGCAGCTATAAGACGAGCAGCTTCACCGACGTACAAAGCACCGACCCTGCTATGCCATATATTGAGTGGGCGGTGAAAAACAACATCGTGCAGGGTATTGGTAATAACAAATTTGGCCCCGATCAGCAGATCACCCGTGAACAAATGGCGGTGATGATGGTCAACTACGCCAAAGCTACCGGCTACAAGCTGCCTGTTTCCCGGCAAGCCGTTACCTTTGCCGACAACGCGAAAATCAGCACATGGGCGAAAGACGCGGTGAAGGCCATCCAGCAGACCGGCGTGATCAGCGGCAAGCCGAACAACCTGTTTGACCCGCAGGGCAGCGCGACGAGGGCCGAGGCCAGCGCCATCCTGCGCCGGTTCGTGGAGCTTGTGATTGACGAGGGTACGGCGCGGGGCTGGGTACAGAACGACGCCGGACAGTGGCAGTATATCAACGCCAACGGCAAGGCCGTCACCGGCTGGCTCAACACTACGGAGGGCAACAAGTTTTGGTTTGACGATAAAGGTGTCATGGCCTCCGGCAAGTGGGTACAGATCAGCGGCAAGTGGTATTACTTCTATTCGGACGGCAAGCTGGCCGTGAATACAACGATAGACCGCTAAACGGTCGGAGAGGACGGCGCGAGGGAATAAAGGGCTGCTATATACTGCAAAGCGCCGTCGTTATGATATCAGTAACGGCGGCGCTCCTTTTCGTAGAAATACTGTTTCCTATGCAGACGCATAAATAATGCAAAGTGGGTGAACGCATTGAGATACTACATATCAATAGGATATAGAGCTTGACTTAAATGTCCGGCTCACTAGCATGTTTTGCATAAGAAAAAGAGATACTGCTTTTTCAAACAATATCCCTTTCCGGTTAATATTCCGTTTTTATACTAAACTTAACTTAATCTGTAAAATTATCAAAATATCCCTGTACCAGTACCACCGGTGTCCCTTTATCTCCGGAACCGCTGGTCAGGTCGCACAGTGACCCGATCAGGTCGGTCAGACGTCTCGGTGTGGTACCCTGGGAAGCCATGTTGCCTACCAGGCTGTCCGCCTTCTCGCGAATCCGCCGGGAGACCGCATCCCGCAGCGCCTCGCCGGAGAGGCTCCTAAAATCATTATCGGCCAGGTACTTAAGCTTCAGCTCATTGGGCGTACCTTCCAGACCCGGCGTATAAGCCGGAGACACACAAGGATCTGCCAGTTCCCAGATTTTACCTACGGGATCTTTAAAGGCACCGTCTCCATAGACCATCACTTCCACATGGCGGCCGGTCTGCTGAAGAACCTGCCGCTGAATATCCAGCACCAGCTCCGTACACTCCTGGGGAAAGAGCTTAACCATGTCTTCCGTGGATTTATTAGAGCCAAGCAGGCCGTATTGCGCATTATAACCACTGCCTTTTACCGGGGCATTCATGATGTCGCTCAGGCTTAAGACCTTCTCCGCTCCACCGGCCAGCAGAATCCGCTTCGTCCGTTCACGGGTGTGGATGTCACAGTTAATGATCTTCTTCGTGTAATCCAGAATTGCCCTCGGATTATTCCCGAAGATTACCTCTACTTCTGCCCCGCATTCCCGAATCAGGCCGCTGTAATATTCCACATAGTCCACACCGGTAAAGGGATGGAGATTCGCTCCGAACAGGCTCCTGTACTGCGTCAGGCTCAGGACATCCAAATAAGGATTCACGCCGGACTCGTCCAACTGGTCCTGGCTGATCAGCGCATTACCCATTTCGTCACTGGGATAGCTTAACATCAGGATCACCTTGGAGACGCCTTTTGCAATGCCCCTCAGGCAGACTGCAAACCGGTTCCGGGAAAGAATCGGAAAAATTACACCGACGGTTCCGCCCCCAAACTTCGTGCGCACATCTTCCGCAATCGCCTCTACCGAGGCATTATTCCCCTGAGAGCGGGCTACAATTGACTCGGTTACTGCAATTACATCGCGGTCTCTTAGAGAGAAACCTTCTTCCTTTGATGCTTCCAGCACACTGTTTACTACGATGTCCGCCAGCGGATCTCCTTCTCGGATAATCGGGCAGCGGATTCCTCTTGAAATCGTTCCTACCGTTCTCGCCATATGTTATCTCACATTCTTTTAGATTTGGGATAAATCCCCGGTCAAAAACAAACACTAATATTATAATATAAATGCGGCCAGATGTAAAAGAGTTTTTTTCTCTGGCACTTTTCTCTGGCACTTTCCCTGCCGGTTGTGCTATACTATGGAAAGATTAATGCCGGAGAGAGCTTTCTCCGGTCAATCAAGGGAGGATGCTATGAAATATCGACCAAGCGGGGTCTGTTCCCGGGAAATTCAATTTGAAATAAAAGAGGGTAAGCTAACGGATGTCTCTTTCTACGGCGGCTGCAGCGGAAATCTGCAGGCAATCGGAAGGCTGGTGGAAGGGATGAGCGTGGAAAAGGCGTTGGAGAAGCTGGAAGGAATCCGATGTGGCTCCCGCCCCACATCCTGTGCAGACCAGCTGGCCAAGGCAATACGGGGCTATCAAAAAAAGAACCAACCGGGAGGGCAGCCTGTATGAAGCGAATTGTACTTACCGGCGGCGGAACCGCCGGGCATGTGACGCCAAACCTGGCGCTGCTGCCTCTGCTCCAGCAGAGAGGCTACGATGTGCACTATATTGGTTCCAAAAATGGAATTGAAAAACAGCTGGCTTTAGTCGCCGGCATTCCCTATAATGGGATTTCTTCCGGCAAGTTTCGCCGGTATTTTGACCTGAAGAATTTCACGGATCCCTTTCGTGTGATCAAGGGCTTCGGACAGGCGAAAAAGCTTCTGCGCGAGCTGCAGCCGGATGTAATTTTTTCGAAGGGCGGCTTCGTTACGGTTCCGGTGATCTTTGCTGCCAAACGCCTGAAGATTCCGGTAATAATTCACGAATCCGATATGACACCGGGCCTTGCAAACAAGCTGAGCGTTTCCTCCGCTTCTAAAATCTGCTGTAACTTCCCCGAAACAGTAGAGCACCTGCCAACGGGAAAGGCGGTAGTAACTGGCTGCCCGATCCGGGAGGAGCTGCTGTCCGGCAGCCGCCTAAAGGCATTGGAAACCACCGGTTTCTCTCCGGATAAGCCGGTTCTTCTGGTCATTGGCGGCAGCTTAGGTTCCGTATCGGTCAATACTGCCGTAAGGAAGGCACTGTCTCAGTTACTCACACAGTTCCAGATCATTCATATCTGCGGTAAGAAAAATCTGGCAGAGAACCTGATGGACCAGCCAGGCTATCTGCAATATGAGTATGTCAGCAGCCCGCTGAAGGATTTCTTTGCACTGGCAGATGTGGCAATTTCCCGGGCAGGGGCGAATGCCATCTGCGAGCTCCTGGCGCTGCGAAAGCCCAACCTGTTAATTCCCCTGTCTGCAGCCGCCAGCCGGGGAGACCAGCTGTTAAATGCCGCCAGCTTTGAGAAACAGGGCTTCAGCGCGGTACTGCAGGAAGAGGATTTAACGACAGAAAGCCTGATCCAGGCAGTCAGCGAGGTCTATCAGAACCGCACCGCCTATCAGGACCGCATGTCCCAGAGCCCCCTGGTAAATGCCGTGGGTACGATCGTGGATATGATCGATGAGATTTGTGAACGCTCCGGATGCGTATAGTACCTTATTAAGAGAGAGTAATAAAGCGAGAGTCCAAACCCGGAGCTCTCGCTTTTTTCATTTCCTGCTGGTTGAATATCATTTGTTGGGTTATGCTTTGCAGGTTATTACGCTACCCCTATTGTTCTAACCAGCTTAAAAAATTTAGACCTATATCCTCCGATCTGCCACCAACTCTTTAAGGATATATGATTTTGAAACATAAGGAAACAAAAAGACTGGTATTAGAACAATCTTTTTGTAAGCTAAGGTGCAACCACCTTGCATAGATATTTAATTTTTGAACTATATTTCAATTTGGAATCGGAGGGGTTGCATTTCGATTTACAATTGAGGGAAAAGAACTTTTCAACAAACTTTTCCCAGTCATACTAACGGAAGTGAATTTTCCAATCCAAAAGCAATCGAAAACAGGGAATCCGTTCCTTGCCGTAGGACGCAGATATTTTACTGCGATGCAGGAAGTCCTTACCAAAAGGGAGCAATTGAAGTGAATCATGAATTGATCCGAAGGATACTACCCAAAGGAATCGATTACAAAAAAATCGAGAGGGAGTCGACCTCCCATTAACATGCCTATATTTAGTATGATACATCAGAAAAACCGAAAAAGCAAACTGCATTTGGGCTACAAATGTGGCTTTTCATTTACAAAACTGGCTTTTCGAATACAAAAACAGCTTTTCGTTTACAAATATTTGGTTGTCGTTTACAAAAATTGCGTCTCGATTTACAAACTGGCATCTCTCCTTACTATTGAGTCTCTTTTTAAGACTGGCCAACAAAAACATTCTAAATTAGATTGCTTTTTTTCTTTTTTTAGTCTAAAATGGATTAAATGAGGATGAAAACATGCTTAGCCAAAACTTTCAGAATGCTTTAAAAGATTTGCGTAAATCAAGAAATCTTACTCAAGATGAGCTTGGGGATATAATAGGGGTGAGCGCCCAGACAATTTACAAATATGAAAATGGCGTTACTTTTCCACCAGTTGAAAATTTGGAAAAGCTACTAGACTATTTTAAAGTTGATCCTAATACTTTATTTAGTACAAGCATTTCGGAGCCTACCTATCTTGATAGAATTCGACAGATCATTGACAGAGAACGGAATTTTCAATTTTCACTCGGTATTTCGCTTCGCAATTCCGCTGATCTCCACGATCGACTGATAGACCAGTATCCCGGCCTTAAGGGCCATTCAACCGACTTTATTTTGTCTTTCCATAAGTACAGGCTTGAATCTGAAATCTTGAGAATTATCAATCGAATATCGGAGAATGCCTTTGAAGAAGCTCGTAATTTTGATGATGATCGGGCTTACTTATCCAATAAACTTGATGATGATATGTAAAAGGATCAATCTTCATATAGCATAATAGATACCGCCAGCAATCAAAATGACGCTGACGGTATCTATGTATATTTTTAGTTAATTTTTGATTCAGGTAATATTTTTTAGATACCTTTCGTTCCGCTTTCTAATATAGATTTATAGCAAAATTGTTTTAACTATTACTAAACCCTGTTTAAAAGAATAACACTTATTTCAGGTTTCCATCTGGAAATCACTTCAATAACATAATTCAATGTAATAATTAAATAATGCTCAAGGTTTAAAATATCATAAATTTCCCCACTCATTTTTCTCACTGAATTCTCAAATTCTCCACCTGATAGTTTATAAATTGTATTAGTAAAATTATCTCTTTTATATTTAGCTAACTCAGATTCCTCAAATGTGCCTTGTAATAGTATGCCTTCATCAAATATCCTTATTGCAGAGACTGCGCCAAAGTCTATTTTTACTGAATACTCTATATTTTCTAGTAAAATTACTAATCCTTCCTCCTCTCCATTCCTAACTTCTGCCAGATATTTTCCAATTGGTATAACACCTTCGAAGATTTCTTGCCATTTTTCCATTCTTTGCTCCAATCTTAATATCGAATTTTTATAAATTTACCACCAGGCAATTGAATTTCTACGGTTGGTCCCCCTGTTTCGCTACCAGGCCTATAGACAACTTGATTTCCATCACTATCTTTTCCCGTTCTCCCCGGACCATATTTTGTATTTATATCTTTTACATCTTTTAAATCTAAACTATCAAAGTCTTCTCGAGCCTTTTGGTCACCTCCACCCTTTTCATAATTTGTTGAATTTCCCTTTTTTGCAGTGGTGTCCTCTGCCCCTTCTAAAAGCTTATCACGTTCTTTCTGTGCATCTGTCTTTTCTTTTGGTTTAGCCTCACCATCCCCCTCGGGGCACATAATGCTGCTTTTATAAAAAATGGTAGAACGCACGGTTTTCCTTCATTCTACCACGTTTTTCTCGAGAAATCACCTGATCTTTTGACTCTTCTATTTCCGGCATCCGGTAAGGCGTCCGATTCTTCATCATGCTGTAAATAATGCTGACTGCTTTCGCCTTATCAAATACAATCGATAGATAATCCAGTTTGACGCTTAAAGCATCTCTTGTTGTTTTAATAGAATCAGTCTCCTTCCTGTTCAAATTTAGCGCATCGTAAAATGGGCTTCAAACCCACGTTTTAGCGTGCTATAGAATCTTTTTCTTTGTCTTTTGAGGGCGGTGTTACTTGAGCGCCCATAGGGGATTGTCGCTTCGCTCCAATCCCCGCCAGCCACGAGCGTGGCCACTCATGCACCTGAACGGTGCCTGTCGTGGCTGGTGTTTGAATATCTACTGTGAAGACCATGATTCAAAGCAATCACAGCTTCTGTATTTAGGCATTGGTCTCATTGCGATTTGCATTTCCGGAACGTTTGTTCTTTCCTGCAGTTCTATTAAATTACGCTTTAGTTTAATTGTCAATGGTTTTTAACTTGTTTTATATTTTAATTTGTGTTATGATAACTTTATCAACCACAAGGCAGGTAGCACCATGAATGACAAAGTACTAGGAAAAAATATTGTTGAACTTCGTAAGGAAAAAGGCATTTCACAAAAACAGCTTGCAGAAATGATCCAAATGTCCCCACAGGGGTTATTGCAGATTGAGAAGGGCATGGTGAATCCCCGGGCAGAAACCATTGAAAAAATCGTCAAGGCTCTGGATATCAGCCCCAATCAGCTATACGGAGGAAGCCAGTTCCACCAGATCAATATTCAGCTTCCGATTGCCCGGAATCTTCGTAAATACCGGGAAGAAGCGGAACTCTCTATCGTAAATTTTGCCGATATGTTAAACATTACACCAAACGACCTACTGGATTTGGAAAGGGGAAAGGTGATCCCCTCCCGTGATCTGATGGTGGAATTCTGCCGGATTTTGAATATTTCGGAATCGGAATTGATTAAAGCGGATGATTTTTCGAGAAGCTCGGAAGAAGTGGAATTGCTGGAACTTGTAGAAAGGCGGAATCTGGTCGTTAAAGGCACTCTTTCTATTCTGAATCAGCATGATCCAATTGAAAGACCAATTTATGATCCTGAAGCCGACGAGGAAATATTAGAAATCATAACGCCCTACGATCAGGCCAAAGAAGCCCTCCTTCATGAATTCCAGAAAATGACTTTGGATGAATTGCTAGACCTGTATCGGCATTTTGCTGATGGGAAAATTTCCTCTTTTTTAGACCGTATCCCAAACGATTTGTTTTGATTTGTTTTTTATCTGATGCTACACGGGTAAAATAAAGCTCCTTGCTGATTTTATTTCTCATATCAGCAAGGAGGCTTTATATAATATTATGGAGTATCCCTCCCTTTAGTAACAATAATTCACGGAACCTTTCTTCACTTCCTTTCCATCTATGTCTTTCTAACATTGTGCGAATAAAAACGCTGTCAAATTTGTTAGGACATAACATACAAATCAACATCAAATTCCGCTTGTATTTCATCTGCAAATCGAATTATATCTGATTCTAAATAAATTGCTGGAGATTGATTATTTTCAATTTTTATTACAATTGATATTTGATAATCAACATTGTATGACTTCTTAATTTCCTGAAGCTCTTGCCTCTTGTCATTTAAAATATTAGTTATGAATCTTAATTGTTCGTTAATATCCAATGATTCTTGATAATTAGTACCAAAACTCCAACTAGTCTTTTTGATCTTTACATTACTATATGTCGATTTATCCCCCTTTTTTCTTATTTCACTTGGATAAATATCTAATATTTTGCTTACATTGTCAACGTTAAAATCATCTCCCCATATTTCGAAATTAACCTTTACTTTTGTTTTATCCATCTTCCCCCCTTGATTATCTTGGTAACACAATTCCTGTTGGTTGTCCTTCACCTTTACCTCCCTTTCTAAATACGTAAAGCTCTCCTGTCTTCTTGTTTTTATAAAGGTCATATTTGGATCCATTTTTACCTACTATTTCTTTTTTAACTTCTTCGGCGTCAATTCCATTCTCTTTTAAATAACTATCGCTAACTTTATCACAATCCTTACTTGTAACTTCATCAGCTCCACCATCCCCCTCAACAACAGTCGAAGCCTGCGCTCCCTCTGCTGTGGGATCTAGTATCCGTCTTGTAGTCGTTTCCTCTGGCCGTGCACTCAACCCTTCGTTGCTATCCTCTGCCCTGACTTGTGTTCTCGCAGAACTTGCTGACTCTTGTGAATAGTCATACGCAGGCAAGGTATTCGTTGCCTCTGGATATACTTGACCGCCTGCGAACGAAGATAGCAGGTATGCAAAACCGGATACAATACCTGCAGCCCCTAATGCGACTGCGGCTGTACCTGTACCCAGACCTACTGACGCTACCCCTCCCAAAATGCCAAGCATCCTCAAGAGCTCTTCCAAAGTGCCGGGGTCTGCTGTGACTGCGGAATTCCTCACCTTCACTAAGTCCCTTTGTTTTTCCATTTGCCGGATCGCTGTTACACAAGCATTGCTTAGCTTATTAAAGATGCTCTTAACAGATGTGAGTTTTCCTTGCTTAATCACATTCGTAAAGGATTTTCCTAACGTAGGTGTTTTTCCTGAGTAAAGGCTATTCCCCTTCGCCGTTGAAGAAATTGCATTCTTTACACTTGCCTGGACAGTTTTAGAACCTGTCACCCGTTCAACAACTCCGCCGGCCACAACGGAGAATACCTTAGAAGCCGTTTGTACCATAGCGGCTTTTTTGACCACTTGTTTAGCAGTAGTCTTTACCGTCGTTGCAACTTTCTTCATGAGCGAACTTAACGCTAATCCGCTGGGGTCCTCATAATTCACACTATCATTAGCCACGTAAAGATAACGGTTTAGTGTTAGTGGCTTTGTGGGGTCTCCTACCAGTGCGTCCTTCTGGCTGAATCTCTGGAGCTCCGGTTCGTACTGCCTTGCACGTAGATTGATCGTCTTCGTAACAGCGTCATAGGCTTCTCCCAGATAACCATACCCAGATCCAGACTCCCCGATCGCTACTCCAAAGGGCAGATAAGACTTTTCGCTTACCTCTCTCTGTTCCAAAAACCAAAATGCTCCAATCTCCGGGTGCGCGATTTCTTTCAGAACACTTCCCCTTGCATCCGCCAAGTAATCTGTCCGCTCCAGATCGTCCCTCTGCCCGGTATAAGCTGCCAGAAGTTCCAGACCATACTCATAGCAAACCGTCTGCAGATCCCCTCCGTCAGCGCTCTCTGCTCCCTCATGGATCACATTCTCCTGTATTACTTCATAATCCCTGCGTGTCAGATCATAACGGTAAGTAGTGCTGCATGTCTCTGTATCCAGAATCAGCGTTTTCCTCTGGAGAATTCCCAGCGCATCGTAGTCATATTTCATGCACCGCCCCTCTGCATCGGTATACTGCTGTAAGCGGTTTGCCGCATCATAACGATACGTCTCATGTTTACCATTCTGTATCTTTTCGATCAGGCTGCCGCCTGCATCGTAAAGATACTCTGTGGTTCCATCCGGTCCTTTACTCTGCACAAGCTGATTTGCCGCGTTGTAGTTCATGCGGCTTTCCTCACCACCAGCCAGCTTTCTTACAAGATTCCCCACTGCATCATACTCATACCGCTCTTCATACCCGCCTTTCTTCACTCCAATCAGCTGGCCTAAAGCGTCATAGCGATACGCAGTAACCTCTACTTCATCCTTTTCTGTCTTGGTTTCCTGAATGAGCTGGTGGTTCGCATCATATGAATAATCGATGGTTAACGCCTGTAAACCCTTCACTTCCTGGTGAATCAGATCGCCTGCTTCATCATATTGGTAAGTCGTTGTAAAGATCGCACCATTTACCTCAATCAGCTGATCCAGTATATTATAGCGATACTGCGTTTCGGTTCCATTCAGGCCGGTCACTTTTTCCAAAAGGCCATTCTCAGCATATTCATAACGCACACATTCCCCTGACGGATAGGTAACGCAGCTTTGCTGTCCGGCTTCATTATAATCATACGATACCATATCTCCGTCCGGATAGGCAACTGAAATTAATCGGCCGCCGCTATCATATTGATAGGTAGTGCTGCCATTTTCACTTGTGGCGGCTGTAGTCTTACCGGAATTGCCGTAGGTATGAGTAAAACTTTCACCATCGGAATAAATGCCGCTGATCTGGTTCCCGCTCTCACTGTATGTATAACGGAGAGTCTGTCCTAATGGATCGGTATATTCTGTTAATTGTCCACTTTCATTATAAGAATAACTGGACTCATTTCCCAATGGATCTATTTCCCTAATGAGATTACCGGCTGCATTGTATTCATAAGATGTCTCATTTCCATTAGCATCAATAATCCGTTCTATCTTATCAAAATTCCCGTATTCATAACGGGTGATACCACCATTCGCATCTGTAACACTGGTCATGCGCCCTGCCAAATCATAAGCGTAGGTCTGGCAGTTTCCAAGGGCATCCGTCTCAGAAATCAGGTTTCCAGCCTTGTCATAAGTGACCGAAACCATTGCCCCGCCAGGACTTGTGATGGTCGTTAACTGACCGGATGTATCGTAACCAAATATCGTCACATTTCCTTGACTGTCTGTCTCAGAAATACGATTTCCTACTGCGTCATAAGCATAGATAAATACACTGCCATCGGATTGTGTCTCCTGCACTAAGTGCCCCAGCAAATCATATTCATATGCTGTAACGGTTCCATTTTCTGAAATCTGTGTCACGTTATCTCTATAATCATAGGAATAGGTAGTCACCTGCTCTTCCCGGCTTACCTCCTTAACCACACGACCCAACAGATCATATTCAATTTCCTGCCATGTTCCGTCTGCATAATCCACCCTCGTCATACGGCCGCAAAGATCATACTCAAACCAGGTATGCTGACCAGATGCGCCAATAAACTCAATGAGATTTCCGGCCTCATCGTAACGGTAATTAACCGGAACACCATTTTCCACCTGTGTGGCCAGAAGTCCTGTAATATCGTAAGTGTGGTTGATTGTACTTCCATTTTCATCACAAACCGTATCCACCCGGCCTGCTGCATCATAGGTGGTCCGTATGGTTAAAACCGCTCCGCTCTCATCGCCGTCTGTCATCCGACTCATGGTAACATTTCCAAAGGGATCATACTCAAACTGGCTAATACGGCCTGCTGCGTCTGTCACTTGCTGAATTCTTCCTACAGGACTATATGCCGTCAAGGTGGTTCCTTCACCACTAATTTCCTTCACTGCCTGACCCACCTTGTCATACTCCTGCTCAAGCGTGCTGCCATCTGCATAGATCGTACAAACCCGGTTACCAGCAGCATCATATTCATACCGTGTCTTATTGCCTGCAGGATCCTCATAGGTACTTAAAAGTGTTCCCTCATAAGTATAGCGGTGAATGTTGCCCAGTGCATCTGTGAGCGATACTACACGGCCGCGGCTATCATACTGATAGCTTTCTACTCCACCGTCAGGCTGGGTAAGATGAATCAAGCGTCCGCATGCATCGTATTCCATCCGGTTCGTTTGCCCCAATGCATCCATAACCGCTGTCATGTTCCCCTGCGTATCGTATTGATAGCTGGTAACAGCACCCTCCTGATCCGTAACAGAAATAAGCCGTCCTGCTCTATCATAGGTATAATGGGTTTCCCCTCCATTTTCACCGATCTCGAGAACCAGCCGGTTCCTGCTGTTAAATTCCCTGCTGACTGCAGCACCTCCCGAACGCTCTTCACGAATGCAGTTACCAACAGCATCATAAGTATAATGAATTGTGACACCTTCCTCATTAACCATCTCTGCAAGCTGCCCGGTGGCATTATAATTATAAAGCACTTCTGCCCCTGTAGGAAGAATTTCCCGGATTACCCGGCCACCTTCATCATAATAGAATTGATTTACATTTCCCTCCGCGTCTGTCTCACTGGTTACATTTCCGTTTGCATCATAGGTATAGGATACAGAAAATCCTAATGCTCCAATTTCTGCCGCTATCTGTCCACTTGCTGTATACCGATTCGTCGTAGTGGCTCCATTCGGATCTACCCCGGTTTGAAGATTCCCCATTGCATCATAGGTATACTCTGTTACCTGGCCACGCTCATCTGATAACGCAGTCAACTGCCCTCGTCCATTATAGGCACACGTTTCAATTCCGCCGTCAGGGTAGGCCGTCTGGATAAGATTCCCTTGTGGATCATATGTATAAGTAGTGACTGCACCATCCGGTTCTGTCCGGCTGATAATCCGGCCTTCTTCATTATAAGCAATCTGGGTTTGATTACCAGCAGCATCGGTCGTACGGATCAAATTCAGCCCCTCATATTCATAGCAAGTTACATTTCCAAGCTCGTCTGTTTCGGAGGTCCGCTGGTTTTGTTCATTATAAGCATACCGCTTACTAGTCTCATCCGGAAAGAGCTCACAGATACAATTCCCTCTGTCATCGTATTCATACTGCGTTACATTTCCATTCTGATCCGTTTCTTTAATCAGATTTCCACTTTCGTCATACTTCTTTAGGGTTTCACTGCCATCTGGTGCGGCTTCTCTGGTCTTATTCCCCTTTTCATCGTATTCATATTCACGGATCTGTCCATCAAGTCCAGTGCCGGCACTGACTTCACCATTCTCTCCGTATACATAATTGACCGTATTCCCCGCAGCATCCACTTCCCGCAGAGTCCGCTTCTCCTCATCAAACCAGATCTCATTCTGATTTCCCTCGGCATCTGTGGTGACCGTATGATCCTCAAAATATGCCAGTGTATATTCTCCCCCATAAGCATCCCTCTGCCAAACTACCCGGCTCTCGCGATCGTAGCGGTTATAGGCCTGACAGATCCCTTCCGTATCAAACCATTTCGTCATCCGGCTCTCACTGTCATAAACATAACGGGTTACCTGTCCGTTTGCATTTGTAAAAGATACCAGGTTATTCCCCTTATATTCATAGCGCAGGGTACTCCCCCCTGGCGTGGTAAACTTGCGTATATGGCCGCTTTCATCCATTTCCACCAGAAAACGGGCGCCCGAAGGAAGAATCAATTCCGTAATCAGCCCCTTCTCCGTACGCACAATTTCGGTCCGGCAGCCCGCACGCGTCGTGATGGATTTTAACAAGCCGCCCGTGGAAAAGGCACGGACTTCCCCCGCCTGATCTATGATCTGAAATTCACTTCCATCGGCAGCTATGGTGAAAGACAGGTGCTCATCATCATTCCCCTGATAAGAACCATCCGCCTGACGTTTAAACAGTACCAATGCCCCGTCTGCCATCCGATACCCAATTGTCCCGTCTCCATAGAATACCAGGTGAGCTGAATAGGCAAACTCCCATTTCGCGCCAAAAGGACCGTCCATAACGTCTGACTTTGCATTGTAAGTACGTTCAATTACAAAAGCCTGATCTCCCTCCGGCTTCTCATAATCCAGTGCCTCTACTAAAAAGTTCCCGGTATTAAAGTTTACCGGCTCAAATCCATACGCGCAGTGATTGCTTCTGCCCAGCAGCTTCTGGTCCAGCTCCTTCGCCCCGCTCGGCGGTGTCAGCTGGTCCGAAAACAGGTAATTCCCCCCGTAGAGCGCATCGAGCGCTTCACTCTGCTTAAATTCCTCCACATCATACCGGACCCCTTCGATCTGGATCTTCGGGGCAATCCGGTGTAC
>Ga0153991_1000206_pt1 | contig 14872 bp, 15 predicted proteins | sample TSNC075MetaG_FD_104681 | JGI IMG/M metagenome (GOLD analysis project Ga0153991, IMG submission 104681) | Attine ant fungus gardens microbial communities from North Carolina, USA - TSNC075 MetaG | ecosystem: Host-associated > Fungi > Mycelium > Unclassified | place: USA: North Carolina, Jones...
ACTATGTCATATGAACTACTACCAAGCTGACCAGGAGATACCAGAGGATAATGTTTATGATTATGGCCTTTGGGATCTCAATAGGATATTAGTGGGAATGAGAAGAAGTCTTGCTGATTTTCTACCAATGTCTCTTCCACAGCAATAGTAGGCTCATAGAATACCTAATTCTCTCTTGCAGGCTGAGCAGTATAATGTAGATAAAATGGCAACTTTAGTGAATAAATAAAGGGCAATCTTCAATCCTGACTAAGCTACTACTTTTGATACTATCCTAGAGTCTGTCATCAACAATCAAAGTTATCTTTTCTTTATTTATGCTGCTGGTAGTTGTGGAAAAACATTTTTGTATAATACTATTGCTACTGAGATTAAAAAAAGGGATTAGATAGCACTATGTGTGACATTATCTAGGATTGTTGCTCTTTTGTTAGATAGAGAAAGAATATCTTACTCATGCTTTAAGATTCCTCTTTCTATCTATGAAGACTCTGTGACTGGTCTCAAACATAATAGTTACATGTTCCTAGTTCTCCAACAAACTAGGGTTATCATTTGGGATGAAGTTTCTATGTAGCACATATTATAAACATCGAGTGGGACTATGGTTATTATCAGCCATGGTCTGATAATAAGTAGTTAGTAGATGAGATGTTGGCAATACTAGATGAGGATATCACAATGCAGTAATGCACTGAATATCTAAAGACTCTAAAGAGACAATGAACTCATGATACAAATAGAACTCTTTAGAGAAATCTCAGACTATTTCTCTTTCTATATTTGAACTTCATCTAAGTGGGATAACATCAGACTAACCTATTTATAGACTCTAACTCGACTTGTCACCTTCTTAGCTTCTGTCACTGGACTGTTACTTAACTAATCACCTTTAGTTACAAGTAGTATTACCATATTGTAACATAGTCACAATATCTAGTTAGGATAAATACAGACCAGAAAGAGAAGAGAATGGCAAGTTCTCTCTTTCTGTATTCCTCCCTGTATTCTTATTACTTTGAGGGATCAGTACTCTTACTTATCCTAGGACAACCTCAAGAGTGCTACTCAAAGTCTCATTGATATCTCTCCTCTGATATAACTTCACTAAAAACCTTGACTGGATCCTTTGACAAGGAGCGTGAAGATATTAAGTATTAGATATAAGCTTTAAGTCGAAACATATATTCAACTAAGGTCTAGAGTCTTATAGCACAAGTATGATATTGATGCTGTTGATCAATATCTAAGAGACTTGCTTAAAGTTTTAGAAGGATGAAGAGCAGCAATTACAGTGGGAACAAATGATGGCCCACTCATTGGGTTATCCAACAGATATTGATAGACAGCCTGATAGGAAAGAGAGATCTCAAGAAAAGCAGAGAGGCTTTATGACATGGTAGTTAAGACAAAGAAGCAAGCATGCTTATGTAAGCATGGCTTGTATATTAACCTATAGTAATACACAATATAATAATTATTTAATTTAACACTCCTACTTACTCAAAGTAGTAGTTATTAAGTGACAATATAAATTAAAAGAAGAGTCTAGAGAATCTCCAAACCAAGGAGTGGATAGAATTGATGGAACAGTACTTGGCCAAGATTCTTAGTTAAGATATCAGCAGAGTTCCTGGCTCCATCAATGTAGTATGGTTTGATTTTGTTATTCTCTATTGCATCCCTGACATAGTGATACCAAATGTCAATATGTTTGGACCTTTTTTCTTGCACTAGGTTAGTACTCCAGAAGAGTAATCCAAGGTTATCACCATAGAGGTGAGGGACAGAAATATCAAAATTAATCTCACTTAAGAGATTTGATGTCTAGACGAGTTGACAACTACAATTAGAAAGCACTATATACTCAGCCTCAGTAGAGGAGAGGACTACTGATTTCTATTTGCAACTTAACCAAGAAGTGGTTCCTTGAGCTAGCATAGTAAAATAGGTAGTAGTTGACTTGCAATGCTCATGGTCTTGGCCCCAATCAAAATCAAAGTATGCTATAAGCAATTCATTGCTTAATCCATTATAGACAAGCCGATATCTACGAGTAGTAAGCAAGTATCTACAAAGGTGTAACCTAACTTGATAATAATCATTGGAAGGGTTTGTCATTTGTTGAGCTAACTTGACAACTGCAAAGCCAATATCTGGTCTCAAGCCAATTATCAAGTATATTAGAGAACCAACTAGTTATTGGTACTTTTGGCAAAATTTGAGATCACACTGCTTTTTATTTGGTTTAAAGCTAAACTCAGATAGTAGTAGAGTATGAGTAGGATTAGTTACAACATTAAAGTATGCTAGCACCTTCTCCAAATACTCACATTGATCAATAAATATCTTTTGATTTTTACAATCATGGCTTATGTGCATACCTAGGAACTCTGTGGTTTCACCAAGGTCACAACATTCTCATCTAGCCATAAATTTCTACTTCAACTCATTGAGGAACAAGAAACCTTTAGTATTTATAAAGCAAACATTATTGACATAGACAATTGCTATAACAAGTGCTTTAGTCTTTTTGTCATGATAGTAGTATATGCCAGCATTGGATTTGCATCTCTTAAATCCTAGGGCAAACATTGACTTAGTCATTGTGTGCCACCAGGATAAGCCAGCTTGTTTAAGGCTATACAATGCTTTGCAAAGTTGCTAGACTTTGTTTTCTTTCCCAGGTAGTTTGAAACCTTCTGGCTGCTCCATATAGATTTCCTTATCTAGATCACCATATAAGTAGGCTATTTTAACATCAATGCTTTGGATGTCTAAATTCTCAAATGCAATAACAGCAAAAAGCAGTCACATAGTTTCATAGCAAACAACTAGAGAGAATAATTCATCAAAGTCAATGCCTTCAACTTGAGAAAATCCTTTGGCAACAAGATGAGATTAATAACAACCATCAGGCTTGATGTTAAATACCCAGTAGTTCTTGACTGCTTTCCTTCCCTTGGAAAGGTCTACAATCTCATAAACATCTTTGTCTTTGAGCAATTTCAGTTCCTTAAGGCAAGGTTTAAGCTACCTTTTCTTAGAGTCAGCTTGTAGTTTAGTGATATCTTTAAAGGTTTTTGGTAGAAAATAAGTCTTAGTTGCTCTGAGTGCCAAGAGAAAGCAAATATACTCTACTCCCTCTTCTCTTGCAAGGTGTACCATATGATTGGTAATAGCTATGGTAGCTGACTTGCCTGCTGGGAGTGGAGCATCTATCCTATTTCTCTTTATGTCAATTATGATAGGTCATTGTCCTACCTAGTCAACTTCATAGCAGATTCTATTTATTTCAACAGTATTATCCCATTGACTATATAGATAGTATACTCCTTCAATTGGAATAGAGTCAGGCTATGCTTGAATGTGTCTACAAGCATTCTCAAGCATTCTGTATGCCATATCTGGATTAGCCTCACCAGGATGTCATTGCCACTCAGGACATCTCAAAACATCTGTGGAATGGCAATCCTCTCCATATACATTGCCTTCTTTGTGAGAGACTCTAGTCTCACAGGTTGATTTTCTCAAGCCATATCTCAGAGAAGAAACATCTTCTCCTAGCTATGGGTTACTATCTCATTTTTGAGGTATTACAGTTGGAACCTGAGGAGAAGTATACTATGAGGGACTAGCTTCAGAAGGAGGAGAGCTTGAGAAAAGCATCTCAATATCTTCATCTTTGACATCTTCAACCTCTTCAATTTTTACTGAGAACTGTTTAGAGTATTAGAGTAGGTTTATCTACACCAAAAGGTCCAGGTACTGACAACTTTATCTCTGGGATTAGTCTACCAGGAGGCGTTTGCTCTCTAGAGTGAGAAGATAGACATCTAGGAAAGTGTCCTTCATTAAAGATAGCTTGGGTGGAGCAAAATATAACATTTCCTTGTATGTGGCAAATAAATCTATAGCCATTATCCTCATACCCAATAAATATCATTAGTTTAGAGCACAGTATAAGTTTATTTGCATGAACTTTATTGGGGAGATACACATATGCTTCATAACCAAAGACATAGAGATATGATATTTTGGGTTTTTCACCTGTGAAGATCTCCTAAGGTGTTTTCCATTTAAGATGTTTAATGGGAGTATGGTTATAGACATGAGTAGCAATTGCAAAAGCAAACTCCCACCAGGAATCAAGTAAGCATGCTTCAAGTTACATAGATTGCACCTTTTCTAACAGTGTCTGATTCAACCATTCTGCTTAACCATTTTGTTGATATATATATAGTATACTTGTCTCATGGACAATTTCCTGTTCACATAAAAAGGATTGCAATTCTGATGTTATATACTCTCTCCCATTATCAGTATGCAGGCATTTAACAGAGTGGGAAGCAGTATTTGACCACAGCCAGAAAACAGCTTTAATTGCTTTTATAGCATTTGATTTTTTGCATAAGAAAGCAACTCTACAATAGGAGGAATAGTCATCAAGAAATGTAATCACCCACTTATACTTAGAGTATGACAAAGTGGGAAGCTCAAGGAGATCTGAATGGATCAATCTAAGAGTCTCACTAGAATGCTTAGGGTTCTTAGGGAAATTGTGCTGGTGCAGCTTTTCTAAAGTGCAATTGCAGCATATATGCTTCTTGTTAGGGAAGCAGATCTTTTCAGCACCTTTAACATTGTCTGAAATATATTTCATGGCTTCATCAGAGATATGCCCAAGTCGATGATGAATTGTCTCATAATCTAGGTGCCTTGTAACAAGGCTCACAGGATTAAGAACATTGTTCTTAATGATATATGTTCTCACAATCTAGATACTCCCCCAAAGATTAGGTAGGGCAGAGAGAACAGCATTACCAGATGAGTCACAAAAGGTTGAGCTATCCATTGTACCTTTTATACTCAATCTAGATTGGAGTAACTGTCTAGTAGAGAGGGGATGCATGATCATGCCAGGAACACAGTATATTGGCCATAGTTTAGAGATAACAGTTCTAGTTGTCTTGTCTTTAGGGTCAATGATTTCATGTTCTATAAGGATAGTTCCTACAGCAACCATAAAAAGAAGTGCTTTAGAATTGGCTGTCTTAATGCAACTATAATTTCCTTGAGTTATATAAACAAAGTTAGTGTTATAAGAGCCCCAAGAAGGAAATAGTTTTCCGTGCATTTGAACATCTGATCTACAACATCAAGACACATAATGGGGTCAAGATATAAATAGTGTAGGAACTTAAATAAGAAAACCATGTGACCAGAGTCATGTGACTATAGAACATTCTGGAAAGACTTGTAACCACAGGACTTTAGAGTACAACCACTTGTAAAGTAGTATAAGTAATAGTTCAATCCAACAAAGAACTCCATTGAGTTCTTCCTGAACATCTACCTAGAATGATCACTAAGAGCTATCACAGCCTATCGATAATAGTTAGACTCAAAAGGAGTAAAATGGGCAGAGGTACCAGAGTTCAAGAACCATTCATCATTATAAGAGCAGCCATATGGTGCTTCTTTACCCTTGTATGTAGTGCATAGTACTCTATTATATCTTTGTAAGTTCTTAGCTATAGGCAATGCAAGAAACACAAATTTATTGTTATATTGAGCTATATAGACTACACTGCTTGATGCTACAAAGTTCCTAGTTGCAACCATTACATTAGTGCAGGTTGTAAAAGACTGAGCTGAGATAGTTAGAGAATGGTAAAAAATAGTAGGGGAATGTACATATAGGTCATATCCAGAAATTTGAATATTTAAGCTCCAATTCTCAGGGCTTTCCAAGGATATTACATCATCAGCATTAGCTGACTCCCCTAAAATAGATATGTTTGTCACTGAAGGTGGGTCAACATCCATTTTGAATGGACTACTTTGAACCTAAGAGAGAGGAGCCTTTAAGGAAGGCTTAGTGATTTTGGAGGCAGATACCTCAACAAGAGTAGGATCAGGGAATTTCCTAGCCAAGTGCTCATCATATAGTTTTAATGCTCTATCTTGTACATGTGCTAATAGACCATGGATTGGACCAATTTGAGAAGGGCATTGCTCAGAGAGCCAATCAGTGAGCTTGGGTGCTCTAGCTTTTGACTGAGGCTTAGAAGGAAGAGAATGAGTAGGAGGAACAATAGTAGCCATACTTATAAAAGCGATGGCACTAGAGGCTTGGTACTCATCACTATGCTTTCCTTGACTATGCTTTTTCTTTTGCTGCTGGAAGAAATTCCCTTGTGACTGCTGCTGTTGTTGCTTCTGAGGACACTGCTACTACTTATCCTAGGAGCTCTTTTTCCAAGAGGAAGGACAATCACCTTTAGGAACACCTGAGTGATGAGCAGTATGAGCACTAGTTAATCTTTGGGAGAACTCAGACTGAATGGCTAAGCTTACAAAATCCCAAGTCAACTGGATAAGCAAGGTCTGGGAAGTAAGAATAGAGGTAGCCAAGTTATCCCAAGATTGAGGAATAGCAGATAAAAGTGTCATTGCACAAATAAGAAAGGGGACATTACATTTGTTCTTCTTTAGCCTGGTATAGAGAGTATTGAGTTCTGCAATCTGAGGAGCAGGGTCACTATTCCTAGAAATCTGGAAGTGTCTAGTGCACTGATAGTCTGCAAAAACAGAAGCAAACCCAGAAAAGCCATAATTATTGTGCAAATAGTTCCAGAGAGACTCTACATTCTCTTTTCCATGTATAAGGATATTATGAGCTAGGGATGAGTTCATTATCCCAAGTGCCTGAAAGTTAAGGCTGTTACATCTAGCGCACTCATCTTGATCTGTAGTAGAAAAGATAGTAGAGGAAGTAAGCATATCCTTGGTATTATAAGGAGAACTAGGCATGGTGATCATAGTAAGACAGGACTGCACACTGATTGCTCAGAATGGGTAAACAACAGGGCCAGAGAAACAAGGAATAGTAGATATTAAACTTATCATAGCTATCATCAAGAAATCAGCTTAGTCTAGGGAGCAAATGCAGCAATGAATGTGCAATGCTTTATCCTAAACAGCCATGGGCCATAGCATCTGCAAAGGAGTAGAAGATCCTGTAAGCATGAGGTAATTCAGCAGAAAGATTATCTCAATTCCCAACAGATTGGCAAGCCAGTCAAGTCTTTTCCATCAATTGAAGCAGCTTAAGAGTGCCAAAGGAGATCAGGGCAAACTGGGGCCTATAACCTATTAGAAGGATGGAGAGCAGCAATTACAGTAGAGACAAATAATAGTCTACTCACTGGGTTATTTAACAAATATTGATAAACAGCCTGATAAAAAAAGAGATCTTAAGAGAAGCAAAGAGGTTTCGTGATGTGGAAGTTAAGATAAAGAAGCAAGTGTGCTTATGTAAGCATGGCTCGTATATTAACCTACAGTAATATACAATACAATAATTATTTAATTTAACATGAAGTAAGTAATTAATAGCTCTTGAATTAGTATATTATCTAGAATAATTATCTATTTGGTGGAATCACAATGGTATTTGGAGGGGATTTTTGTCAGACTTTGCCTATGGTGTCCAAAGGAACACATTAACAAGTGGTAGCAGCATCTCTTTGTAGAGAAAACTTATAGGGACATATCAAGTTCTTGTATCTTAGACAGAATATGTGCTTGGGTCACTCTGAAGCTGATAATCAGTATGTTCAGTGGTTGCTGGAGATTGGTACTAGGTCAACTATGGATGACAATGAAATGATTCAAGTTCCTCAGTTTATAGTTTATCAATAGGATCTATTCAGGAATTGGCAACCCAAGGGCTCAAAATGACTAGTACTTCTTGGATTGCATTATTCTCTGTCCTAGAAATGATCAAGTCTATGATATTAATGGGGCCATTCTTCAACAATACAGAGGTTCACATGCTAAGAAGTATAGACTCTGTATCTGAAAAAGATGGAATACACCATGCCTATCCTGCAGAGTTTCTTTAGTAACTTAATGCTAGTGGATTGCCTTCTGCTTTACTTTGTCTCAAGGTTGGCTCTCCAGTTATCTTATTGAGGAACTTGGATCCAGAAGAAGGACTCTGTAATGGGACAAGAATGGTGGTTTTGAATATGAGGAGAAAGGTGCTCCAGTGTAGGATTATTAGCAAGGACAGGAGATTTAGAGGTAAGGTGGTATTGATTCCAAGGATCAGGTTATTACCCAATGCAGAGATATTGCCTGTGCCACTCAATTCCCAGTCAGGCTGGCCTTTGCTATAACCATCAACAAGTCAGTAGAGCATATGGGGATTAATTTGCAGACATCAGTGTTCTTTCATGGACAACTTTATGTGACCTTTTTAAGATGTACTCCACCTTTGAACATCTCAGTACTTCTTTCAGAACAGAGCCAAGAGAGTAAAAGGACACTTAATGTAGTATATAAAGAAGTATCCAATAGTATTAGATTATAGATTGTATATGTATCTAACAATGAACTTGAGATTGATTTTTTATGATTTGAGAGATGAAGAAAGAAAATATAGCAAACTAACTGTAACACAAACTTAATAATTAGTATAACAGAAAGTAGACTGACTTTAACCTCATAGACTGTTGGAAGAAAGCATAGTGGACTGACTTCAACACAACTTTAATAACACAGAACTAGTAGAGGGATCAAGCCAGGCCAGAGACCTAGATAACAATCTTACATAACTTCCTTTTTTACTGAAAAATTCCACTCTATAAAATTCAAATAAATTGGGATAATTGGAATAAATTGAAACAAGTAGTGAGCAAAGTGAGCTGACTATGGCCTCACTATTGTAGGAAGAGAGCACAGTAATCTGATGAACAATATTGCTCACTGTTGTGCAGACTATTGTTGGAAGGGAGCAAAGTAGACTAACTTCAATACAAACTTAATATCACAGAATTAGTAGAGAGTTCTAGATAGGCCAGAAACCCAGATAAAAATCTTGTACTAGTATGTATATGAGACCAATGTAGGATGATGGCTACTGACTTAGAACTAACCAAGCAGCTTTCTTTATATACTCTCTTGAAAAATTCCATAAAATTCAAATAAATTCAGTAAAATCTAAAGAAAAATGTTTCTCTTTTCTCTTCTTATTTTTCAGATTTTAATGGTATATTCAATCATGACAACCTTTCTCTTTTCATAAATAGATATATAGGAGGGATATAATATATACAAATAATGCCAGCATCTATATGGAAGACCAAATGTGGGATGATGGCAGTTGACACATAATTTGACTAAGCACCTTTTTTTATACAGCCTCTCTTTTCACTCAAAAACTCTATAAAATTCAATAAATTAGAAAAAATTATTGTAAAATTGAAACAGGTAATGAGCAAAGTGACCTAATATATAGCACTACAAACACTATTGTAGGAAGGGAGAAAAGCAACCTAATAGACAGCACTACTTACTATGATACAGACTGTTGTAGGAAGGGAGCAAAGTGAACTAACTTTAACATAAACTTAATAACACAGAACTAGTAGAGGGTTCTAGATGGATCAGAGGCCCAGATGAAAACCTTGTACTAGTGAACTAGTTGTTAAAAGGATGGAGAGCAGCAATTACAGTAGAAACAAATAATGCCCACTCACCAGGTTATTCAACAGATATTAATAGTAAGCTTAATAGGAAAGGGAGATCTTGAGAGAAGCAAAGAAGTCCTATTGATGTGGCAGTTGAGATGAAGAAGTAAGCATGCTTATATAAGTATGGCTTATATATTAATCTACGACAATACATAGTATAATAATTATTTTAATTTAACACTAGTAAACTAGTAAATAGTCAACACCATTATTCCATGTTCCTTGCAGCATACATACTTGTAGCAACTTAGCCTAGACGACTTAATTACCCTTCAAGTCTGAGTTGACAAGGAGAACTCAATAGAGTTTTGATTTAATTCTGTATACTACTTATACAACTACTACATGGTCTGTGTACTACTTTCCCATGGTCTTCATGTGACTTAGTTATGTGACATTACCTGACTATGACCTGTGACCTTTGTGACACTTAGTCACATGATACTTTCTTGTGCTCTATCCTTATATAGTAAGTCCAGAAAAGAAAAGAAAAGAAAAGAAATACAAATATTGACTTAGCTATTTTGCCAAGTTATGACAATACTAGTGAATGACTAGACTAGATACTAGATACTAGATGATGACTAGATGACTAGATAATTCCAAGCCATACCAATGTACAATTGCATTTCTATAACACTTACTCTAGAGCATGTTGTGGACTACTAATGGTCTAATAGCTTAGTAATCTAATATGTATGTTGTACCAAATGTGGGAGTGATGCCTGCTTACCCAATGCTTAGCCGACACTTTACAAGCATTGGTCAGCATTCTCTTTCTTTTCAATCAATTTTTTTTAATTAAAAATTCAAATAAATTCAGAAGAAATTCAAATAAATTAGGAAAAATTGGAATAAAATTGGAATAGACAGTGAGCAAAGAGAGCTAACTGTGGCCTTACTTAGAAAGGGAGCAGAGCAACCTGACTTACAATAATGCAAACTATCAGTATAGAAAGGGAGCAGAGCGACCTAATATACAATATTGCTCACTGTGTTGCAGACTATTATTAGAAGGAAACAAAGCGACCTGATCAATGATACTATCTACAACTGCACAGACTGTTGTTAGAAGAGAGCAAAGTGACCTGATAAACAACATTACTTACTGTTACATGGAATGTTGTAGGAAGGAAACATAGTGGACTGACTTCAGCACAAACTTAATATTACAGAATTAGTAGAGGATTCAAGAAGGGCTAGAGGCCCAGATAAAAACCTTGTCTAGTATGTATATATCACAAATGGTCACTTACTATTTGTAATGAGTACTTTAATACTTTAAAGAGTTCAAAAATGCAAAGTTAGACAAGTAACAAAAGATGTTGTTAAGTCTGAGGTCTAATCCTCAGACTATGAGTCCTTATATACATAATTGTAATAGTCTGTATACTAGAACAGATTATCACATGCTACTACCTATTGTTCTACATATGGTAGTGCCTTTGTACTTAAAATAGTGATAACCTAACCATATGGAGGCTGTCCTTTGTTCTAAGAAAAGGACAGATGACTAATTAATAAAGTCCATGTGCAAACATTGAGGCCTTCATATCTCTACTAATATTAATTGCCTTGAGGTTGTTCTGGGCTCATTCTGAGTGTTATGAAGAAGGCTTCTGCTGAGCCTAGAACCAAAGCATATATTATGGCAGTTTCCAAGATATTAGCAATTTAATAAACAGTAACATGGTGGTTACCAGTTGATCTGCTTAATATCTTGGCCAATATTGATTGCCTCAAGACATGATTGACATTGATCAAAAGGTCTTTTTGAGGGCTTTCCGTAGCTTTTGAGACCATAAGAATCGTCAAAGAATTGATGGAGATATGACCAAATAAAGTTTGTGACAGTATGCTGTACTGAACATAGGATGATGCCACTAACTAACTACTAACTAAATTTTACCTAAGCATTCCCACACACACTCTTTCCACTATATAATTCTACAAAATTCAAATGAAATCAGGAAAAATATAGATAATTTTGAAGAAATTAGTAATTGACACTCTTTTTTTTTTCCTTATTTAAAAACTTTTTAAATAAATATTTAACTACCACAACCCTCCTTTTTTCATAATTTTCAATCCAAATGCATGTGTAAGAGGAACACAACATGTACAAACAATGCCAGCTCATCATTGAGTTTTTTCTCTCAAATCATAGTTACTATTCCTCACCCTCCTCTACCCTCTTCTTTGCTCTCTTATACCTCTCTACTTACTCTATATACCTTGACTGGAAGCCAGGCCCTAGGTGTAAAGGGGACAGTACTCTACAACTGTGGTGTAGAGCTTGGAGTGTGTGACTAAGCTTAGGTCTCCTCTCCCAGAAGGACTCTTTCTTTGAGCAGTGCTACAATAGTATACCTGTAAACTTTTCTATTATAAACCTGGTGCTAGGGGTCCATTGTAATCTGTATATACACAGGATTAACAACTGCTCATTAAGAGAGAGGTCTAGAGTAGGGGTCTCCTTCTTAGGGGCAATAGTATATCTTTTTTCTTAGAGTAGCTGTAAGTAAACAGTAAGACAATTATGAGATATGGATGCTATTGAAGAAGGATGCCAAGCTAGGAGAGTTGAGGAACGAGCACAGAGAGATCAATAACCTGCTGCTTCTGTCTTGAATAGAGGAAGAGGAAGAAGAAGAACTAAATTCCACTTAACTTCTGCATATATTCCACAAAACCTTAATGATGCTATATTTGACTTATGCCAATGTCAACTTGCTCAACAAAATCAACTTCTTGATCATTTGCAAATCACAAGAGTAGAGACAGAAAGATAGAAACAGGTGGAAGAGAGACAGTCATAGCAACAGAGAGTAGTGGAACAGTTAGAAGTGGTACAAGCAGCAAGAAGAGTTGAACCTGCTCATGTAGTTCAAATCAATCAAATAATAGAGGAATAGAGAAATAAGAATAGAGATGCTCTTGACTATGAAGAATAGCAGAATAGAAAAGGTAATGGGGATCTATATGTGGATCAAAATATGCAAGAAAACATTCTGAGAGTTGTGAGTAACATATTTTACTCATTGTCTATAAATGAATATTGATTAATTTTAATAGGATGTTGAGGAAGGAAATATTCAAGAGTTAGATATGCAAGATAATGTGATTCAGATATAATAATCTTTGAATACCAAAACTCTACATTGTTAACAGTTAAACTAGATTCAAGATGCCATTATTCCAGATGATATCCTACCACCTGTTCTTCAGCCTATACCTTATCCACCAGCTGGACAGCCATTCCTAGAGAACAATATTCACTATCTCAACTTGGGCATGTTAACTATTACCTGTCCTTACTGTCATGCTCTTCACTTTGATTGTGAGAAGCTAAGATCCTCATTGGTCAATCTCCCTAAGTTTAGCATGTGCTGTCTGCAAGGACAGATTCAACTATCTTCCCTTCAACCACTTACTGGAATTCTTCATAACTACTTAACTGGAGATGATTATTCCTCAAGAGAATTTCATAATAACATACAGCAATATAATGCAGCTTTTGCTATGACTTCAGTGGGAGTCAAAATTAACAACTTAGTCACTAGACAGTCTGGCCCCTACTGTTTCAAGATTCAGGAAGAGCTTCATCATCTTACTAGTGCTCTTCTTCCTTATGGTGATCAAACTCCAATATATACACAAATCTACATTCTTGATACAGCAGAGCAGCTTAATGTCAGGAGACTCAATAACAGAAACCTGGATCCTGTGGTGATAGATAATCTTCAGACAATGCTCTTGGATAACTACCCATATATTGGTCATTATTGTTATGCCTATGAACTTATTAGGAAAAAGCCAATAGAGGAGCAGAAGGAGATCACAATTAGGCTACATGTGAATTTGCAACAGGATCAAAGAACCCATAACCTGCCAACAGCTGAGGAGATTGCAATCATTATTCCAGAGGATAGAGTACACTATGCATTGGATAATAGAGATGTGGTATTATGGGTAAGAGGAGGACAACTTGAACAGATTAGCCAGAATAGCCCTTTATATGCTGCTCTCCATTATGTTTTGTTGTTTCCAAAGGGGGAAAATGGGTGGCATCCAAGAATTCCAATCCATGGGGCTCAACTTAGAGAACAAGAAGAGAATGCAAGGCAAAGAGATGGGGAGGAATGGGCCCACTCACAGGTAGTATCTAATACCTGCTACTATGCCTATTGTCTTCATGTCAGAGATGGTCCTTAGCCATCTCTCTTCTATGGTGGAAAGCTATTCTAGCAGTTTGTAGTTGATGCATGAGCAAATTGTGAGCAGAGAAAACTCAACTGGGCTAGAACACATCAACATACTCTTAGATCTGAGCTCTACCAGGGACTACAGGATGCTACTGTGCATGATAGGCATGATAGAGAAGATGTTGGACCTTTGGGACACAAACTCATTCTTCCTTCTTCTCATGTGGGAAGTTCTAGATTTATGACCCAGTTGTTCTAGAATGCTATGGCCATTTGCAGACACTTCCACAAACCAGATCTTTTCCTTACTATGACTGCTATTCCCAAGTAGCCAAAAATCATCCATAGTCTCTTTCCTGGGCAAACAGCTACTGATTGTCCTAATATTATATTACGGGTTTTTGAGCAGAAGAAAAAAGCACTCCTTAAGCTCATTGATAATGGTTTCTTTGGTACTACTGTAGCTCATATTCACACCATTGAGTTCCAGAAGAGAGGTCTTCTCCATATCTACCTGCTTATCTTTCTACATTCTCAACATCATATTCGAGACTCTCATTATATAAACTCTATGATCTCAGCTCAACTTCCTGATCCTCAACTACAGCCACTTCTCTATGAAAAAGTCACCAAGTATATACTACATGGTCCATATGGTGTTGACAATCCCCAAGCTAAGTATATGGTCAATGGAAAATGTCACAAACTTCATTCAGTCATATCTCCACCAATTCTTCGACGATTCCCACGGTCTCAAAGCCAGCTTAAAGCCCTTAAGAAGACCTTTCAATCTATACCAGTCATGTCTCGAGGCGATCAATAATGGCCGAGATATTAAGCAGATCAACTGGTAACCACCATGTTACCATTTATTAAATTGCTAATATCTCGGAAACCGCCATGATCGATGCTTTGGTTCTAGGCTCAGCAGAAGCCTTCTTCATAACGCTCAGAATGAGCCTAGAATGACCTCAAGGCAATTAATATTAGTAGAGATATGAAGGCCTCAATGTTTGCACATGAACTTTATTAATTACTCATAGATAGTCATCTGTCCTTTTCTTAGAACAAAGGACAGCCTCCATATGGTTAGGTTATCATTATTTCAGTACAAAGACACTACCA
>Ga0153991_1000207_pt1 | contig 14852 bp, 9 predicted proteins | sample TSNC075MetaG_FD_104681 | JGI IMG/M metagenome (GOLD analysis project Ga0153991, IMG submission 104681) | Attine ant fungus gardens microbial communities from North Carolina, USA - TSNC075 MetaG | ecosystem: Host-associated > Fungi > Mycelium > Unclassified | place: USA: North Carolina, Jones Lake...
AATTGCCTTGAGGTCGTTCTAGGCTCATTCTGAGCGTTATGAAGAAGGCTTCTGCTGAGCCTAGAACCGAAGCATCGATCACGGCGGTTTCCGAGATATTAGCGATTTAATAAACGGTAACATAGTGGTTACCAGTTGATCTGCTTAATATCTCGGCCAATATTGATCGCCTCAAGACGTGACTGGCATCGATCGAAAGGTCTTTTTAAGGGCTTTAAGCTGGCTTTAAGACCGTGGGAATCGTCGAAGATTTGGTGGAGATATGACCAAATGAAGTTTGTGACAACTATGATGTCCACAACAAAGAACTACTTGCAATATTCGAAGCTTTCAAAATCTGGCGACACTATTTAGAGGGATCTGCTTCACCAATTGACGTTGTAACGGATCACAAAAACTTGGAATAGTTCTCGACAACCAAGATTCTAACGCGTCGACAAGCAAGATGGTTGGAGTACCTTTCTTAGTTCAACCTTGTAATTCGCTTCTGCCCCAGATGCCTTGGCACCAAACCAGATGCACTCACTAGACAATGGGACGTCTACCCAAAGGGAAGAGATAATAGCTATGCTTCAGTGAACCCTCATAACTTTCGTCCAGTTTTTACTCATGAACAAATTGCAGTATCTCTCCGAGCAACCATTCTCACCACACTGGCATTTTGCACAGCCACAATATTGGATCAAAACCAACTTTACTCCGATATCCTGACAATACTCCCCTCCGATCCTTCCATCTCCAACTATTTACTTTATCCAGAAGGACAATGGTCAAAAGACAGCGTAGGTTTCCTTAGACTCGACAACAGAATGTACGTTCTGGATAATGCTGACTTACATCTCCGAGTTCTCCAGTATTATCACGACCATGTCCTAGCAGGACACCTGGGCCAAAACAAAATATTAGAACTCATACGGAGACATTATACCTGGCCAAACATCCATGACAACATACAGAAGTTCTGTAAGTCTTGCATTACCTGTATGAGATCAAAACTACAGCGTCACAGACCATACGGATCTCTCCAACAACTTCTTATCCCAGAACGCCCATGGAATTCAATTTCTATGGACTTCATAGAAAAACTCCCTTCCTCTTCAGGCTTCGACACCATCCTCGTTATAGTGGATTGCCTATCGAAACAAGCCATATTCATCTCCACTCACGACACCATCACTTCAGCGGAACTAGCACGCCTTTTCGTGATACACGTCTTTTCAAAACATGGAGTTCCGTCTCATGTTATGTCCGACCATGGCTCAGAATTTGTCTCTCATTTCTTCCACTCTCTAGGGACTGCCCTAGACATAAGACTTCACTTTACCAGCGGATACCATCTGGAGGCAAATGGTCAAGCGGAATGGACTAATCAGACATTGGAACAGTACCTCCACATATATTGCAATTACTAACAAGACAATTGGTCCGAACTGTTACCTCTGGCGGAATTTACTTACAACAATACCCCTAGTGCTACCACTGGTGTCTCCCCTTTTTTTTGCCAACAAAGGATATCATTCTAACTTCAGTGTGTACCCAGAGCGAGATATAGCCTCGTCCTATGCCTGTAACTTTGTACTTGATCTTGACGAATTATAAGACATGCTCAAAAAGGAAATCACCAAAGCCCAAGGACAATATCAACCCTCTGCCGACTCACGCCGACAACAACCACCAGATTTCCAAGTAGGACAATCAGCATTCGTCAGGTCACAATACTTTTGGATGACCCGCCCATCGAAGAAACTCTCCAAAAAGTACCTCAGACCATACGAGATAATTGCCTAGCCTAGTCCACAATCCTTCACACTCTATCTTCCGGACACCATGAGGGCTGCCCATCTGGTATTCCATGTCTCTATGCTCGAACCAGCTACACCCAATACCTTCCAGCAGTGCTCCGAATCTCCGCCAGCACCAGTAATCATCAACGGAGAACCAGAATATGAAATCTCCAAGATAGTCGACTCCAAGATTGACTACTGGAGGGCATGCAAACTGCTCTATAAGGTTATATGGCTAGGATACGAAAATATTGACAATGACTCCGAGTGGTTACTAGCAATGGAACTGGAACATGCTAAAGAATTACTGAATAATTTTCACATCAAGTATCCATCTAAACCGGGACTATTACGACCCTAATTTACCTCCAGTCCATTTCCTCAACTCTGTTCTTTGCATTCACTACTCTCCAAAAAAAAAAAAAAAATCTCCTTGAGTATTTGTATACATTCCGGAGTGCAGTCTCCTTTGCACTAACTTGCTTACTTGTATTCCGCTTCACAGTTTCATTGCAATCTAATACTTATATTCAAAAGCAATCTCTGTTGCAATGATTGGATACTTGTATTGCTCCATAGTTTCCTTTGCGTTCATTGATTACTTGTATTTGTTTCATCAATTGTCACTACTCACATTCACTTTCTACTCACAGAAAAAGACAAATAAAATTCAAAATAATCAAAATAAAAAGAGAACTACAAGATTCTGGTGCCAACAGAGAATGCAACTAGAGAAAAACTACTGTTACCTTCCTCCACATCCTCCATTCTATTTTCATTTTCCTCCGTTCCATCTATCTTTTCCTCCCTCTGTTTCCCTTTCTCCCTGTTTTCTTGCACTTCTGTCTCCTCTCCCTCTGACTCCGGCTACGAAATCAACTCCTCATTGGAATCCTAGTCCTTGATACTAGCCAAAACCTCCAATACCACTGCAATTCTCTGCACGTCTTTCCTCAATCCACTCAACTCATCCAAACCCTCCAGTTTTCACAAAACCTTTGCCTTCCACTCTGCGTCCATCTGTTGTTTCACCTTTCTCGCTCTTGACCTTCTAGCTGTTTCCAACTTGGCTTTTGCTCGTGCCTTGTTTGCATTGAAAGGCTTGCAGGTGGCCTTGGCCTTGGCACAGGGAGCGCAGGAAGTTACATGACTAAAAGGGAGCTTAGCAAGGAAAGGAAACAATTCAGACAGTTACTTATGGCAAATTTTGAGGTATACAGAGTATTCCAAAGTCTGCGCACCTTTTGCACAGATATCCTCCACCAACAACTGATACTCCTATCTCCTTTGCCAACTTCTCACGTTGTTGATGAGCCTCTGGAGTTTTTTGAGGCAAATATCGAATATGTTGCCTCTTGGTCAGAGGCAGAAGGTCGATCAAATTCATGTCCTCATTGGAAGGAGGACTTAAAGGCAAAAAAGTCTTCGTCCAATTTTTGCACTGTTGTTGTTCCACGGCGGCAATGTGATCCGTCTCTAATTGATGAGCCAGATCTCTCTGGCGTTCTTCCTCTTTTCTATGTGTCTCTTCCTCTTTTGCTTTCCTCCACGCTTCTTCCTTTTCCACTTGTCTTCGCAGTTCCTTCTCCTGTCTTTTTTTCTCTGCCACCCTCACCTCTTTTCTTGTTCTCCGCTCCACCTGTTGGCGCTCTTCTTCCTCCCGGAATTTTGCCTCTGCCTCCCGCCTTCTTTTTTTGAGTTCCTGCTTATATTTTTCATTGTTGGAATCCGACATCAAAGCAGAATTAATAGTGGATTGGGACGACATTGTGGTTGAAGATCAAGAGAGAAAAAATTCACAGAGCTGGGTTTTAACCTTTATATCAGGTGATAATTATATTGCTTATCTATCAAGGCTTCGAGGGCTCAGCCTTAAGGGGGGGATACTGTCATATTCCGGAAATATGATAATTATGTAATTCTTTCTCCTAATAATTCCCCTAAAATTAATAATAAGTAGGATAGCGTTGTAGACTACTCTGCACTTCCTATAAGTACTGAGTAGTTATAGTGTATTTCCTCAGTCTGTAAATTAACGTCAATTAGCCTTAATTGCATCTCATCCTCTCTGACTCCTTAAAACTTAAACGGTTAGGACCTCTGTCTTGACGACTTTCTCTACTCTGAAATATGTGACCATCTCATAACCAGAGACTGGGGCGCAACACATAAGTTGAAGCCAAGGTCGTTCTACAAGTTGTTCTCCACTCCAACGTCCTTGACAGTCCACCGGAGTCTTCTTTCTGGTATTGCGATCCCTGTTAAGTAATATCTATTCTCCGAGATAGTATATTATATCATTCTGGAGTATAACTCTATCCCTACTCTGTTCCTTCATACTCTGTCTGTCCGTCCCTAACACAAAACAGCCAAGTTAATATTTATTTTTCTTTTCTTTTTCTTTTCTTTTATTTTCTGATTATTATTTTCTTTTATATTTTCTTTTCTTTATTTTCTTATTGATAAATGTGCAAGAGGACAGTGACTCATAGGGAAGCACAGAACAAAAGGGAAGGATTAGGATTACTCTTCATATATAAATAGTGTACAAAATCTAATAGGAACTCTATTGAGTTCTCTTTGTCAAACATTGATAAAGAGCAGTTGGCTTAATTCTAGCTTGGAGATTGCCTCAAGATATGACTGGTATTGATCGAAAGGTCTTTTCAAGGGCTTTTTGTAGCCATTGAGACTGTGAGAAATCACTGATATCTTGGAAACTACCATGATTAATGCTTTGGTTCTAGACTCTGCAGAAGCTTTCTTCATAATGCTTAAAATGAGCCTAAAATAACCTCAAGGCAATTAATATTAGTGGAGATATGAAGACCTCAATATTTGAACATGGACATTAATTAATTACCCATAGATAGTCATCTGCCTTTAATTAGAACAAAGGACAGCCTCCATATAGTTAAGTTATTGCTATTTTGAGTACAAAGGCACTACCATATGTAAAACAATAGATAGTAGCATGTGATGGCCTATCCTAGTACACAGACTATTATTTTCTTGTATATAAGGACTTCTTGTCTGAGAATTAGACCTTAGACTTAATAACTTCTTTTGTCACTGTCTAACTCTTTTGAAATTACTTTTAACCAAATCACAATCAGTAAGTGGTCTTTTGTGATAGTTTGTTAAGTCTACTGTTTTCTGTCCTCTTTGTTTCTATAAAGAACTTGGGGGTTGTGTTCATTCCAGATGAGGGTCCTGGGGGCTATAAGAGTGTCTCTGTTTCTGTAAAAGGACAGAAGATGTACTAAGGGCTCAGAGTAGGTTTCTGTCAAGGATCTATCTCTATAGTAAACTAGACCCTAGGCATAAAGAGAAAGGTCTATCTCTCAGAATGATGAGAACAGACTAGCTTGTGTATCATAGCTGGTCCTAAAAGACTTCAGATTTGTGTAAAAATTTCTCAAAAACTCTTGTAAGTAGTTGGAATCACTCTGAGATCTCTATTTCTTCTCCATGAGCCAGTAAGAGAAACTGGACATAATGTTGACTTTACCTCCTTAAGACAGGATCTATCATTAATATTGGAAGGACAATTTTAGAGTAGTGTAGTATAGTTTTCTGCCAATGTCACACCAAACAATAGTTTAGGTAAAATAAGTGACATTTTTCACTGTAATAACTAGGATAACCAGCTTGAGAGAAGAGTTTGGTCCTCCAAAGATATTCCCAAGACACCTAGTCATGAACTTGAGCATCTTTCTTGAGTAGCAGAGTAGTGGCTGTGACCACTGCTACATATATCTTATAGATGCTTGCCCAGGTACCCCGTATCAGATTTACAATAGATTTTCCTTCTAGAAGTGCTCTCAAGGATAGAAGCAAACTTAGGTGGCCTAGCACTACTAGAGCAACATCATACCTTAGTGGCCAGCAAGGCTATTTTCAGAAGAGTTACAATCAAATCTGAGCTCTTATCACTAATGGCTAATTATACCAAGATCAAGAGGGTTGATTTGATGTAGAGTCGTATCACAATGGCAAGAGAAGGAAAATAAGTTCTGAAGGAATGAGAAAATATAAAGGAGGTAGAGAGAGGAATAAAGAAGTTAAAGAAGAAGATAGAAAGGAGGATTGGTAAAGACAATGCACTCAAGAGCAAGATGACTTGAGATTGCTGTCTTCTTCTACAGCCCAGCAAGAGGCTTAAGAACTACCTATCATGCAAAGAAGGATTCCTGGAGTAGGGTTAAAGAATCAGGGAGTGGTTACCTAGTGTTTAGGAAGGATGTCGTCTCATTATTTTGGCCTTGCTATATTTGGGAATTCAGAGGTTTTCTTTATCTTACTTTCTTTGTTGTCTCTTTGCTTTGTAATCTTAATAAAATACTCTAGGGCACAGAAGGGAACTCAAGTATCATACCCCTATCATTATCCCTTTCTATTGCTCTAGAGCTTAATGGCTATTTGGAGTGACTAAGTCTTTATTTTTCTAAGTGCTTTTCTTTACTTTCAAAAAAACTACCAAACCTCTCTCTTAACAGGAATTCAAGCCCTAATGAACTTGGGCATTTGCTTACACTAGGAGTTAACCACTCGCTACATGTTATTGGAGTTGACTTCCAGTTGTACAGTCAACTAAAGAAGAGCCCATACAACAGCATGGGAGTTCTAGGTAGTTCTGCTATATCAATGGTGAGCTAGACTACTAGACTAGATGAGAGCAGTAGTATCACAATGCAAGATGAACACATATCTTAAAGAGCCTATTATAGTAAGATCTACCTCGAGTGGATTCTTAAATACTTTATTATTATTTCTTTTGGTTATTTGAGTTTTCCCCCTCTATTTCCCCTTTCTTAAGCTCTCTTTTGTCATTTGATCATCTCCCCAGTGCCTACTTGTTTAGTGCACAATTATAAAACATCTTGGAGCTTATTCTACTTTTATTTGTTATCACTCTTGTCTTATAATCAAATTCCCTTTAATTCCCATTACTAGCTGTTCAGTGCAGTTTTTATTTTGCTGGCAAGTGTCACATCCCTTTACATATTGTTTTATCTCTTTAGTAACTCCTAGCCACCAAAAATTCCTAGTAACCAACTTTACTGTCTTCTATTGTTCCTCATAGTCTCCTATTAGCGTATCATGATGTAACCTAATAATTTCTGCTTATAGTTTATTATCCTTAGATACATAGACCTTTCCCTCTTTATATATTACACTATTATGCTGCAAGTGAATTTTTTGTGGAAGATAACATTTGATACACTTTATACCAACAGATTTTTTATTAGAATTTGCTCTAGAACCCTTTTTATATCCTCAGAATGTAATACTATATGATGAATACATTGAGCAAGTGATAATCAACCTAGAGCTCATATTGAGACCTCAAGAGGCAACAAGAATGAGCTGGTATTAGATTATGAAGAAAGATACTAAGAGATTATGCTCTAGATCTACCTTTGAATGGGCTAACTCAGAAAAATGGCAGACTTGTATTCTAGAACCAATAGTACTCAGATGATAAACTTAGACTAATAGACTTTGTGCTTATAAATAAGCATTGATAACATTAGCTCAGGTATATCTAGATAAATAGTATCTGGAACACAACTTAGAAAAATGAGACAACTGTTAGGGCTTACTAATGACTAATAGGTAACTAGGAAGCTACTAATCACAAGATAATATCAAAAGAAAGCATGAGAAAAAAAGAGAAACATTCTAGAAAGAAGTCTACTACAAGACATATCATCTTTGATGGGAAGAACTTGGTAAGAGGACACATCATCATAAAAAAAGGAGAGAGACATGTAAGCCTTAGGAGTTTAGAGGGAATTAGTGAGAGAAGAAGTCTATAGAAATCCAAAAGTAGCAATAGTTCCCTTTTTATCTTTATTCTTTAAGTTTCAGATATTTGTAATAACTTTAATATAGTATCTAGAGTGCAGTTGGATAGAAAAAAACCTCTTGACTCCTACCTCTATCTGCACTTCCTCTGGAATTGTTGATGGGGATCTGGGGATCAAAGGGAATTGATCACAAGACAAAAGTGATAACAAATGAAAATATAGAAGATCTCCAAAATGTCTTATAATTGTGCACTAAACAAGTAGATACTAGGGAGATGATCAAATAACAAAGGGAAACTAGGGGAATGAAACTCAAGTAACCAAAAGAAATAATAATAAAGTTTTTATAAATCCACTTAAGGTAGATCTCACTGTAATAAGCTCTCTAAGATATGTGTTCATCTTGTATCATGATACTACTGCCCTTATCTAGTCTAGTAGTCTAGCTCGCTATTGACATAGCAAAACTACTTAAAACTCCCATGCCATTGTGTGAGCTCTTTTTCAGCTGACTATACAACTAGAAGCTAACTCCAATAACACATAGCAAGTAGTTAACTCCTAGCATAAGCAAATACCTAAGTCTGTTGGGGCTTGAATTCCTATTAAGGGAGAGGTTTGGTGGTTTTTTGAAGAGTAAAGAAGAACACTTAGAAAGATAAAGACTTAGTCACTCAAAATAGCTATTAAGCTCTAGAGCAATAAAAAGGGATGATAATAGGAATATAATGCTTGAGTTTCCCTCTGTGCTCTAGAGTATTTTATTAAGATTACAAAGCAATAAGACAACAAAGAAAGTAAGACAAAAAAAACCTCCAAATTCCCAAATATAGCAAGGCCAAAATAATGAGACAACACTCCTCCCAAACACTAGGTAACCACTTTCCACTCTTCTAGTCTTACTCCAGAAATCCTCCCTCACATGATAGGTAGGTCTTAAGCCTCTTGCCTGGTTGTAGAAGAAGACAGCAATCTCAAGTCATTTTACCCTCGAGTGCATTATCTTCATTTGATCTCCTTTCTGCTTTTCTCTTTAGCTTCCCTATCCTTCTCTTTATCTCCTTTATGTCTTCTCATTCCTTTGGAATCCAGTTTCCTTCCCTTGCCATTGCAATGTGACTCTGCATTAACTTAACTCTCTTAATCTTGATATAATTAGCCATTAGTAATGATAGCTTAGATCTGATTGTAACTCTTTTGAATAATAGCCCTGTCAGCTGCTGAGATATGATATCACTCTGGTAGCACTAGGTCTTTGAAGTTTGCTTCCATCCTTGAGAGTACTTTTAGAAGGGAAACCTGTTAGAAATCTAATATGGGATGCCTGGGCAAGCATCTATGAGGTATATATAATAGTAGTCATAGCCACTACCCTGCTACTCAAGTGAGATGCTCGAGTCCATGACTAGGCATCTAGAGAACATCTCTGGGAGACTGAACTCTTCTCTTAAGCCAGTCATTCTTGTTATTAGGGTGTAAATAGTCACTTATTTTGCCTAAATGAATGTAGATCTATTGAGAGTAAAAAGACTAGGACTAGGGGGATATCTTGAGAAGAACACTGAATATACCTAGAACTTGATCTAGAGAGGAATAGCAGATGTAACTTGGATAGGACAGTAGACTAGAAAAGCTTAGCTAGATGCATACTTGGATTACATTACATTTGTAAGGTTTGGTATTAGGGATACAGACAAGAGGGCAACTGAGTATAAAGAGTCCATGAGTGATTAACTAACTATATTTTCCAGAGGAGCTTTTGTTACAGTATGTAAAGATTAACACCTTAGGATGGCTATGTAATAATGATCTAAAGAGATCTTTTATTCTTTTCATAACAACCAAACCCATATTCTACTGGAGCTGTATATAATTCTACTTTTCTAATTATTTATAAACCTTCATCTTTGATTACCTTCCTGTAAGAAAGCTAAACTCTAAGCTGGAATTAAGCCAACTGCTCTTTGTTTAGTGATTGACAAAGAGAACTCAATAGAGTTTCCATTAGATTTTCTATACTACTTATACAACTACTACATGGTCTGTGCACTACTTTCCCATGCCTATCATGTGACCCATCATGTGACTTCCTGTCATGTAACTGTGACACTTGTGATATGACACTCTCCTATACTCCCTTTTGTGTAGTAAATCTAAGATAAAAAAAAAAAAGAAAAAGAAATATAAATAATGACTTAGCTGTTTTGCTAAGTCATAACACTTCTCTTGAACCTTTAGTATGCAATTGGGAGCTAGCACATCATTGTTTTATTTGTTCTAGTGTGCAATTTCCTTTTGCATTCTTTTACTAGTACTGCTAATACTGGTTTTGCTATAAAGACTCATTTTAACTCATTAAATGTCTTTTGTTGCTTTTGTCTCTACTGCCACTTTATGTCTTTCCTTGTTAATTCATTTATTGGCCTCACTACTTAAGTAAAATCCTTAATAAACCTCCTATAATAGTTTGTGAGGCCTAAGAATTTTCTGACATCTTTCACATTTTTCAGTTTTGGCCAACTAAGTATATTATCCACCTTTTCTTTCTCTATCTTTATCCCATTGGATCCTATAACAACACCTAGGAACTCTATCTTTTTTACTTTTCACACACATTTCTCTAGTTTGACATATAAGTCATTCTCTTCCAACCTTCTTAATATTTCCTCCACAGTTTTGTTATATCTCTTCTCCATTTTTGTTTCTACTAACATATTATCTACAAATGCAGCAACTTTTCCCTCATTGATCAAATCCCTTAGAATTTTGTTTATTATCATCTGAAATATGGCTGGCAAGTTTATCATTCTAAAGAATATTACTATTGGATCAAAAGAGCTCACATGTGTTATAAATGCTCCTTTTTACTCATTTCCTTTTTTTATTCTCATGTTATTGAACCCTCATCTTAGATTCATTTTCATGAATACTTTCTTGTTATCCATGTTGTCTATTAAGTCTATAATTAATGGTAACAGGTAGTTGTTCTTCACTGTCTGGTTATTCAGATTACAATAGTCTATAACCATTTTCTTATTTCCATTCTTTTTCCCTACAAAGAATACTAGTAACATTTGTGGAGATTTAGAGAATCTAATGTATTTCTTCCTTAGCTGGTCTTCTATAAATTTCTGAACCTCCTCTCTCACATTCCTGAATAGAGGATATAAATTTTTCATAGTTTAAATGTCTCTTTGAGATCTATGGCATAATTCCAAATTTTTCTCATAGGCATCCTTCCTGACTCCACCTTTCTGAATACTTTTTTTTACTTTAAAAATCTTCTCAGAACTATTTTCTCAATTTCCTAGTGGTCCTCTTCGATCTCTTTTTTTCTCTTTTGCCTTTTTTATCTACTTTCTTTAATATTGTCCTGCCACATAAGAACAAACACCTCATTATTTTGACCTCCCCAATTTCCCAATTTATTTCTAGATTGTGTGTCTATAACTATAGCATCTCCAATATCACCTCTGTTTTTTCCAAATCACACATATTTATTCTTATTCTTTCCATATGGCCTTTATAATACATATTTGCCTCTACTTGATGTGTAATAGCTCCTCCACTATTGTTGGTCCCATTGACATTTCTGACCATTATTGGCCTCTCTAGTTTTTGTAGCCTAAACCTATGTTTTGCTACTGTTCTTCTATCCATAAACATTCCTATTACACCACTATCTGTCATAAACTTCATTCAGTCATATCTCTATCAATTCTTCAATAATTCTCATGGTCTTAAAGGCTACAGAAAGCCCTCAAAAAGACCTTTCAATTGATGCTAGTCATGTCTTGAGGCAATTAATATTGGTCAAGATATTAAGCAGATCAACTAGTAACCACTATGTTACTGTTTATTAAATTGCTAATATCTCAGAAACCACCACAATTGATGCTTTAGTTCTAGGCTCAGCAGAAGCCTTCTTTATAATGCTCAGAATGAGCCTAGAATGATCTCAAGGCAATTAATATTAGTGGAGATATGAAGGCCTCAATGTTTGTACATGAACTTTATTAATTACCCATAGATAGTTATCTGTCCTTTTCTTAGAACAAAGGACAGCCTCCATAAGGTTAAGTTATCACTATTTCTAGCACAAAGGCATTATCATATGTAGAACAATAGGTAGTAGCATGTGATGATCTGTCTTAGTACACAGACTATTACTTTTTTATATTTAAGGACTTATAGTCTAAGGATTAGACCTTAGACTTAACAACATCTTTTGTCACTTGTCTAACTTTGCATTTTTGAACTCTTTAAAGTATCAAAGCACCCATCACAAATAGTAAGTGACCATTTGTGATAACTATCTAAGAGTGCTTTTATTATAATCTCCTCATAAGTATTTGTCTTTTCTATCCTAATGCTCAACCAGACTTCTCTCAGTATTTTGAAGGTTCTCCTGACCTCCCTTTGGCTACCCCTCTCTTTTGATATACCTTCTGACTCTTTTGATCATGCACTACTTTCCCTTAGTAGAACATATTGCTCTTTTCTAACATTTACATTATTTCTTTTTGTTTGAGATTACTTTCTGTCCTCTATTCTTCTCTATGTGATATCCTTTCTGCCTACACCTTTTATATTCCCCATATATTACTATGACTTCCTCCATATACTAGCCCAGTTCTAACAGGCATACCTCATTAGGGATGTCTTCTCCATAATGCTTCTATGCCTTTTACTGTAAGACATGCACCAGACTTCTCCTCCTTTTGCTATGCTTCTTATAGCTTAGCCACATGTACTGCCTCCTCTTCCTTAATTCCCCTCAGCTTCTTTTGTTGTGCCTTTTGTGGCATTACCATATGTGCTGCTTTTTTGATTCCTTTCTTCTCTATTTTTTTCCATAGTAGATACTTCCTGTACTTATGTCTCCTTTCTCCATACTTAAAGCATTCAACCCCTACTACTTTCTGTCTTCTTACTACTTTTTCCTCTACTTTGTACTACATTACTCTACTCAACAATACCTTAAATTTATTCTGGGAAACAGTGGTCCCCTGAGCTCTCTCTTTCTGATTCTTGCAATTTTAGGCCAGGTACCTGAACCTTTTACAGCTAAAGCATAGCTTTCCTTTCCTTTCTTTCAGTTCTTTCCTTAGTTTGGTGAGGGAGTATTTTTGTTTGAGCATACTGCTCATCAAGTTGTTATATTGAGTTAGAGACATTGTACTATACCTTTGGGAGTATAGAAATAATGTTGAATCTTACTATATAAACTACTGTTATGAGAGCCCCAGAGAGGAAAGAGTTTTCCGTGCATTTGAACATTTGATCTCTAACATCAAGTTGTACAATAGGGTCAAGATATAAATAGTGTGGAAACTTAGATAAGCAGGTCACATGACAAAGATCAGGTGACAGAACATTTCAGAAGAACATGTGATCGTGGACTAGTAGTAGCATAGCCACCATAGAAATTTGTATAAGTAGTCGAGCAATCTAATGGAGAACTCCATTGAGTTTTTCCTGAACATCCACCTAGGGTGATCACTAAGAGCATTCACTATCTATCGATAACATAAGAACTCGATACCCCCCGAGCACTGATCACCTCAATCCCTGCTCATACTTGTTCAAATGCGCAGTTGGCTTAATTCTGGTACTGCGAGCAAGTACCCCTATCACTACTTACTCTCTCATTGCTCTCGCTAGTGAACATAGTGCTCACAAGCCTCTTGGATAGCAGGCCCTAGCTGTAAAGGAGACTTCTCAGTTAGGAGAGACTGAGGGAGGAGACTGAACACCAAGTCTAGGTATTTTGTTCAAGTCCTGACCTGTTAATTGGGCCTGCTAGTTATATTTTTCCTTGTATAAGCTCCGTGCTGTTGTCCATTGTGACAGGTACATAGAGGAGATTGGCAGTTACTTCTTAAAAGGCTGCTTAGCTTAGAGGTTCCCTTTTTAGGAGTAATCACGTACGTTTTGATTAGGGCAATAGTCAGTAAGGCAGTAGGAGTCTAGACAGGAAAAGATTGTGCTCCCTGTTAAACATAGTCTTGAGTTTACTCTGGACCAAGAATTGGACTAAGAAACCGAGTCCGAGTATGAATCATCATCTTTCTTCTCACCACTACCATCATCACCACCACTGCCGCCTTATGACATGTCACAATAGCAACAGCAACAGCAACAAAGGGGAGAGCCCTCCTAAGCATCTGCCCCCTAACAACCACCACCACCAACCCACTGTTACACCGCAAGTGAATTTTCCGCGGAAGATAACATTTGATATGCTTTATACCAACAAATTCTTACTTGGAGTTCGCTCTAGAGCCCTTGCTATACCCTCAGAACATACTACCATATAATAAAGATATTGAGTAAGGGAGACCTAACCCAGAGCTCATGTTGATACCTCAGGAAGCAAACAGGATGAGCTGGCATCTGGTCTAGGAAGAAAGTCATGGAAGGACTACACTCTAGATCCATTATAGGATGGAACCGACTTAGAGATATGGTGAATTAGAACTCTAGAACCAGTAGTGTCTGGATAACGGACTTAGATAAATAGACTCTGGTTGCAACTAAGCATTGATGGCATCAGATCAATTATATTTAGATAAATGGGCCCTAGGACGCGACTCAGAAATACTAGACATTAAGCAAGGTTTACTGACTACTTAATAGGTAATCAAGGAAGACCTTCTTACAAAGCAGCATCAAAGGGAGTGATGGGAGATCAGGAAGAATATTCTAGAGAGAAGCGACGATGAAGACGCGTTATCTTTGATAGGAAGGATTTGATGAAAAAAATGCGTCACCCTAAGAACATGTCATCACTGGGAATTGGGATGGACTTAGCACGAGAAGAGGTTGAAGGAACACCAAAAGTAGTAACAGTTTCCTTTTTATATTTTATTCCTTAAGTTTCAGGGCTTTGTAATCATTTTAATATAGTATCCAGTGTGCAGTTGGATAGGAGAGGAACCTCTTGACTCTTACCTCCATCTATACTGCTTCTGGAATCGTAAATGTGAATCTATTGAGAGTAAGAAGACTGGGACTAGTGGGGTGTCTTGAGAAGAACATAGAATATACCCAGAACTCGATCTAGGGAGAAGATGCAGATGCAACTTGGATAGGCTTCGGAGAGGACAGCAGACTGGGAAAGCTTGGCTAGGTGTATACTTGGATTACATCACACCCATAAGGTTCAGTGTTGGGGGTGCAAACAAGGGGGCAACTGAGTGTAGAGGGTCCATGAGTGATCAACTAACTGTATTTTCCAGAGGAGCTTTTGTTA
>Ga0153991_1000208_pt1 | contig 14798 bp, 8 predicted proteins | sample TSNC075MetaG_FD_104681 | JGI IMG/M metagenome (GOLD analysis project Ga0153991, IMG submission 104681) | Attine ant fungus gardens microbial communities from North Carolina, USA - TSNC075 MetaG | ecosystem: Host-associated > Fungi > Mycelium > Unclassified | place: USA: North Carolina, Jones Lake...
AAATCAAGTACAAGTGGAACCAATAGCTCAAATCAATGAAATGGTGATTGAATGGAGAAATGAAGGGAATGATGCTCTAGATTATGATGAGCAGCAAGCAAATGAAGATAGTGATCAGAATGTGAATAGAGTTATAAAGAAAAATCTTAGTAGAGCCCAAATAGTTATGAGTAACAGATATTGGATTTATTGACAACAAATTCTTACTGGATATATATGTAAGAAAGCTAAACTCCAAGCCAGAATTAAGCCAACTGCTCTTTGTTCAGCAATTGACAAAGAGAACTTGATAGAGTTCCCATTAGATTTTCTATACTACTTATACAACTACTACATGGTCTGTGCACTACTTTCCCATGCCTATTATGTGACCATCATGTGACATCAATGTGATGTGACTGTGACATGACACTTTCCCACACTCCCTTCTGTGTAGTAAGTCCAAGATAAAATGAAAAGAAAAGAAAAAGGAATATAAATAATAACTTAGCTATTTTGCCAAGTCATGATAATACAGGAGATACAGAATAATAATGGTGTAAATAATGAAGTAAATCAAATCAATAATAATGATAATATAGTATGCTGATTTTTGCATAATAAAACTCTATATGCTTATAAGTTATTAGGATTAAGAAGCTGTTGTTGCAGATGATCTCCCACCTCCTATTCTTTATTCTGCTCCTTATCTACCTGCTGGATAGCCATTTATAGAGACTAATATAGAGTGTAACAATTTGGACATACTAACTGTTATCTGCCCTTACTATCATGCTCTTTACTTTGACTGTGAGAAGCTGAGATCATCATGGGTCAATCATCCCAAATTTGGCATATGCTGTTTACAAGAACAGATTCAATTACCTCCTCTTCAACCTCTTACTAGAATTCTTCACAATTACTTGACTAGAGATGATTATTTCTCAAGAGAATTTTGCAACAATATATGATAGTATAATGCAGCATTTGCTATGACTTTAGTAGGAGTCAAAATTAACAACTCTGTTACCAGACAATCAGGTCCCTACTGTTTCAAGATCCAAGGAAAGCTTCATCATCTCACTAGTGCCCTTCTTTCTCATAGTGATCATCCTCCTATCTATGCACAAATCTACATTCTTGATATAGCAAAGTAACTCAATGTTAGGAGACTCAATAACAGAAACCTTGATCCTATGGTGATGGGTAATCTTTAGACAATGCTCTCGGATAGCTGCCTATATATTAGTCATTATTGTTATGCCTATGAACTTATTAGGGAAAAGCTAGTAGAGAAGCAGGAGGAGATCACAATTAGGCTACATGTGAATTTACAACAGGATCAAATAACTTATAACCTGCCAACTGCTGAGGAGATTGCAGTTATTATCCTAGAGAAAGAGATGCATCATGCAACAGACAATAGAGATATGGTATTATGGGCAAGAGGAGGATGACTTAAATGTATCAGCCAGAATAGTCCTTCATATGCTGCTCTCTATTATGTCTTGTTATTTCCAAAGGAGGAGAATGGATGGCATCCAAGAATCCCAATCTATGGTACTCAGCTTAGAGAACAAGTGGAAAATACAAGATAAAGAGATAAAAAGGAACAAGTGCACTCACAGGTAGTTTCTGACATGTGCTACTATGCCTATCATCTTCATGTCAAAGATGGTTCTCAGTCACCTCTTTTCTATGGTGAGAAGCTCTTCCAGCAGTTTGTTGTTGATGTATAGGCAAATTGTGAGCAAAGAAAACTCAACTGGGCTAGAATACATCAACATACTCTTAGATCTGAGCTCTACCAAAGACTACAGGATACTGCTGTGCATAATAGGCATAATGGAGAAGATGTTGGGTCTTTGGGATGTAAACTCATTCTTCCTTCTCATATGAGAATTTCTAGGTTTATAACCTAGCTATTCTAGAATGCTATGGCTATTTGCAGATACTTTCACAAACCAGATCTCTTTCTTACCATGACTGCTAATATTATAAACATTGAGTGGAACTACAACTATTACTAGCCATGGTCTGATAATGAGTAGCTAGTAAACAAGATAGTGGCAATGCTAGATGAGGACATCACTATGCAGTAAATATATTAAATGTCTAAGAACTCTAAGAGACAATAGACTTACAGAATAAATAGGACCCTTCAGAGAAATCTTGGACTATCTCTTTCTTCTATTTTTGGACTTGTGCTAAATAGGACAACATTGGACTAACCCATTATTAGACATTGACTCAACTTGTCACCTTCACCGCTTCTGTCACTGGACTATCACTTAACTAGTCATCTATAGTTACAACTAGTATTACCACATTGTAACATAGTCACAATACCTAGTTAGGATAAATACAGACCAAAAGGAGAAGGGAATGGCAAGTTCTCTCTTTCTGTATTCCTCCCTGTAATCCTACTATTTTGAGAGATCAGTACTCTTACTTGTCTTAGGACAATCTCAAGAGTGCTACTCAAAGTCTTGTTGATATCTCTCCTCTGATATAACTTCACTAAAAACCTTAACCAGATCCTTTAACAAGGAGTATGAAGATATCAAGTGTTAGATGTAGACTTTAAGTTGAAACTTATATTCAACTGTGAGATCTAGAGTCTTAACAGTGTCACAAACTTCATTCGGCCATATCTCCATCAATTCTTTGATGATTTTCATGGCCTTAATAGCTACAGAAAGCCCTCAAAAAGACCTTTTGATCGATGCCAGTCATGTCTCAAGGTAATCAATATTGGCCAAGATATTAAGCAGATCAACTGGTAACTACTATGTTACTGTTTATTAAATTGCTAATATCTTGGAAACCGCCATAATCGATGCTTTGGTTCTAGGCTCAGCAGAAGCCTTCTTCATAACACTCAGAATGAGCTTAGAACAACCTCAAGGCAATTAATATTAGTAGAGATATGAAGGCCTCAATGTTTGTACATAGACTTTATTAATTACCCATAAATAGTCATCTATCCTTTTCTTAGAACAAAGGACAGCCTCTATATGGTTAAGTTATCACTATTTCTAGCACAAAGGCACTACCATATGTAGAACAATAGGTAGTAGCATGTGATGATCTGTCCTAGTGCATAGACTATTACAATTATGTATATAAGGGCTCATAGTCTAAGGATCAGACCTCAGACTTAACAATATCTCTTGTCACTATCTAAAACTCGCTTTCTAAGCCTTTTTGAATATTCCAATATCAAATCACAAATCAGTAAGTGGCCTTTTGTGATAAACAGCTAATCCCAAGTGGCCTAAAATCATCCATAGTCTCTTTCCTAGCCAAATAGCTACTGATTGTCCTAATATTGTATTATGGGTCTTTGAGTAGAAAAAAAAAGCACTCTTCAAGCTCATCAATAATAGTTTTTTTGGTACTACTATTACTCATATTCATACTATTGAGTTCCAGAAGAGAGATCTTCCTTACATCTACTTGTTTATCTTCCTTCATTCTCAAGATTGCAAGACTCTAGCTACAATGACTTAAGTCCACTCCAAGTCAGAGTTGACAAGGAGAACTCGATAGAGTTTCCATTGGATTTTCTATACTACTTATATATTTTACTTTAATGGCTATGCTCTGTTCTCCTATAGTCCTCATGCTACTTCTGTTATGTAACTACCTTGTCATGTGTTGTGACTGTGACCTTATGACCTAACCTGTGACCTGACTATTCTGTGACATTGGTCACACTTTGTGACTTTGTGACTATCACATAATACTTTCCTGCACTCCACCTTAGTAATGATCTCACTAAATAAAACAAAACAAAACAAAAGGAAAAATAGAAAATAACTTAGCTGTTTTGCCAAGTCATAACAAAGATTATATTTGAGACTCTCATCACATAAACTTTATGATCTTAGCTCAACTTTCTGATTCTCAACTACAGCCACTTCTCTATGCAAAAGTCACAAAATATATGCTGCATGGTCCATGTAGTATTGACAATTCCCAAGCCAAGTGTATGGTCAATAGAAAATGTAGTAAACACTTTCCCAATGTCATATTCCAGAAATCTGACAAATTATATAATTTTATTTCCCCTAATAATTCTCCTAAAATTATAAATAGTAAATTAGCATAGTAGACTACTCTTCTCCTATTCTAGACTTTCTATAAGTACTAAGTAGTTATAGTATATTCTCTTAGTTTGTAAATTAATGTTATTTGGTCCTAATCCTATTCCTATCCATCTTAGTCTTTATTCTATATCCCTAGAACCTCTGTTCTAGCAACTTCTTTCTACTCCAAAATAAGTGACCAACCTCACAACCAGAGACTGGGGCACAATACATAAGTTAAAGCCAAGGTCGTTTATTAAAGTCATACTCTGCTCTGACGTCTTTTCTGTCTGCCAGAGCTTACTTTTTTGGATTCTTGTCATATACATGTGAAGTAGGGATGAAATAACCCAGAATAGAATAGGGTTATTTTGAGAAAAAAGGGGATTGATAACAAAATTGGAGAACAACCTTGGCCTCAGCTTGTGTGTTGTGCCTCGATCTGCTGTTATGTGTGGTTGTATATTTCAGGAGAACAGAATTGTTGCCAGGAGTTTAGAAGAGGAATGGTATATAGATTTATGGAAGTAAGAATAGAACACATAAGAGACATTAATCTACAAACTAAGAAACTAGGATATAACTAATGGAGTACTTATACTATATCTGGAATAGGAGGAGTACAAGTAACTAGTCTACATCATGATCCTATAGGAGTAGACAACAGGAGTTCAGAAGCAAAATTTAGTAATAAATAATATATAAAAGGAATTATTTTAATTAAATTATTATTTTCTGTCATATGATAGTTCTCCATTATTGCTAAGTACTATTTATTCTCTGAAGTAGTACAATACATCTGTTTTGGAGTGTAATTCTATTTATAACTCTTTTTCTTTGTTTTTCACCTATTTTGTCTTTGATAGAATTTACAAACTTACACTGGTTCCTGTCATGCTATAGTTCTGATGTCTCATCATTCCATAGCTCCCTCTTCTGGGAGTAATTCTATTCCTCTTGCTAACTGAACTATTGGTCGTTTTACTTCTGGCCTCCTAAGGAGATCAAAATACCTCTACTTGGGAACACCTTACACTCCAGTGTATCCCCTGTTATCTCCACTTCCAGTGGACTCTTTGGAATTCCACAATGTGGATCCTATCACCATCCCTTATGTTGACAATGACCCGGACTGGGTCGACACTCCTATTCCTACTCCTAACCCCATCTCCCAAACTCCATCTTATTACAAACTTCATTTGGCCATATTTCCATCAATTCTTTGACAATTCTCATGGTATTAATGGCAACTGAAAGCCCTTAAAAAGACCTTTTAGTTAATACTAGTCATGTCTCAAGGCAATCAGTAATGGCTGAGATATTAAGCAGATCAACTAGTAACCACTATATTACTGTTTATTAAATTGCTAATATCTCAGAAACTGCCACAATCAATGCTTTGGTTCTAGGCTTAGCAAAAGCCTTCTTCATAATGCTCAGAATGAGCCTAAAACAACCTTAAGGCAATTAATATTAGTGGAGATATGAAGTCCTCAATGTTTGCATATGGACTTTATTAATTACCCATAGATAGTCATCTGTTCTTTTCTTAGAACAAAGGACAGCCTCCATATGGTTAAGTTATCACTATTTCTAGCACAAAGGCACTACCATATATAGAACAATAGGTAGTAACATGTAATGATCTGTTCTAGTGTACAGATTATCACTTTTCTGTATTTAAGGACTCATAGTCTGAGGATTAGACCTCAGACTTAACAACATCTTTTGTCACTGTCTAAACTTCACATTTTTGAACCTTTTAAGTTCTAAATCAGCAATTACAAATAAGTAAGTAACCTTTTGTGATATACCTTCTGTTGTTAATCATAACCCCTTTAATAACTAGTTAGCTGAGGCTCTTCAACAATTATCTAAAAACCTTAACTGAGGGTCAGTACCAAAGCCTCACTAATTGAAGGGCCACATTCTGAATACCTTTGATAGTTCTGATCCCTACAAGCTCAACCACTTCCTGTTTCAGTATCGACTCTATTTCTGTGCCAATGCTCTGCAATTTCCCACTAATAAAGAAAAAATCAATTTTGTGATGACCTATTTCTCTGGTGTAGCACAAGATTGGTTCAAAGTTACACTACAACAAAAAGACCTCGACTACACACAACTCTAGCTCTCTACCTAGCAGTTTTTTGTGAATGAACTCTGGGTCCATTTCAGACTCTCGGACCTAGTAGAGAATGCTGCCAATCTCATTGACAACCTCTATATGAAGCCAGGAGATAGAATACCTTCAATGTGGAATTCATGCAGTATGCAACACAGTTGAACTAGAGTAATTCAGTCCTTTGCTATCGTTTCTATCAAAGATTGCCAAATCATCTCCAGGATCTGATAGTGAACCAGGAACATGGCAAACCCACTTCCTTCTATGCTATATACTAACTGGCAATCACCTTTGACAATTACCACTGGGAACAAAATCATAAATGAGATTGTCTCTAGAACATGGAAAAAGAGGTAGCAGATAACCACAACTGAAAACAGGGTAAGATAACTCAGTATTCTGCCTTCTCACAAAGCTTTGCTCCATCTCGCCCCAGTCATCCATAATCCCGTTATAATCTGTCCTCTCATGGAATTTTTTGAAATCCCCCAGACCAATATTTGCTATTGCTAAGTCACTATCCCCATCTACTCCATATGTTGACCTCTCCAACAAACTTGGCAGAGATAGTAAATTAAATAATAATGAGTGCAAGCACTGTATTGACAATAATCTTTACCTATATTGCAGATCAAAGGACCACAAGATAGATGAATGTCCTAGAAAACAACCAATAAGAGTACAACTAACTACTCTGGAGAAACAAGAAACTCTACCTTCTAAGAATCTCTTGGAAAACTAGAGCATGGTCCCCAAGACTTAGCACAAACTAGGGGTCACATTGAACTCATTTGTACAACTATAAGTTTAATGTGTCTCAACACGTCTACTCTTTCTGACCCCAATTCCCTTTGTATACCCCTAGTTTCTCCTCTGGTGTGTGCTCTAGAACATCTCCAGCCTATATCTATCTGAATGCTGGTAGACTCTAGATCTATATACTGTTTCTTGGACTCTGCTTTTGCTTATAGACATTCTCTGCCAACTACTCCTACTTTGCCTGTGGAACTGCATCTGTTTGATGGAATCTCAAATAATATTATCTCTGAGGTAATATCATTGCCTGTAAAATTCCCCTCTAGTGAATGCATAACTCTTAACTTTTACGTCACTCTACTTAATTCTTGTTATTCTCTGGTCTTAGGTCACTCTTGGCTCACCTACTATAATCTATTGATTGACTGGGTTTCTAGGTCAATATCTTTCTGACCACTATCTTTACTTCAAAGTTTGGCTTCTATTCCTCCTGTTGAAACCTTAGTAAATCCTCTGTTCTCTTTAGTGGAAACCCCTCTGCAATTTACCCCATCTGAGACATTCCCATCTAATCCCAAGCAATCTCACATTGCAATTATCAATATACCAGCCCTACTCTAGGCTTCATACCTCTTAGACTCGACAATATTTTTTCTTTAATTCTATCCCACAGTGTAGGCCAAATCTACCACTATCTCTGAAAAAATTAACCTCTCCTCTATTCCAGAGGAATACCATGAGTATGCCAATGTTTTTAGCAAGTCCAAAGTAGAAACACTCACTTCTCACCGTCCTTATGACCTCTAAATTGAATTAGAAAAAGATTTCTATCCTCTGGTGGAAACTATCTACTTCTTGTCTAAATTCGAACAAAAAACACTAAAGGAATTCATTGACAAAAACCTTACTAATGGATTCATCTACTCAATGTTGTCTTCTCATGGAGTACCAGTCCTGTTCATAAAAAAGAAAGATAGTTCCCTCTGGCTCTATGTAGATTTCTATGAACCCAACAAAATCACGAAAAAAGACTAATACCTACTTCTGTTATGAACATTAAGTGGGACTACAACTATTATCAGCCATGGTCTGATAATAAGTGGCTAGTAAATGAGATGCTAGCAATACTAAACAAGGACATTACTATGCAGTAATGTATTAAATGTCTGAGGACTCTAAGAGACTATGGACTCACAGAATAGACAGGACTCTTTAGAGAAATCTTGGATTATTCTTCTTTCTATCTTTGGACTTGTGCTAAATAGGACAGCATTGGACTAACCCATTATTAGATACTGACTTAACTTGTCACCTTTATCACTTCTGTTACTGGACTATCACTTAACTAGTTATCCTTAAGTTACAACTAGTGTTACCACATTATAACGTAGTCACAATACCTAGTTAGGATAAATACAGACCAGAAAGAAAAGGGAATAGCAAGTTCTCTCTTTCTGTATTCCCTCTATAAAATCTTACTCTGAGGAATCAGTACTTTTACCTGTCTTAGGACAATCTCAAGGGTGCTACTCAAAGTCTCATTGATATCTCTCCTTGGATATAACTTTACTGAAAACCTTAACTAGATCCTTTAGCAAGGAGCGTGAAGATATCAAGTGTTAGATATAGGCTTCAAGTTGAAAGGCATATTCAACTATGAGATCTAGAGTCTTAACAACTTTCTTTTATCTCTGACCTCCTAGATTCTCCTTGCAAGGCTTGCATTTACACCAAAATTGACCTTTGACATGTGTACCATTTAGTCCACATTGCCAAAGGGAACAAATGGAAAACTACCTTCTGAACTTGCTATGGAGCTTGCAAATGGTCAGTAATGCTATTTAAACTAACTAATACTCTAGCTGCCTTTCAATGCTTCATAAATGATATGTTCTCCAACCTCCTTGATGTGTGTATAGTAGTCTACTTGGATGACATCCTGATCTACTCTGATAATATTACATAATACTAGAACTATGTCAAAGAAGTATTGAAACAACTTCGAAAATTAGGATTGTACACAAAGACAGAAAAATGCAAATTCCACTCAGATTCCATAGAATATCTAGGCTATGTTCTATCACTATCTGGCTTGACTATGTCCAATACTAAAGTGAAAACCATTCAGGAGTAGCTGGAACCAAAGAAAATAAAGGATATCCAATCCTTCCTAGGATATGCCAACTTCTATAGGTGTTTTATTTTCAATTATTCAGACATAGTCATTTTACTCACTCGTCTTACTAGAAAGGACACTCCATGGAATTTTGATGACAAATGTAAAGTGGCATTTAATATCCTGAAGTAAGCCTTTACCTTTGTTTCTATCCTTATGTATTGCAAATGCACAACTTGTTGTAGAAACCAATGCCTCAGACTACACTCTTGCTGCTGTTCTCTCCATTATGACTAAAGATAATGAAATTCACCCCATAGCCTTTCACTCCCAGACATTCTCTGCTCTAGAGCTCAACTATAACATTTACAACAAAGAATTACTTGCAATATTCAAGGCCTTCAAAATTTGGTGACGCTATTTGAAGGGGTCCACTTCACCAATCAACATTGTGACAGATCACAAGAACTTGGAATATTTCTCAACAACCAAGATTCTAACATGCTAACAAGCAAGATAGTCAGAATACCTCTTCCAATTCAACCTCGTAATTTGATTTTGCCCTAGACATCTTGGTACCAAACTAGATGTACTCACTAGACAATGGGATGTCTACACAGAAGGGGGAGATAATGGCTATGCTTTAGTGAACCCTCATAATTTCTACCCAATCTTTACTTATGAACAAATTGCAGCATCTCTCCAGGCAACTATTCTCACCACTTTGACACTTTGCATAGCCACAATATTAGACCAAAACCAACTCCACTCTGATATCCTAGTAGTACTTTCCTCTAACTCTTTCATCTCCAAACATTTACTTCATCCAGAAGAACGTTGGTCAAAAGACGACATAGGTTTCCTCAAACTTGACAATAGGATATATGTTCTAGATAATGCCAGCTTATGCCTCCAAGTTCTCCAGTATCACCACAACCATGTTCTAGCAGGACATCTAGGCCAAAATAAGATACTGGAACTCATATAGAGACACTATACCTGGCCAAACATCTGTGACAATGTACAAAAGTTCTATAAGTCTTGCATTATCTGTATGAGATCCAAACCACAGCATCACAGACCATATAGATCCCTCCAATAACTTTCTATCCCAGAATGCCCATAGAATTTAATTTCTATGGATTTTGTCGAGAAACTCCTTTCCTCCTCTAGTTTCAATACCATTCTGGTCATAGTAGATTATTTGTTAAAACAAGCCATATTCATTCTCACTTATGACACCATTAGTTCAGCTAAATTAGCATACCTTTTTGTTGTCCATGTTTTTCAAAATATGGAGTTCTATCTCATTATTATGTCTGACCATGGCTCTGAGTTTGTCTCTCACTTCTTCTACTCCCTAGGTACTACCCTAAATATAAGACTTCACTTTACCAGTGGCTATCATCTGTAAGGGGACATCTAGGGTGACGCTTAGTAAGTTCTGAGGGTCTGATCTATTAATGGCCCAGCGACAGATCATGTATCGCGTTCCCATCATTCCTAACTTCTCCTGTCTATGTCATGTGGTACGATGCCTATTATTAGTTGTTCTAGGACATTCTGTGATTACAGATCGGTTGCCATGGTAGTGTGTGCCTGACTATCTAGTGTAGTATATATACTAGCAAGTGTGTATAGATATATCCCCACTTGAATCTCAAACTAGCTTTCGGGACTCTTCATTAGCTTAAGAGTGATCGCCTCTGAGTGGTTCCCTAACATCATCCAGAGGCAAATGGTCAAGCAAAATGGACCAACTAGACATTGGAACAGTACCTCTGCATATACTGCAACTACCAATAGGACAACTGGTCTAAACTGTTATCCCTAGCTGAGTTTTCTTACAACAATGCTTCTAATGCTACCACTGGTATCTCCCCATTCTTTGCCAACAAAGGATACCATTCTAATCTCAGTGTATACCTAGAACAAGATATAGCTTTCTCTCATGCCTATGATTTCATAATTAATCTTGACAAACTACAAGGTATACTCAAAGAGGAAATTGCCAAAGCCCAACAACAATATTAACCCTCTACTGACTCTTGTCGATGTCAACCACTGGACTTCCAAGTTGGACAATCAGTATTTATTAGAGCACAGTACTTCCAGATGACTCACCCATTAAAGAAACTCTCCAAAAAGTACCTTAGTGTTATGCCAGATAGCTGTTTAGGCAATAAAAGTGATATTTTTCACCATAACAATAAGAGTAACCAGCTCTAGAGATAAGTTTGGTTCTCTAGAGATATCATTAGATGCCTAGTCGTGGACTCAAGCATACTACTTGAGTAGCAGAGTAGTGGCTGTGACCACCACTACAAAGACCTCATAAACATTATCCAGAGAATTTCATAACAGATCTATAACAAAACTCTCCTCTAGAGTGCTCTCAAGAGTGGAAAGGACCTTCGAAGATGTTTTCTATAAGGATGATGTCATATCTTGGTGGCAGTGACTTATTTATAACATCTAGGTTACCATCAGAGCAGGGCCATCATTGCTGATGGCTAATTATAGCAAGAATTAGCAAAATGAGTCCTCTTAAGAACTGCATCACAAATCTAATATAAGAAAGCCAAACTTCAAGCCAGAATAAAGCCAACTGCTCTTTGTTCAATAATTGACAAAGAGAACTCAATAGAGTCCCCGTTAGATTTTGTTACACTATATATACAATTACTATTGTGGCTATGCACCTTGTCTCCCACAGTCCTTATATCTATCAGCTGACTTCTTTGTCACATGTTGTGACTGTGACTATGTGTGTGACATGACCATTTCTGTGACTGTCACATGATATTTCCCATGCTCTACCTTAGTAATAATCTAAAGAAAAAGAAATATAAATATTGACTTAGCTATTTTGCCAAGTTATGACACCTAACAAAAGAAGACTAAGACTCGAAGATGTAATGAGGTATAGAGGAGTGGTAGAAGGACTAGAGAGATCAGGCAGAGAGGTCAGATAGAGAGATAGAAGAAGAGGTATTTGATGAAGACAATGTGCTCGAGAGCAAGACGACTTGAGATTGCCACCTCTCTCTACAGCCCATCAAAAGGCTCAAGAGCCATCTATTGTTTAGAGAAAAACCTCAGGAGTAGGATTAGAGGAGTGGGGAGTGGTAGCCAAGTGATCGGAAGAGGTGCCATCTCATCATTTCACTTTTACTATCTTTGGGAATTTGGAAGTTTCCTTTGTTTCTTTTCTTTTGTTGTATTATTGCTTTGTAATTCTAATAAAATACTCTAGGACACAAAAGGGACAAAAATACTCTTCCTCCCATTGTCTCTCCCTCTGTTGCTCTAGAGCTGAAAGGCTATTTGAGTAATTTGAGGTTTTCTTTTGTGTCTACTTTATGAAAACTCTATAAAACTTCCCTCGAAGGGAGACTCAAGCCTCAACAGACTCAGGCATTCACTTATGCTAGGAGCTAATCACTTGCTACGTGTTTTTGGAGTAGGCTTCTAGTTGTACAGTCAGCTGAAGTAGAGCCTGCATGATGGCATGGGAGTTCTAGGTAGTACTGCTATATCAACGGCGAGCCAGGCTACTAAACTAGATAAGGGCAGTAGTGTCATGACATGAGATAAACGTGTGCCTTAGGGATCCTATTACAGTGAGAGTTTGCTCAAGTGGATACTAAAAATATTTCTTCTTTCTTAGGTTTCTATTAAATATATTTTGGATATTCTTTGGACTTCTATCTTTAGTAAGCTCTCTATTATTTGATTTATCTCTCCAGTACCTACTTGTTTAGTACACAATTGTGAAGCAGTTTGGAGATTTTGTCTCTCTGACCTTGCTTTCACCTTTGTTTTGTGATCAAACCTTTTGATTCCCATTACCAGAGTCTACTTTTTTGGGTTCTCTATTAATGCTAAGTACTATCTATTCTCCAAAGTAGTACAATATATCCATTTCAGAGTGTAATTCTATTTATAACTCTTTTCCTTCATCCTCCACCCATTCTGTCTTTAATACCCAAAGAGTATAGAGAGAGAACAGATTGGGCTAAGGACAGTTATCCACTCTATACTAGGCCTGACAATAGCTTGGTTTTTGAATGCAATGGAACCAGATTCACCAATCAATATGTTGTTCCTTACTGTTCTCAACTTTTTCTTCTCTTTGATTGTCATTCCAATGTTGAGATTTCTGCTAGATTGGGAACTGTCAAGTATCTGAGCAAATATATCTACAAGGGTCCTGATAGAGCAACTATGGAGATTAGTGTAAAACTCTAGCCACAATGACTTAAGTCCACTCCAAGTCAGAGTTGACAAGGAGAACTCAATAGAGTTCCTATTTGATTTTGTATACTACTTATACATTTTACTATAGTAGCTATACAACATCCTCCTGTGCTCCTTATGTTATTCCTGTCATGTGTCTACCTCATCACATGTTGTGACTGTGACATGTAACCTTGTATGATGTGACCAATGTGTGACTGATATGTGACCAATATCATACTTTGTGACTATGTGACTGTCACATAATGCTTTTCCATGCTCCACCTTAGTGATGATCTAACTAAATAAAACAAAACAAAACAAAAAGAAAAATAGAAAATGACTTAGCTGTTTTGCCAAGTCATGACATCTCCTAGTCAGCTTTTGAGCTGTCCTAAAAAATGTGAGGTTCTGATGATCCAACCAGATCTCAATTTTGTGTGGATGTCCTTTCAAATAATGCCTGTACTCCTCTAGTCCCTGAATTACCACAAGTAGCTCTTTGTTATAGATTTCATAGTTCCTTTCATAGACATCTAATGACTTGGAAAAGAAAGCCACTGGGTACCACAAATTGGTTTGTATATCTTTTTGTAATAAAACTGCACCTGTTGCAAAGTCGCTAGTATTAGTAGATAACTTAAAGAGATCTTTGTCATTTGGTATTCTCAGGACTGGAACCATGGTAAATATAAGACTTTAGCCAAGATAACTTAAATCCACTCCAAGTTCAAGTTAACAAGGAGAACTCAATAGAGTTCCCATTTTATTCTCTATACTACTTATACATTTTACTTTGGTGGCTATGCAATATCCTCCCATGGTCCTCATGTTATTTCTGTCATATGACTATCTCATCACATGCTGTGACCGTGATGTGTGATATGACCTTGTGTGAATAATATCACATCTTTGTGACTCTGTGACTGTCACATGATATTTCCCACACTCCACCTTAGTAATAATCTAAAAGAAAAGAAAAGAAAAAGAAAAGAAATATAAATATTGACTTAGCCATTTTGCCAAGTCATGATAGTAAAGGCCTTTTTCAGTATCTCAAAAGCATTTTGTTACTCAATGCCCCAATTCTAGGTACAATCCTTCTTGGTCAAGTCAGAGAGTGGTTTTGACATCTTGGTAAAGTTCTCAATAGACCTACAATAGAAATTTGTAAAGCCTAAGAATGCTTGTACTTGCTTGACTTTTGTTGGTACTAGCTATCACAAATGGCCACTTACTAATTTGTGATTGGTTGATTGGATATTCAAAAAGCTCAAAAAAGCAAAGTTTAGATAAGCAGCAAAGATGTTGTTAAGTCTAAGGTCTAATCCTCAGACTATAAGTCCTTATATAGTTAATTGTGATGGTTTGTGCACTAGTACAGATCATCACCTGATTACTACCTATTGTTCTACATATGGTAGTGTCTTTGTACTGGAATAATGATAACCTAACCATATGGAGGCTGTCCTTTGTTCTAAGAAAAGGACAG
>Ga0153991_1000211_pt1 | contig 14749 bp, 10 predicted proteins | sample TSNC075MetaG_FD_104681 | JGI IMG/M metagenome (GOLD analysis project Ga0153991, IMG submission 104681) | Attine ant fungus gardens microbial communities from North Carolina, USA - TSNC075 MetaG | ecosystem: Host-associated > Fungi > Mycelium > Unclassified | place: USA: North Carolina, Jones...
CAGCTGGGATTCCATTTGTGCCGTAAAGCCTTCATCTACTATATCCGGGAAGGAACTCTTCATAATTCCGTTTACAACATCACCCAGCTCGGTTATATACAGATTTTTATTCTCTTTAATAATGTACCGGCGGCCCAGAAGCGTCGTAATCGTAGGCGCATAGGTGCTGGGGCGTCCAATGCCGCACTCCTCCATAGCCCGAACCAGACCGGCTTCCGTAAAATGGGCCGGCGGCTGTGTAAAATGCTGCTTCGGAAGGTACTCCTGCAGAGCAATCCGGCTCTCCGTCGTCAGCTTCTCCAGTTGATTCTGCTTCTCCAGCTTCTCTTCGCCGGCGTCGTATATCAGCAGGAAACCATCAAAGGTCTGTACATTCGTCGAAGCCGCAAAGCTATGGCTGCCGGCCTTAATTTTCACAGTCGTATTATCAAACCGGGCATCCTGCATCCGGCTGGCTGCAAACCGCTTCCAAATCAACTGATACAGACGCAGCTGATCCCGGCTCAGGGATTCCTTAATCGCAGAAGGGGTCCGGCGGATATCCGTGGGCCGGATTGCTTCATGAGCATCCTGGATCTTGCCCTTCTGACGGCTGGAAGGCTCTCTCGATGCCACATACTCTTCGCCATAAGCCGCAGCGATATGTTCTCTGGCGGCCTGATCCGCCTCCTCGGCAATACGGGTGGAGTCCGTACGCAGGTACGTAATAATACCGATGGTGCCGCTCCCCTTAATCTCTACGCCCTCGTAGAGCTGCTGCGCAATCCGCATCGTCTTTTGAGGGGAAAAATTCAGGGTCTTCGCCGCCTCCTGCTGCAAGGTACTGGTCGTAAAGGGCAAGGGGGCCTTACGGGTTTTACCGGTCTTTTTGATATCCGTAATGGTGAATTCGGCATCCTTCAGATCCTGAATCACCTGCTTCACATCTTCCTCACTGGTCAGCTTCTTCTTATCACTATAATGTATCGTCAGAGGCTTCTTAGACTGATCCACCAGGACCTCCGCCTCCAAGGTCCAATATTCTTCCGGAATAAAAGCATTCACCTCGTCCTCACGTACACAGATCATGCTTAACGCTGCAGACTGTACACGTCCTGCACTTAAGCCCCGCTTCACCTTCTTCCACAGGAGCGGGCTGATGCTGTATCCCACAATCCGGTCCAGCATTCTGCGGGCCTGCTGCGCATCCACCAGATTCATATTCAATTCTCGCGGCTCCTTTAACGAAGCCTTCACGGCATTTTGCGTAATTTCATTAAAGCTGATTCGGCGGGCCCGCTTTTCATCCAGCTTCAAGGCTTCCCGCAAATGCCAGGCAATCGCCTCACCTTCCCGATCCGGGTCAGTTGCCAGATATACTTTATCTGCTTTTTTCGCCTTCTTCCGAAGGGTGGCCAATACGTCGCCTTTACCGCGGATGGTAATATACTTTGGTTCATAATCATTGTCCGGTCCGATGCCCAATTGGCTTTTCGGCAAGTCCCGTACATGTCCGCCAGATGCTTCTACATCATAATTTGATCCTAAGAATTTCTTTATCGTCTTAACCTTTGCAGGGGATTCTACTATAATAAGATTATGTGCCACAAAATTCTCCTTCTGTATCATTACTGTATTTCTTCTATATATAATACAGACCTAATTGACATGAAACGAGACAACTATACACCATTTCACCACCAATTTCAACCCTCTTCCCTTTCTTTTCAAAAATAAATTATATAGTATCCTATTTGAGTTGTTTCTATTAACTAAAAAAGGCAGCTATTTTCACAGCCGCCTGCTGTATTGATTGCCGCCCTCCTGACGTATACAGCCCTTTAACTCCAGCTGCAGCAGATACATCAAGAGGGCGCTGATACTCCATCCGGTCTCCTGGCTTAACTCCTCTAGATGCTTCGGGGTCATCTCCAGGCTGGCATAGATTTCTGCCTCTTCCGGCGACAGTGCCGGCATACTCTTCCCCTTCTCCGAAGTCTCCTCCGCCATTCCCAATGCCAGAAAAACATCCTCTAAAGAAGTCATGATTTCTGCGCCCTGCCGGATCAGCTGATTACACCCCAGACTCAGAGAGTCCCCCATGCGTCCCGGAACTGCCATAACCTCCCGCCCCTGCTCTAGTGCCTGATCCGCTGTAATCAGGGAACCACTTTTCTCTCTGGCCTCTACAACAATCACCAAGTCCGCCAGTCCGCTGATAATTCGGTTACGCATTGGGAAACGATAAGGTGCTGCCATTTTCCCCGGCGTATATTCGGATAAAATGCCGCCCCGCCGGGCAAGCAGCGCATATAGCTCCCGATGAGAAGAAGGATAACAGATATCCGCCCCACATCCTAAAACAGCATAAGAACTCCCGCCAGCTTCCAATGCACTCCTCTGGCTAAATCCATCAATCCCAAGGGCCATTCCACTGATAACGGGAATACCCCTCCAGGCCAATTCCCGCCCAATTGCCTGGGCAGTCTCCCGCCCATAGTGACTGCACCGCCTGGCTCCTACTACTGCTGCCGCAGGTAAGTGCTCCGGCGGAAGCATTCCTTTAACAAAAATTCCATACGGTCTGCCATAAATACTCTTCAGCCGGGAAGGATATTCCGTATCCGTAAGAAGTACCATGCGGATCCCTCCAGCTTCCATGGCTTCATATTCTCTCTGCAGGGAAGCAAAATTCCGCCTGCTCTCCCGCAGCTCTTCTGCCTGTTTCGCCCTCAGCGGAAGGGCCTCTGTGTGAAAAATGGCTTCGGGCGCGCCGCATTGCTCCAGCATCCGTTTGATCGCCGCTGGGCCAATGGTCTCCAGACTTAACAGCCAATACCACAGTTCTCTTTCTTCCATATGATCACCCCCAAAACCTTTGGTCCAGCCCCCGGTATCCGATGGCTTCGCTAAGATGTGCCTCCTGAATGTTCACTTCTCCGTCCATATCCGCAATAGTCCTGGCCACTTTTAAAATCCTGTGATAGGCTCTGGCGCTCAGACCCATTTTCTGAAAAACCGCCTCCATTAAACGTGTCTCTGCGGCTCCCAGCCGGCAATAGGCTTCCAAATCAGAACTCTTCATCCGGGAGTTAAAGAAGATCTGCCTCCCACTAAAGCGTTCTTGCTGTATTTCCCATGCCTGTCTGACTCTCGCCCGGATACTGGCGGAGGATTCATTCTCCTTCCTGCTCCCAATTTCACTATACGTAACGGGAGGTGCTTCTACACATACATCCATCCGGTCCAAAAGGGGACGGCTGATTCTCTGAAGATAACGCCTGACCTCTGCTTCCGCACATTGACACCGGTTTCGGTTCGGGTAATATCCACATCGACAAGGATTCATCGCCGCGCACAATACCAGATCTGCCGGAAACCGGTAAGAACCGTGCACCCTGGAAATCAGGACGCTCCGGTCCTCCAGAGGCTGCCGCAGAACCTCCAGGGCCGTCTTTTGAAACTCCGGGAGTTCGTCCAGAAATAACACGCCCCTGTGAGCCAGAGAAATCTCGCCTGGTCTCGGCGTGCGTCCGCCGCCTACCAGGGCATGGGCAGAAATGGTATGATGAGGTGCCCGGAAGGGGCGGCTTGCCCGGAGAGGCTGTTCTGCGGACAAGAGACCACTGATGCTATACACCCGTGAGACCTCCAGACTCTCTTCCCAGGTCAGCTTCGGAAGAATCGTCGGCAGCCGTCTGGCAATCATCGTCTTACCGGAGCCGGGGGGACCCACAAACAGAAGATTATGCATTCCTGCCGCCGCTACCTCAGCCGCACGTTTCATAGCCGCCTGTCCATTAATTTCAGAGAAATCGACTGTGAATTCTGCTTGCTCTCTGCTGCTGTCATAAGCAGTTACCGGCTCTGCCGGATAAGAATCCGGATCCTTCAGGAAATTGACCGCCTCCATCAGCGTTTCAATTCCCACCGTGCGGATGCCGGATACGACCGCTCCTTCCGCCGCATTTTTCTTCGGCATCAGGCAGGTATGAAATCCACACCCTCTGGCTGCCAGGACCATGTTTAAGATCCCATGTACCGGGCACAATGTGCCATCCAGCCCCAGTTCTCCCAGCAGAGCCACTCCCTCCAGTGCCTCTCCCTGCAAATACTCATAAGAAGCCAGTATCCCTACGGCAATGGCCAAGTCAAAGGAAGTTCCCTCCTTACGGACATCTGCCGGAGCCAGATTAATCGTAATCTTTTTAGCCGGTATGGAAAATCCGGAATTACGCAAGGAGGTCCGGACTCTTTCACGAGCCTCCCGCACCTCCGAAGATAAATAACCTACCAGAGAAAAATCCGGCAATCCGGGAGACACATCCACTTCTACCGCTACCAGCATTCCATCAATTCCCCGCAATGCAATACTATTCACTTTTGTATACAAATGCAAACTCCTTTTAATCCGGTAAACAAGGGAGAGGAATCTCTCCTTCCGACTCGTAATGTCAATAGAAAAATTCAGACTTTAAACAGATGGGAACATCCATAGAGAATAACACTTATCATGCATTCTAGCACAGCCGCCGGAACTTGTAAACACTTTCTATTTAATTTTTTAAACTTACAGACTCTCTCCCAAAATCTCCGTACCCCTTTACAAGAACGTTTGTTCCTTGTATAATAGAATGATACCACACAAAGTGCGTAGCAATCCACAGGTATCAGAGAGCGCAAAGTGCGTAACAATCCACAGTCATCAGAGAGGAGGTTCCTCATGCCGGAGCGCATTATTTTTCATGTAGATGTTAATTCTGCCTTTTTAAGCTGGAAGGCGGCTTATCAGATTCGGCAGCAGGGCTCGATGGTGGATCTGAGGGAAATTCCCTCTGCCATCGGCGGCAGTGAGGCAAACCGCCATGGAGTGGTACTGGCCAAGTCCATCCCTGCGAAGAAATATGGCGTCCGCACCGGGGAGCCTCTGGTTCACGCACGGCAGAAATGCCCTGAGCTGGTGGTGGTACCTCCGGATTTCCCCCTATATATCACCTCTTCCCAGGCTTTTATCGAGATTCTGAAGCAGTCTGCCCCAGTCGTGGAACAGTGTTCCATTGATGAAGCATTCTGCGATATGACCGGTACGGAATTGCTCTATGGATCCCTCCCGGACTTTGCCATTAAGCTGAAAGACCGCATTTACCAGGAGCTTGGCTTTACCGTCAATATCGGAATTTCTTCCAATAAGCTGCTGGCCAAGATGGCTTCAGACTTCCGCAAGCCCAACCTTGTCCACACTCTCTTCCCCGATGAAATCCCGACGAAGATGTGGCCCATGCCGGTGGGTGAACTGTACCTGGTAGGACGCTCCGCCGAGAAGAAGCTCCATACACTGGGGATTCGCACGATAGGGGATCTGGCCCGGGCCGATATCCGCGTCTTGAAATCGCATTTGAAGAAGCATGGAGAGACCATCTGGCAATATGCCAATGGTCTCAGTGACGAGCCGGTGGTGTCCGAATCACCGGACAATAAATGTATCGGGAATTCTACTACCATCGCCCACGATGTTGCGAACCCCGAAGAAGCCAAACAGATACTCCTGGCTCTGACAGAGACCGTAACTGCCAGACTCCGTTCGGATCACAAAAAGGCCGCCTGTATCTCGGTGGCCATCACCGACTGCAATTTTCACTCGGCTTCTCATCAGGCCACACTGCAATCCGCCAGTGACGTAACAGCCGAAATATACGGTACCGTCTGCCAGCTCTTTGACACCCTCTGGGACCGCACCCCCATCCGCCTGCTGGGAGTCCAGACCACCCGCCTGTCTCAGGAGACTCTGATCCAGGGCAGTCTTTTTGACACCGGTAAAAGAGAAAAGCTCACCAAGCTGGATGCTGCTGTCGATACCATCCGGAACCGCTTCGGTGATGATGCCGTTAAGCGGGCCTGCTTTGTAAAAAGCGACCAGGAACACATGTCCGGCGGACTCAGCCAAGCAAAAAGACGTGCCTCCTCCGGGAAGACACGTCCTACTGATTCTTAAATACTACCGGTTACTTCCTGCATATTCGCAAGAAACTCCTCTAACACTGCATCCTGGGGTGTTTCAGATTCGAAATCCAACTGGAACCATACCAGGCTGTCTTCCAATTCCATATAGCCCACATAGCTATAAGAAGGATACTCTGCCAGTATAATGCTGCTTATGGTTATGTAATGGTAAGTTAAATCACCTGCCACTTTTGTCTGCATTTCCGAAGCATTGATATCGGAATAATACCCTAGACTTTCCAAAAATTCCGGCATCTCCAGAACTTCCGCATCCAATTCCTCTGCTGTGCGGTATTCCTTCTCCCAAAGCGAGAACTCCGCATTGGATGCCAGTTCATCGTTATACAAACACAGGCTGTTTGACAGCTGATAATCACAGATATACCCGGAGGGCCAACGGATCTGCAGCTGATGCTTGGCTTCTCCGGCAGTCAGCACAAATTCCCCTGCTTCCGTAATAGCCTCATACTCATCCTGCATCAGATCGGTCACATCCAATTCCAGATCCAGGTCACCTGCCGAGCCGGCTGTGCCGCTCTCCGCCTGCAGGGCTTCCGCAGGAATCTCAATTTTGTCCACTGTATTATAGCTCATATTCTCTGCAGCGACTTTCATTACCTCGAAAGAGGATCCCTCCAGCTCGGTTCCTTCAAAGAGTTTGCTGAAGCCTTCCGCCCAGTCCGCTTCCATCTTAACGAGCCTGCAGTCTTCCTGCGCCGCATAATAGGTGACCGGCAATTCCAGCGCACTTAAATCACCATTCAGGCCACCACCTATAAGAGCCTCGGTCATCCCCGTAATCCCTTCCAGGGAATTCCCTTTAAAGACAAACCTCAGTTCATAGCATTCTTCATCGCCAATCTTTACGAACTGATCGCTAAGAGTCCAGTCGGACATATCTCCCATAATAATGTCACTCAGATTGGTCATTCCGCTAAAGGTATTCGCCGAATCCTCATCGCCGCCTTCCGTATAGGACCATTCTCCATCCTGCAGTAGATACGTCTTCAGGATCCCGTCCTCTATTAAGGAATAAGTTTCGTTGGACATCGCCTGACTTTGCCCCAGCACATTTATCTCCATATTCAGATTATTATGGGACACCTGCTCTTTTATACGGCTTTCTATCTGCGCAGTCATGGTCATATCCATCTGCAGCGTAACCCCGGAAGACTTTATCTGCGCCGCCATCTCCATGGTCATATCCATTTTCGAAGAGTCCGATTCTTCCATGAATGCCTTCATCTTCGTAATGACTTCCTCCTTAGACAGCATTTCGGCTTTTCCCGCTGTCTCTTTCGTGCAGCCGCCCAAACATAAAGCGGATATAAGAAAAAGCACTAACAGGAAACCGGATTTCTTTCGCTTGTTCAAACCTTTTCTTCCCCTCCTTTTACCTTCGCCTTACCCAGAGCCTGTTCGATATCTGCAATAATATCCTCCACGGCTTCAATGCCTACGCTAAAACGGATCAGATCCGGCTGTACTCCTGCTTCGATCAGCTTCTCGTCGCTTAACTGACGGTGGGTATGGCTGGCCGGATGGAGTACCGAAGTTCTGGCATCTGCCACATGGGTAACAATTGCGCCCAACTTCAGGCTGTCCATGAAACGGATCGACTGCTCTCTCCCGCCCTTCAGGCCAAAAGCAATTACACCGCAGGTTCCATTTGGCATATATTTCTTCGCCAGCTCATAGTAAAGATTCCCCGGCAGTCCCGGATAATTCACCCAGGCAACCTCCGGGCGGGACTGCAGATACTCCGCCACCCTCTGGGCATTCTCACAATGACGGGGGACTCTTAAGTGAAGGGTCTCCAGCCCCAGGTTCAGCAGAAACGCGTTTTGAGGCGATTGGCAGCTGCCCAGATCTCGCATCAGCTGGGCCACTGCTTTCATAATATACCCCATTTTGCCAAACTTCTCCGCATATACGATCCCATGGTAGGAATCATCCGGCTGCGTCATGCCCGGATATTTGTCCGCATGGGCCAGCCAGTCGAAATTCCCGCTATCCACAATACAGCCTCCTACGGCTGCCGCATGACCATCCATATACTTCGTGGTAGAATGAATGACAATATCCGCGCCCCATTCAAAAGGACGGCAGTTGATCGGGGTCGCAAAAGTATTATCAATTATCAAAGGAACGCCATGACTGTGCGCTGCTTTCGCAAATTTTTCGATATCCAGTACTACCAGAGACGGGTTCGCAATGGTCTCCGCAAATACTGCACGGGTATTGGGACGAAAGGCCTTCACCAATTCCTCTTCCGGCACATCCGGATCCACCAGCGTGAATTCGATTCCCAGCTTCTTCAGGGTCACCGTAAACAGATTCGAGGTGCCTCCGTAAATGGTAGCTGAGCTGACCACATGATCCCCTGCCGAGCAGATGTTAAAGATACTTAAGAAGCTGGCCGCCTGTCCGGAAGAAGTCAGCATGGCGCCGACTCCGCCCTCCAGATCACAGATCTTAGCCGCTACCGCATCACAGGTAGGGTTCTGCAGACGGGAATAGAAATAGCCTTCCGCTTCCAGATCAAACAGCTTGCCCATATAATCGCTGGTACCATATTTAAAGGTTGTACTCTGATAAATCGGCAGAATCCGCGGCTCGCCATTCTTCGGCTGCCACCCTCCCTGAATACAGATTGTGTCTCGTGAAAATTGCTTCATTCTTATATCCTCCTGACTATATCCTCTTAAAGAACCTTGATCAGACCAGTATACGAAATTTCCATTCTTCCGTCAATGGGGTTCTTCTATAAAAAGGATTAGGAGTAGTCTTTTTTCTGAATTTATGTTAAAGTAAAGTATCTATGAGGATATAACCGTAACCCGAAAGGAGACAGCAATGAGCTATACTGACAAAAAATACCTGGAATCGCTCTCTTACCGTTTTCCCTCCATTGCAAAGGCAAGTTCTGAGATCATCAATTTATCTTCCATTCTGCAGCTTCCCAAAGGAACCGAACATTTTCTGACGGATCTCCACGGCGAATATGAACAATTTGTCCATATTTTAAAGAATGGCTCCGGTACCGTACGAGGCAAAATTGATGATGTATTTGGTTTTGAACTATCTCTGGAGGATAAGAAGGAGCTGGCTACTCTGATCTACTACCCGGAGGAAAAGATCAAGCTGATCCAGAAAAGCGGCGTCAACATGCATGACTGGTATCGCACAATGCTTCTGCGCCTGATCCGTATGGCCAAGCGCGCCTCAATGAAATACACTCGTTCCAAAGTCCGTAAATCCATCGAGCCGGAATTCGCTTATATCATTGAAGAGCTCATGTCACAGAATGATGTCATTGCCAAGGAAGGCTATTATGAGAGCATCCTGGAAGCCATTATCCGCACCGGCCAGGCAACGGAATGTGTTAAGGCATTTGCCCATACCATTCAGCGGCTGGTGGTAAACCACTTACATATTTTGGGCGACATCTATGACCGCGGTCCCGGTCCTCATATTATTATGGACACATTGATGGGACAGCATTCCGTGGACATTCAGTGGGGGAACCATGATGTAGTCTGGATGGGCGCCGCCTGCGGCAATCTGGCCTGTATTGCTACCGTACTCCGTCTGACAGCCCGTTACGGCAATCTGGATACCATTGAGGACGGCTACGGAATTAATCTGATTCCTCTGATAAAATTTGCCATGGACGTCTATGGAGACGACGACTGCGAATGCTTCAAGGTGAAATACGATCCGGAGACCTATGAACTGAGCGACCTGCCTTCGGATATGAAAATGCATAAAGCGGTGGCTGTACTGCAGTTCAAGCTGGAAGGACAGATGATCAAACGTCACCCCGAATTCCAGATGGAAGACCGCCTGTTGTTAGAAAAAGTGGATTATCTGAATAAAAAGATTCACTTGTACGGACAGGACTACGATCTGGAAGATGTGTCCTTCCCAACCATTGATCCTGCGGATCCTTACAAACTCAGCGAAGCAGAAGAGAATCTGATGGAGCGCCTGCGGAGCGCATTCCTGGGCTGTTCCAAGCTGCAGGCCCATGTCCGTTTCTTACTGAGCAAAGGCAGCCTCTACCTGATCCATAACTCGAACCTGCTCTTCCACGGCTCCATTCCGATGAATGCCGACGGGAGCTTTCGCAGCGTAACGATGGAAGGAAAGACCTATCAGGGACGGGCGCTTATGGATATTCTGGACAATTATGTGCGCCGTGGTTATTATCTGGATCCCGGTCCTGAGAAAGATTATGCTACGGATATTATTTACTTCCTCTGGACAAACGCCGCCTCTCCACTGTTTGGAAAAGAGCGGATGACTACCTTTGAACGCTATCTGATCAAAGACAAAAAGGCCCACGAAGAGCCGAAAGCGCCTTACTACAAGCTCTATAATAACGAAGAAATCATTAATCAGATTTTTGATGAATTTGATTTGAAGCATGAGAAATCCCACATTATTAACGGCCACGTTCCTGTAAAGCAGAAGAAAGGCGAATCCCCCATCAAATGCGGCGGGAAGCTGCTGGTCATCGACGGAGGTTTCTCCAGAGCGTACCAGTCCACCACAGGCATTGCAGGCTACACGCTGATCGCCAACTCCCTGGGACTGCGGCTGGTCTACCATGAGCCTTTCACCTCCACGGAAGCCGCTATCCAAAGCGGGAGCGACATCCGCTCCGAGACCTTCGTCGTGGAAGCCGTTACCAAGCGCCAGCTGGTAAAGGAAACCGATAACGGCAAGATCCTGATGGAACAGATCCGCGATCTGGCAGCGCTCTTGTCCGCCTACCGTTCCGGTGAACTGCGGGAAAGAGAATAAAGAGTATTGCGGCCGCTGATTACTCAGCGGCCTCTGCTATCTGCCAGTGCCATGGATTTCACTTGCATCAATGCTTTAGCAACAGCGGGAATGGCAATCACCGCCAGCGTAACCAGAGCCTCTGCCCCAAGATACCCCCCATTATATCCGAGAGAATACAGAGCCGGATTCATTCCTTCCGGTGCGTAATAATAGAAGAATACGTAACCGGACAGAAAGGAAAACACGAAACGTCCCAACACCCCGGCGATATAGCCCTTAAGCAAACCGTGGCGCTTATCGCAGAACAGGCCGGACAGACCCAGCGCACCAAAGGCCAGCGGATAGTCACAGAGCATCTGCGGGATGCTTAGCACATAAGGATCAATAATCAGCTGCAGCATTCCATAAGCCACACCCGACATAATCCCCGCCTTCAAACCATACCAATAACCGATCAGCGTCAGAAACAGCATGCTGCACAGCGTTATGGAACCTCCCATCGGCATCTTAAACAGCTTAAAATTTGAAAGTACCAGACCCAGCGCCATGGCAGCCGCCGAAAATGCAATCTGCTGGGTTGTAATCTTACGCCCGGTCTTTCGCCGTCCCCAGTAGAGTGCCAGTGCCATACAGAGTAGAATCACAATCACAATACAGACATAGCCAAAGGTAGTCGGTATGTATTGAATCTCTCCCCACTCGTTTTCCATCGGGGTTGCAAACAAACTCCACATAAAAAATCCTCCTTGTCAATAATGGCAGGAGGGGAACGAAATTATTACTTTAGCTTCCTTACGCCGGCATTATCCGGGTCAAGTAATAAGGGTTTTCGTCTCAGCCCCTAATGGGACTCCCCTAGCCTACGGTAAAATTGTACCGGATCCGCAGGGCCTTGTCAATCCCTGCGTCCGGATTTGTAAAATTTTGTAAGTTTTTTCTCTCTTACCTTTTCATTGGCATGATCATGAAAGGGAGAAAAAATCTGTTATTCCTGGATGTGCTCCAGCCCCTGGTTTAAGATCGTGCACACATGGTGATCGGAAAGCATATAGTAGATCGTCCTTCCATCCCGCCGGAATTTTACCAGCTGGCTTTGCTTCAGCACCCGCAGCTGGTGTGAAATAGAGCTTTGGGACATGCCGATACTGTCGGCAATATCCTGTACACACATTTCCCCTTCCAGAAGGGTATAGAGAATTTTCACTCTGGTCTGATCGCCAAATATTTTAAAAAGCTCGGCCAGATAATATAATTCGTCATCGGTGGGCATAATTGTCTCCTTCTATTTGGTCCATATGGACAGCTTCATTTTCTGCAGGCGGGAAAAGGCATTGGTATCTGCTTCCAGGGGCCGGCTGAAGTCAGTGTTGATCTTATTGCGGATCTCCAGCATCCTTTGGTCGGTGGCTGCAATGGTCTCCGCACATTCACGAAGCTCTTCCATAATCTCTTCCTCATTGGAAACAGTTTTTTTGTAGTTTACCTGATGCTCCAGGCTGGCCCAGAAATCCATAGCAATAGTACGGATTTGTACTTCTACCCGCACCAGCCGTTTCTGGTCGGAAAAATATACCGGAGTCTCTATAATTAGGTGCAGGCTGCGGTAGCCATTGGCCTTCGGTGCTTTAATATAATCCTTCTCTTCAATCAGCTTGATATCATCCTGATTGGTTAACATCGATGCAACCGCATAGATATCATCAATGAAGGAGCAAATGACCCGTACACCGGCGATGTCGTTCAGATTTCTTTCTAAGCTTTCCACCGAGACCGGAAGATCATTTTTCTGAAGCTTCTTCGCAATGCTGATGGGTTTCTTAATCCGGCAGCTGATGAATTCGATGGGATTCCGCTGGTAGCGCACAGACAATTCTGTATTTAATACCTCTAATTTTGTGCGGATCTCTTTGATGGCGCAGTCGTACATCATCATCAGCTCCTGATATTGGACGGCCTGTCCCAGGAAAAGCTGCGCGTTGTCCGCGACTTCCTTGATATCGATTGTATTGAGAATCTCCATTCGTTCCGGAATGATTTTTTCAGGTAAATTGGACATGCTATTCTCCTCGCTTTTGCTTGCCATTGGTTAATTATAACAAGTCCGCGGGGGAAAATCAATAAAACAACTATGAAGTGTATGTGAAAAAAGTGCGAAGGGGGAGTATGGTTTTTGGGCTCTTGGTTGACAGAGGGGGAGGGGATCGGTATAATGCGTCATAGCAGGTGAAGTGCTCTGGGAATTTGGAAGATTGAGGGGAAGATTTTATGACATTACAGCAGATGAAGTATGCGATTATGGTGGCGGATTGTGGGTCTTTGAATGAGGCGGCGAAGCGGTTGTTTATTTCCCAGCCGAGTTTGTCAGGGGCGGTGAAGGAGCTGGAGGCGGAGCTGGGGATGGAGATTTTCTTCCGGTCGAACCGGGGGGTTAAGGTGACACCGGCGGGGGAGGAGTTCCTGGGGTATGCAAAGCAGGTGACGGAGCAGTACCGGCTACTGGAAGACCGGTTTGTCAATAAGAGGTCGAAGCAGAAGTTCAGTGTGTCGGCCCAGCATTACACTTTTGCGGTGAAGGCTTTTTCGGAGCTGGTGAAGGAGGTTGGGATTGATGAGTATGAGTTTGCTTTTTACGAGACCCGTACCTATGATATTATGGAGAATGTGCGGAACTTTAAAAGTGAACTGGGGATTTTGTATGTAGATGATTTTAATGAAAAGGTGATCCGGAAACTGTTGGCAGATAATAGTCTGGAATTCTATGAGCTGTTTACGTGTGATACTTATGCATATATTAGCAAGGCGCATCCGCTGGCAGATCAGGAGGAAATTGCGATAGAGGAGCTGGAGGAGTATCCTTGCCTGTCCTTTGATCAGGGGAACAATCATTCCTTTTATCTGGCGGAGGAGGTTATGAGTGCTCATGGGTATAAACGGCTTATTAAGGTCAGTGACCGGGCAACGGTGCTGAATCTGATGGTGGCCCTGAATGGGTATACTCTTTGTTCGGGGATCATCTGTGAGGAGTTAAATGGGGCAGAGCACCGGACGGTGAAGTTAAAGGGGGGAACTCCTATGCGGATTGGCTATATCTGTCGGCGGGATAGCCGGAAAAGTATGCTTGCTAAGAGATATTTGGAACTTTTGAAGGAATAGGAAAAACCTATAACCGACTTTAGCTTTTCCGTAGTAACACCTTTGTGGGATTTCTGATAAGATAAGAGCATAGCAAAGGCTGAGGCGCAGAGCCGGTACACGATAGCCTGGAAGGAGGAACCAGATGCGTAAGCAGAGCGTACAGAATATTAACGTCAATAGCATGATGATGTGCTACTGTGATTCTATGTGTGGAATGACGGTTGATTTTGCTGCGCTGATCCCCAGGTAAACCTTTTGGAAGTCAGGTGATATTCGGGCAGGTGCGCAGAATGCATCTGCTTTTTTCATTTCATAGAAAAATACTCCTATGAAAGAGCTCATGTAAAAAGAGGAGGAAAAAGTTATGATTACATTAGAGCATGTAACCAGGGAATTTAAATCAGGCTGTCAGATTACCCATGCTGTACAGGATGTGAGTCTGCATGTGGAGCGTGGGATGATCTTCGGGATCATAGGGTTGTCCGGGGCAGGTAAATCTACGCTGGTGCGGTGCATGAACTTGCTGGAGCGTCCGGACAGCGGCCGGGTGCTGGTGGGGGGGACGGATATAATGGCTTTGAGGCCGCAGGAGCTGCGGAAAAAACGGAGGAAGATTGGTATTATTTTTCAGCAGTTTAACCTATTTGCCTCCCGGTCCGTTTTTGGCAATGTGGCCTATCCACTGCAGCACAGCGGGAAAAGTAAGGAGGAGATCTGCTCGAAGGTTGAACATCTGCTGGAGCTGGTAGGGCTTTCAGAGAAAGCGGAGGCTTATCCCTCCGAACTGAGCGGCGGACAGAAGCAGCGGGTAGCGATTGCACGGGCGCTGGCAAATGATCCGGAG
>Ga0153991_1000213_pt1 | contig 14692 bp, 10 predicted proteins | sample TSNC075MetaG_FD_104681 | JGI IMG/M metagenome (GOLD analysis project Ga0153991, IMG submission 104681) | Attine ant fungus gardens microbial communities from North Carolina, USA - TSNC075 MetaG | ecosystem: Host-associated > Fungi > Mycelium > Unclassified | place: USA: North Carolina, Jones...
GACCTCAGACTTAACAACATCTTTTGTTACTTGTTTGACTTCACATTTTTGAACTGTTTAAAGTATCAAAGCACCCATCACAAACAGTAAGTGACCTTTTGTGATATCTCCTATATATCTAATCTTTAGAAACCAAAAGAAAAATAAGAATAAAAGAAAAAGAAATATTAACTTAATCAATTTTGCCAAGTCATGACATAGTGACAGAGTTGTCAATTTTGACTGCTACTGAAGTCATGGCAAAAGCTGCATTATACTATTGTATGTTGTTATGAAATTCTCTTGAGGAATAATCATTTCTAGTCAAGTGATTTTGTAGGATTCCAGTAAGTGGTTGGAGAGGGAGTAGTTGGATTTGTTCTTGCAAACAGCACATGCCAAATTTGGGATGATTGACTTATGAAGATGTAAGCTTCTCACAATCAAAGTGAAGAACATGACAGTGAGGACAGCCAACATACATATATATAATGATAAAAAATAAAATAATAATCCCCCTAGGTTGGGCAACCTCAATTATTCCCTTACAAAGACTCTTCCACCCATTGGATGTTCAACATAATGTCATCTAGATCCTGAGCTTGGTTCCAGGCCTAGAAAGTTTGGCTTTGAAGGGTGATCCAAGGAATACCTCCATCACCTGAGGCCAATATGGTCTACATTTGTAAGCAAGACTTGGAGCATATATCCCTTCTCAGAAATGTGATACATTGTTTTTGGAAGAATCAAATTCATCGACAATAAAATAATATCAATGTTTGGGTAACGAGATATCAATGATTTCCAAACCATGTCTTGGAACAACCGATGAGATAATCTAGGTTTGGACCCGACTTTGATCACTTGATGGTCACAAATGTTCCATGACAAGTCCAATTTGGTGCAGCTCCCACATTTACAGCTTGTGCTTCTGATATGTCGATCAAATTCCCACTCGTTGTATTCGGTAAGGCAGTAACAGCTGCTTCAGATGGTTCTACGACCTTGTCCACCTGATAACATCACCCACTCGCACCGTTAATTCCTGGTCACTCTACCTCAGAATTGAATCAATGGCAAACACAGATAAGAATGCTACTACGGTACCGACTATCCAAATTGTCGGTGAGTATCACTCTGTCTTATCGGCTTAATCTATTAGTATGCTCAATTGGCTGCATCTAGAATTCATCGCGAAGCTCGATCATGAACTGCCGCAATCATTGATTGTCAAGCACTCTGACAAGGCGGATGGCGCCAGCCATCTCCGAGATACTGACGGAAAACTCAAGAAGAACACTGAGGGAGAGCAGCATTTCAAGTTGACAAGAAAATGGTGAGTTGAATGTTTCATGCCTAGACAGTGCTAAACATTCGTGCAATGTAGTATTCTCGAGCAAGAAAGTGACCTGGATATTGAGGTACACAGAAAGCATCCTTGGCGACAGAAAATCCTCAGTCCTGGGTGGATTTTCAAGGACGATCCTCCATGTAAAGGCAGGGTCAAGTTCAACGATCTATGGGATCACCTGGTGTCTGAATCACAGAAAGGAACCAAATGTGAGTTGATCTCTGTTTCAACCGCTCCAAATCTGCTCAGGATACTTCAGCAGATTTTAAGGTAAAAATTTCCGATGAAATTCCAGGATTACAATTCTGGATCGTTGCCGAGGTACGCTATCGTTGTTGTTGTCAACATGTAGATTGCCTGTTCAAGTACAACTGTAGGCTTACAAATGTGACCTGAGAGCCCTGAATAAAAAAATAAACATCGCAATCGAGAGTCTGAACAATTTCCGGCCTGTCATGAATCATCTCGGTTCCGCAAGTGATGTGAGTGGGATGATTGTTGAGGTTGGAAAGGCTATCGGTGGAGTAAATTATTGTTGACTAGTACATACATACATTATCTGACCCGAAGCAGTTGGACCCCATAGCGAAATCAATATTTTCTTGCATTGATGTCGTACACCAAGTTGACTCCCTTTTCTATTTCTGACATGAATAATGCTGATATATTTTGCAGCATTTCAAGGCTCAAGAGGAATCCCACAGAGTAGTGAAAAACATGGCAAAGAGCATCAAAATCATAATGGGCCAGCTGGCCAAACTCAAGGACATTCAAAATTCAGATCAACTGCATATTGCTATCAATAAATTTCATAAAATGATAGAAGAAGTGGTGGAGTTTATTGAGGAGTGGCTCAAAAGTTGGCAGGGTGCGTATTCTGTTGTGTGGAATGGATTGACAACTCATTCGTTGATCACAGCTCAACATGTGCTCGTTGTCACGAATAAGGAGAAAGCTATTGAACTGCAGGATAAACTAGATGCTTTTGCGAGGAATTTTGACCGAGATCTTCTTATAGAGATCCGGACAGAGCAAGGTCTGATTTTTGTGTCTGGTATTCAATGTCCAACTTATCTGGATTCTGATTTTAGCCATCATTGCTGAGGGTGTTCGGAAAATTCTAATATATAATAATATTTAATGTCCTTTGGTCGCCACCAAAGGATCAGCTCTTCAGCACCCTCGAACCCGTTCAAATCCTCATGCCAAAACAAAAGCTTCCCACCAGTGTCGGCAACTGTTCTTCAAGGCCATACCTTAGACGAAATCCGACTGAGTGAGCTTCTTCCAACATCAAAGCTCGCCGGCATCGTGCAAGGACACCATTGTGCCAGGGTATTAGACATTTCTCAACGGATTTAGAGGGGAAGAGGGGTGTGAGCGTGTCGGTCATGGTGATGGATCTCATAATGCTGTTCAGGTGTTTGGGGAGAAGGTATTTGAATTTTTCTACAAGGATCTGAACCTCCTCGTACGTGGGATAGAGCAAATGTCTGGGAAGTCTGAGGGCTGGACTTGGGTTTATGCCACGCGGATCTACACACCTGAAGTAAAGTGGGTGGTGAATGGCAAGATTGCTTGCTTGGATCGCTCGACGATGAACAGATATTACATCTCCCTTCCTGGATTGTCGGAAAAGGCCATCATATCAAATGCTGCGAACACCGTCTTTACGAATGTTCGTTCCAGATGTTACCGACGTCCTTGAATGCATAGAACTGGACTTCGAGATTGCGACGAAAGAGAGGAGAAGAGCTGGCACGAATGTTGGCAGCACTGAATGTACGGCGTAACCCTCTTCAGTGGGGATCCTAATCTTCCCTGACGGGACGACTTGACCCAGTCCCCGCTTTGTCGTCTTGAATAACAGTGGACGGATGCATGTCGAGGTGAACAATGGATGGTGAGAAGAACGAACTCAGCAGCACCCCGGGCAAAGGAGTAAATGCTCACCTGAAAAACTGACACAACATCGTGTGCATCGAAACCTGATTCAAGAGTGTGAAAACGGTTTGTCAGATGGGCACACGCGATAGTTAGAACTATGTCACTATGTCACGTCGTTGCCTCGCGTGGGAATATTTGTCTGGGTCTCTGATACAATGAGAAGCGCGTCTCATTCAACCTCTGGCCAAGAAAAGATGTCTGATTTTGGAAGGTTGCCTTCCAAACATGTGACGACCCGGTTATATGCGCCATCTTCAATGATGACTCAGGATTACTGCAAGTTTGGCATCGGCAGGATCGAAAATGTTCCCGATGGCTTGACCATTGTCATCTTTGATCTCATATGCCCTCTCACCTGCTCGGATTGAACATCCCCTTGGCAACAGACTCATTGCTCTTAGGCTCCCATGCAAGAACACGAAGTCTCAGTCTGAAGTGTGCAGAACTGAGGTGTAAGAAAAGTCTGCACTGGCAGACATACTTGTTGCTTACTAATCAATCAGAAACTTATAATAAGAGAAAAAGAGACAAAATAATAGTCCACAGAGGACATATTCAACATACTAGTCATCTGTACACACAGATTTTGGGTCAAGCAAGAGCATACATGGTATTTGTCACAAACTTCATTCAGCCATATCTCCATCAATTCTTCAACAATTCTCACGGTATCAATGGCTCCCAAAAGCCCTTGAAAAGACCTTTCAATTGATACCAGTTATGTCTCAAAGAGATCAATAATGGCCGAGATATTAGGCAGATCAACAGGTAACCACCATGGTACCATTTATTAAATCACCAATATCTTGGAAACTGCCATGATCTAAGCTTTGGTTCTAGGCTCAGCAGAAGCCCTCTTCATACTGCTCAGAATGAGCCTAGAATGACCTCAAGGCGATTAATATTAGTGGAGATATAAAGGCCTCAATGTTTGCACATAAACTTTATTAATTACCCATAGATTCATCTGTTCTTTTCTTAGAACAAAGGACAGCCTCCATATGGTTAAGTTATTGCTATTTACAGCACAAAGGCACTACCATATGTAGAACAATAGGTAGTAGCATGTGATAATCTGTCCTAGTGCACAGACTATCACTTTTCTGTATTTAAGAACTCATAGTCTGAGGATTAGACCTCAGATTTAACAACTACTTTTGTCACTATCTTAACTTTGCATTTTTGAACTTCTCAAGTATCAAACCACCAATCACAAAGTAAGTGACCTTTTGTGATAGTAGCACTCTCTAGCTATGTGATCAGACTATCCTCATAGTAGTACTCTTGACTATGCAATCAGATATTGGACTTTGAATCCTTCTTGTATAACTTGACTCCCTAGCAATGCTAAACTCAGAGCTTTTTATGATATTGTATCTGTGGCTAAGTTACTAGTCCTGTAGTCTCTTTGTATCACAATATCACAAATGGTCACTTACTATTTGTGATAGGTGCTTTGATACTTTAAAAAGTCCAAAAATGCGAAGTTAGACAAGTGACAAAAGATATTATTAAGTCTGAGGTCTAATCCTTAGACAAGGAGTCCTTATATACAGAAAAGTAATGGTCTGTGCACTAGAACAGATCATCACATACTACTATCTATTGTTCTACATATTGTCATGACTTGGCAAAATGGCTAAGTTAATATTTATATTTTTTCTTTTTTTTAGATTATTACTAAGGTAGAGCATGGGAAATATTATGTGACAGTCACATAGTCACAAAGGTGTGACTGAGGTCACAGTCACAGCATGTGACAAAGAAGTCAGCTGATGGACATGAGAAGTAGGAAACAAGGTGCATAGCCACGATAGTAATTGTATATATAGTGTAGCAAATCTAACAGGGACTCTATCAAGTTCTCTTTGTCAATCACTGAGCAAAGAGCAGTTGGCTTTATTCTGGCTTGGAGTTTAGCTTTCTTACACATATGGTAGTGCCTCTGTACTTGAAAATGTGATAACTTAACCATATAGAGGCTGTCCTTTGTTCTAAGAAAAGACAGATGACTATTTATAGGTAATTAATTAAGTCCATGTACAAACATTAAGGCCTTCATATCTCCACTGATATTGATTGCCTTAAGGTTGTTCTAGGCTCATTCTGAGTGGTATAAAGAGGGCTTTTTTGATACCTAGAAGCAAAGCATTGATCATGGTGGTTTCTGAGATATTGGCAATTTAATAAACAGTACCACAGTGGTTACCTACTGATTTACCTGATATCTTGGCCAATATTGACAGCCTCAAAATGTGACTAGTATTGATTAAAAGCTTTTCTTAAGGACTTTCTGGTACTATTGAGACCATAGAAATCATCAAAGAATTGATGAAAATATGGCCAAATAAAGTTTGTAACACTTTGTTTTGACTCAGTCTTGAGTTGAAGCACCTTAATCACTGATCTGATTACTCTAAAAATAGATTTCCACTCTCAAAAACCCAAATAGAGGAAAGAGACAACTGTGGTTACTTGCTTTCTTTCTACTAAGTGGGAGTTTTTATATGTTTAGAGAAATACAAAAAAAATATATAAAAGATAGAGAAAAATAATAAACCCAGTCATAACTCTATTAATATAACAATTGTTCTAGTAGTGATGGAGAATCCTGTACCTTCTTGATTTTCTTGATTATTTCCTATGTATTTTTCCAGGTCCATTCTGCTCTTGTTGAGTTACTAGGTTACTTACTGCCAATTCTGTGGCAATCTCTCCCATTCTTTGCTTACTTCAGCAACTCAGGACCCATTGTTTCTCTTCTTTTTAGAGAATCTCAGATGCTGTTTCCATAGCTATCTGAGGTTTCTTGTTATCCTTTTGCTAGGCTCCTTTGTCTTTGATTATGGAAAATTAGTTTTGATTGATTTTCTATTCTTAGCTATGACTAATTGGGTAATGTTATATTCTATTCTTATCTCCTGCTGGGCTACTGCTTCTATTTTCTTTTGATGGGCATCTTTTCAGACTTTCTTATATAAGGCTTCTTTTTCTAACTAAGTAGTTATTTTCAGTATTAATGCTATGGGGCTGCAGGCTTAACTCCACTGGTTTTTGAGTGATTGGCCTGTCAGTGGTAGTAACCTTATGTCCCTGGGTATACTGCTACATAATTAGATAGCTTATTTTGTCAGTAAAGTCCTCTGTGTCTTCTCTGTATAAGACTCTAGCCAAAACAACTTATGTTATGAATATCGAGTGGGACTATGACTATTACCAACTATGGTCTAATAATAAGTGGTTAGTAGATGAGACAATGGTACTGATGGATGAGAACATTATAATATAGTAATGCATTGAACATTAGAAGATTCCAAACAGACATCAGACTCTTGATATTGACAGGACTTTTTGGAGAAATCTCAAACTATTTCCTTTCTACCTTTGGGACTTGTGCTAAATAGGACAACATTGGACTAACCCATTTATAAACACTGACTCAACTTGTACCTTTATTGCTTCTATCACTAGACTGTCACTTAACTAGTCACTCTCTAGTTACAAGTAGTGTTATCACAATGTAACATTGTCACATTACTAGTTAGGATAAATACAGACCAGAAAGAGAAGGGAATGGCAAGTTCTCTCTTTCTGTATTTCTCTCTGTATTCTCTTTACTCTGAGGAATCAGTACTCTTTCCTGTCTTTGGACAACCTTGAAGGGTGCTACTCAAAGTCTTGCTTATATCTCTCCTTCAATATAACTTCACTGAAAACCTTAACTAGACTCTCTAACAAGAAGTGTAAAGATATCAAGTATTAGATATAGGCTTCAAGTTGAAACACATATTCAACTGTGAGGTCTAGAGTCTTAACACAGACAGTCAAATGAAATATACAAACCAGACCCTAGAACAATACTTGCAGATCTATTATAACTATCAGCAATCCAACTGGTCCAGATTATTACCTTTAGCAGAGTTTATTTACAATAACATACCCTCATCTACCACAGAAATGTATCCCTTCTTTGCAAACAAGGGTTATTACCCCAGTATACAAGTACAAACAATCTGAGAACTCATATCCCAATCAGCCAAAAATTTTGTAGCAAACTTAGAGAAAACTCACACAGAACTAAAATAAGCTATCACAGAGGCACAAAAGTGTTATCAGGGTCCAGCAGATACATGATAAACCATGGCACCTATATTCTAGGCAGAAGATGTAGTATATGTTCTAGCAAAATTTATCAGAACTACCTGACCATCAAAAAAACTCTTAGAACATTACCTAGGCCCATATTCCATAATAGTGAAAGGCTGCAAAAGGGAATTGCATACTGGAACAAATAATAATATGTGATACCAGCTCCCAATTGCATACTAAAGGTTTGAGAGGAAGTAGCTAAAGTGAAGGTTTTCAATAAAAAAAGAAACTAAATATTATACATAGCTTTAGATAAAATAAATTAGATTTGTAGTTGAAAGGAGAGTTATTGTAAGGGAACAGCTCTATTTCCACCCCTGAACTGTATAATGATGCTCCAGAGCAACCTAAGCCTGTTCAAATATTACTAAAGTAATACTTAAACACACTAGTATAGCTCCAATCACACTGACCCTGACACTAAAGAATGTAAACCTAGTATATAATGCAGAAGATCCCTTTAGGAGCCTTATCCTAATCTCTGAGGATTCTCCTGGAGATGAGTTATATCATAATTACAAACTGTAATATTACCTGAGAATTCTTCTGGAGTCTTGTGCCCCAGTTGCCCTTACAGTTATCACAAAAGGTCACTTACTTGTTTTATGATAGGTTGAAATATAGATTTAAAGTGCTTAGAGGCAAAGTTAGACAAGTGACAAAAGATATTGTTAAGTCTGAGGTCTAATCCTCAGACTATGAGTTCTTATATACAGAATTGTGATGGTCTGTGCACTAGAACAGATCATCACATGCTATTACCTATTGTTCTACATATGGTAGTGCCTTTGTGCTATAAATAGCAATAACTTAACCATATTGAGGCTGTCCTTTGTTCTAAGAAAAGGACAGATGAGTATCTATAGGTAACTAATGTACAAACATTGAGGTCTTCATATCTCCAGTGATATTGATTGCCTTGAAGTTTTTTTAGGCTCATTCTGAGTGGTATAAAGAGAGCTTCTCTGATGCCTAGAAACAAAGCATCAATAATGGCAGTTTCTAAGATATTGGCAATTTAATATGTAGTGTTATGAATATTGAGTGGGATTACAGTTATTATCAGCCATGGTCTGATAATGAGTGGTTAGTAGACAAAATGATAGTAATAATAGATGAGGATATTACAATACAGTAATGCATTGAATATCAAAGAGATTCAAAATAGACATCAGACTTTTGCTATAATGATTGACCTTATTGTACACAGGTGTTCACCATGATGCAACCACATAGACTACTTCTTTGTTTCACATTACCTCATATGTCTAATAGCTCAATCAGCGTCTTACTGGTGGGGCATGTTCTTTACTCAGCAGACCTCATGTCTACCATATGTTTCCCTCATTTACTCCTTATGGTACATAGGTATATATATAGTAGATACTCTCCTGTATTCCCTACAGTTTACTAATTGTATTATTCTCTTCTTTTCTTAACTCTCATCTCATCCTCAAGACTTTACTTGAGTGTTGCAATCTGAGTTACTCCTCAAGGTCATAACATTTGGTAAAGTGTTATCAACTCATCTTGAAACTGACGGCAAAACTAGTAGACCAGCTGTTAGTATATTACAAAAATTGCTACTGAACATATAATTGGAGTACAGAAGGTTGAATACCTCAAAGAGCAACTTAGTTCAGTTCACATCAGTGAAGAACAATCAGAGTACCAGGAAGAGTCCAAAGAACAGGACATACAAGAGACAGAATCAGAGGCCAACAAAACAGGCAACGAAGAAGAGGAACTCGATGAGTTAAGCGATGCACCATCAGTAGGACAACTGAAGAGAAACATGTCCAGAACACATGCAGGCATACTAGCACCAATGGCCAGAATAGCACCAGCACCAGCACCAGCAGAAGTTATAAACTACAAATTGATGGTACCAGAACTAGGATGGTTTAATGGGAACAGGAAGACATTCAAAGACTGGTGGAGAGCTATAAAGCTCTACCTCAGAGTAAACAAAGTCATAGACACCAATGAGAAGATCATTGCAATACTAGGAAGGTTCTATGGAGGAACAGCAGGAGCATTTGCACAACAGAAGCTCAACAAGATAGAACAAGATGATAATACACCAAGTTGGGATACTTTCGAAGTAGAGTTACAACTGGTATACAGTGATAAAACAAAAGAAGCTGATGTAGAATGGCATATTGAAATATTCACACAAGGCAGGAAACACATTGCAGACTTCCTTATCAAATTCATGGCTTTAGCAAGCAAAGCACAAATAGATGACTAGCATGCAATATTTTTGCTAAAGAAGAACATAAACCAAGAAATCATCAGAGCCATAATAGCATATTCACCAACTTAAGCTCCAAAGAGTTTAAAACAGTAGAAAGTGGCAATTACAGTAGTAGGATAAGGATACAAGTGAACAAATATCTGCTATGACTACAGAACAGGTTCAGAGATAACCTATGGAGGAATGGGCAAACCAATGGAGATAGGATGACAAAAGAACAACGAACAAGGACACAAACCCAAGTGTTACAACTGTAACAGATTTGGACATGGCAAAAGATTGTCAACAAACAAAGAAAGAGAAGAAACCACAAGGATGCTTCAAGTGTGGCAAAGAAGGACATATCGCCATAGAGTATAGAGCACCTTAACAGATGAAGACTAAAAGTTCACAAATAGGAGACTCAGATGATGAAGAGTAGAAAGGTTTTGGCAAAGGTTCAGAGTAGGCATGATACAATGAACCACTGTAAATAGTTCCACCAAGAATTGATATGTTATTCCACAATGGAGAGAACAATCAAGGAAACTTATAGTGCACCCAACAATCAAAACAAGAGATGGAAGAAAACTCAAGGTCAAGGCATTAATCAACTCCAAATGTACAAATACCACTATTACTAGAAAAACAGTTGAAGAAAAAGAAATACCAACCAAATCACTCCCAAAACCATTTGATGTGTACAACTCAGATAGATCAAGAAATGGGAAAAAGACAATCAAAGAATTTGTACCCTTAGAAATCAACTCAAATGGACATATTGAACAAATTGACGCAGTGTTATCGATAAACAGTGAATGTCCTTAGTAATTACCCTAGGTGGATGTTTAGAAAGAACTCGATGGAGTTCTTTATTGTATTGAGCTACTACTTATACTATTTTACAGTGGCTATACTATTAAAAGTCCATGATCACATGTCCTTCCAGAATGTTCTATGATCATCTGACCTTGCCACATAATATGATTACCTAATTTCCCATGCTATTTATATCTTAACCCCATTGCATGTCTTGAGGTTATGGATTAAATGTTCAAACACACAGGAAGTTATTTTCATCTTGGGGCTCTCATAACACACAGTAGTCAAGGAAATGGACCTATTTCTAGGACACGACTGGCTAGTAGAACACAACCCAGAAGTAGACTAGAAAGAAGGAGTCATACAGTTCACAAGATGTCCAGGACACTGCAAAACAGAACACGAATCAATATGGTTTACCCCATGGTCAAGGAGATTATTACCAAAGGAAGAAGAAGAATCAAAGGGAGGAGACAAAGAGCCCAATCCAACTAATCCTGACGATCTTCCAAATTATGTCCCACCATTCACACACTTATTCAACAAGAAGAAATTCGAGAAACTACCTGACAAATATGAATGGGACCACAAAATCAATTTAACAGAGGAAGCACCAAAGGAACTTAATGCAAAAGCCTATCCAATGACGTTTAAAGAAGAAGAAACACTCAGTTAATAGTTAGATGAACAACTAAAGGCAGGACTCATCATAGAGTTAAACTCAAGATATGTGGCACCATGTTTCTTCATTCCAAAAAAAGATAGAACACTATGATTGGTACAAGACTACAGGTAGTTAAATCAACATACAATCAAGGACAAAACACCACTATCCCTGATCAATGAAGTAATTGATAAACTCAAAGATGTAAAATACTTCAACAAATTAGACCTAATCTGGGAATACAACAACATATGGATAGAAGGTAATGAATGGAAAGCAGCCTTTTTGACAAACAAGGGACCATTCGAACCAAAAGTGATGTACTTTGGACTGTGCAACTTGCCAGGAATATTTCAACAGATAATAACAAGTATCTTCTGAGAACTACTACATGAAGGAACCCTAGCAAATTATATGGATAACTTTGTAATCCTGGCAAAGACAGAAGAAGAACTAGAAAAAAATACCATTAGATTCCTCAAAATAGCAGAGAAACACAATTTATGTTTCAAATAGTCAAAATGTGACTTTAACACCACAGAAATACCCATACTAGGAGTACAGGTTGGAAATGGAGAAGTACAAATGGAAGAAGAAAAAGTTAAAGCAATCAAGGAATAGAAGACACTAACAAAAGTAAAAGATGTCGAAAGCTTCCTAGGTTTTGCAAACTTCTATCGATGGTTCATCAAGGATTTCAGTCATATTGCAGTACCATTAAATCAACTAAAAGGCAAAGGAGAATGGAAATAGACAAAAGAAAAACAAAATGCATTTGAAGAGTTAAAACAGAAAATAACCACACAACCAACACTGGCCCTACCCAGAAGAGAAGGAAAATTCAGGGTAAAAGTAGATGCATCAGGACACACAATCAGAGGAGTTCTTTTACAGAAACAAGAAAGCAAATGGAAACCAATCACTTTTCTATCAAGAACACTGTCACCTGCAGAAAAAAACTATGAAATATATAACAAGAAATTACTAGCAATAGTCAAAGTACTGGACAAATGGCGACAATACCTGCTGGACGCAGTTGAGAAATTTGAAGTATGGACAGACCATGAAAACTTAAAATACTTCAAAGAACCACATAAACTCAATAGTTGACAAGCAAAATGGTATTTGAAACTACAAGACTACAACTTCACCCTACAATATATCCCAGGAAAAACAAACACAAAAGCAGATATACTATCCAGATAAGAGAAAGTAAATACAAAAGAAGACAATCAAGACATACAGATGCTCAAAGAAGAGTTATGGATATAACAAACAACAAGTCAAGATAGAACACTTATCATACTACTCAAACAAGAACATCTCCAAGTAATGGGAAAAAGAATATGAGAATGGATCAAAAAAGAGGTAACAAAACAACTAAAAAAAAAGAACAGACAAACATGAGAAGAAGATGGAATTATTTACATAGATAGCAAGATCTATGTTCCAAAAAACAGACAACTTCGAGATGAAATACTCAGTGATAACCACAATCCACTAGATATCAGACATCCAGTGTCATGACTTGGCAAAATGGCTAAGTTATTTTCTATTTTCATTTTCATTTTTTATTTCTTTTATTTAGTTGAATTACTATAAAGGTAAAGCATGGGAAAGGAGTCACATCACAGTCACAAAGTCACAGAATGGTCACATCATAGGTCATGGTCACAAACATGTGACAGGGTAGTCACATGATGAGCAACATAAGGACTGTGGGAGATGAAGTGCATAGCCATGATAGTAGTTATTGTCAAGGACTGTGCAGAGCAGGAGTAGAATGACCTGGAGTGGAGCAGAATTACTCTGGAGTGGAAGGGATTTGACAACAAAGATAGAGAATAACCTTGGCCTCAGCTCATGCACTGTGCCTCGATCTACTGTCGCATGTGTGGTTGCATATTTCAGGAAGACTGAATTGTTGCCAGGAATTCAAGAGAGGAGTGGTATATTGATAAGAGTGAGGATAGAACATGTAAAAGATGTTAATCTACAAACTAAGGAACTAGGATATAACTAATGGAGTACTTATACTAAGTCCAGAATAAGAGGAGTACAAGTAACTAGTCTACATTGTGATTCTATAGAAGTAGACAACAGGAGTTTAGGAGCGAAAAATTAGTAATAATATAAAATATAAAAGAAATTATATTATTAAATGGGTATTTTCCGTTATATGACATGAGGACATAAACCCTGAAATGGAGATATTGTAATAATCGACCTTACTGCACACAGGTATTCACCATGATGCAACCACATAGACTACTTCTTTATTTCACATTACCTCATATGTCTAATAGCTTAGTCAGCACCTTACTAGTAGGGCATGTTCTTTACTCAGCAGACCTCATGTCTACCATATGTTTCCCTCATTTACTCCTTATGGTACATAGGTATATATACAGTAGATACTCTCCTGTATTCCCTATGGTTTACCAATTGTATCATTCCCTTCCTTTCTCAACTCTCATCTCATCCTCAAGACTTTACTTGAGTGTTGCAACCTGAGTTACTCCTTAAGGTTGTAACACTTGCTATAGGTAGAACTCTATGGAGAAATCTTAGATAATCTCTTTTTATCTTTGAACTTGAGTTAAATGAGACAACATCAGACTAACCTATTTATAGACTTTAACTCAATTCTCACTCAACTTGTCATTCTTGTCACTGGACTATCACTTAACTAGTCACCCTTAGTTACAAGTAGTGTTACCTCATTGTAACAATGCCATAATATCTAGTTAGAATAAATACAGACCAGAAAAAGAAGAGAACAGCAAGTTCTCTCTTTCTGTATTTCCTCTGTAAAATCTTACTCTGAGAAATCAGTACTCTTCCTTGTCTTAGAATAGCCTTGAAGAGTGCTACTCAATGTTAAGACTCTAAACCTCAAAGTTGAATATATGTTTCAACTCAAAGCTTATATCAACACTTGATATCTTCATGTCCCTTCATGAAGGGTCCAGTTAAGGTTTTCAGTGAAGTTATATCATAAGTGAGAGTATCAAGACTTTTAGTCATACTCTGCACTATAGTTCAAGGACTAAAGAGAGTATGGGGTTGCAAGAGTAAGGATGTTTACACAAGAACCACAGAAAGAGAGAACTTGCTATTCTCATCCTTTCTGGACTATATTTATACTATCTAGGAATGTGACAACTGTTACTACTAGTATGACTAGGAGTGACAACTTGAGTCAGTATCTCTAAATAGCTTAGTCTGATGATTCTCCTTTTAGTCTTTTGCTATTAATGTCCAGATTATTGTCTGAGAATTATCTGAGAATTATCCAAGAGTCCAATGTCTCTGTCCTTATCTAACCTGAAGCCTTTAGTTCTACAAAAGCTATAAATAGCTTTTGTTGTTGTTTTCTTCTCCATCTTCCATTTGAGAACCATCATCTATTAATTCTTGGAGTAACTATTTGTTGTCACTCTATAGTTGATAATATTAGTAATTCCATTCCATATTCATAACACTCAAAGTCTTGTTGACATCTATTCTCTCTAATATAACTTCACTGAAAACCTTAACTGGA
>Ga0153991_1000214_pt1 | contig 14680 bp, 17 predicted proteins | sample TSNC075MetaG_FD_104681 | JGI IMG/M metagenome (GOLD analysis project Ga0153991, IMG submission 104681) | Attine ant fungus gardens microbial communities from North Carolina, USA - TSNC075 MetaG | ecosystem: Host-associated > Fungi > Mycelium > Unclassified | place: USA: North Carolina, Jones...
AACGATGATCGTGATACAGATGACCAGGATCAGGAGCAGTGAGAGCGTGTTCGTGACAAGAAACATGTGTCCGGATCCCTGAAGCGCCAGATGAACCGCATAGGCTTCCATCAGGGATATCCCGATAAGCAGCGAGAGATAGGTCTTCAGGTTCAGGTCGGCAGTCGATTTTGTACGAATCAGCTGCATGATCTGTGGAATGTATCCCAAACCGAGAATCAATCCGCCGGTGAGCTGCAAAATATCAAATAACACAGCTATACCTTCTTTCCGACCGGGCGAAATTCAATCTTCTGGTATCCAATCGTGTCACAATAATAGAACTCACTGCCTTCCGGACCGTTAAGCTCCACAATATCAGATGTGGATAATGACCGGCCGGTATAGCCTTCCGGAAAATCCATATTAAACAAATAGAAGATTTCATCCAGGTTATCGGTTTCCAGGATGCCGTCAAATACTGCTTCGTATGTCTCCGCAGGCGGGGCGGTAAGGCCTGCCTCTTTAACGGCATCATACCCCTTGAATAAATATGGACTGGTGCCCGGTATGATTTGATGAATCCGGCACCGTTTCACCGGCCGGAGCATGTCCGGCGCCATGACTACGAAGCTCAGGCATAAATCATCTACGGTTTTGGGTTCTCTGTTCAGGAGGGCGAAACGCTCCTCAATGGATTGCCGTATATAAGGATCCTTCGGTTCAAGTAACTCGCATTCAATTTCCGGTCCCTTGTTTTCCGTTTCTTTGTGCTCCCCATCCCGGATTTCCAATATCCGGCCGTAAAAGCCTTCATAATCTGAGCCTTTGACGTAGACATTCATGCCCACCGCAAACTCAGTGTCACCCAATATAGCGCTCTGGCCCATTCTGTTCAACAACATTTTGATCTCTCCTTTTGTTTTTTAAGTATGGATAAATGATTTGATTTTTTCCGTCAGCTTCACCGGCAATTGTTCCAGGTCGGTGATATCGAGGAACGAGTCGGTATAGATACGCTCGATGTTTTCTTTATCGGATCCTATTGCGGCGGCGACCAAATAAACGCCTTTGTGGTGGAATTCCTTTTTGATTCCGCGCAGGTCTTCCTCCGCGGCAGTCCCACTATAGCCGGAGTGATTGGGCTGGCCATCAGACACTATGATCAGCAGCTTATATTCCTCCGGCCGCATGGACAGCCGCTCCGCGACAAAGCGGAGAGCCGCGCCGTCCCGGTTGGTACTGCGTGCGGATATATCCATGAGCCGGTACCGGTCGTTCCGGTCAACGACATCATCCTCCGCATGGGAAAACAGATCAACTCTGTGCCCGGAGGTGGAGTGACCGTAAATCATGATGGGTATTCCCAGGGACAAACAAAAATCATGCAGGATGATAGCGGTCGCTCTGGCGTAGGTGGCCCGGTCGTAACCGGACATGGAGCCCGATTCATCTAAGAGCAGACCTACTGCCAGCTCCGGCATTTCATTGGGCAGGATATTGCGGTAGAATACCCGGCCGTCGGTACGCATCAGCGCCGGTGCATGTACGTTCCGGCCCATATATAGACCGGTCTGTTTCCCACCGCGCCGCCTGTCCTCCAGTGCGTGAGTAATACTGCTCTGCAGCTGCTTGGATATTCGCAGCAGAGGCGGCGATATGGCGTCGTACTGAGCAATGAGCTCATCGCTTACCGCCGGCATGCGGTGTACCGCTACGGGGACACCTTCGTGCGCGTCTCCAAAGCTGATGTTCTGCGCAATTTCATTGAGTTCATCCCTGCGCTCTGTTTCTACTGCCTCATGGACCCGGGCCTCCGCCAGCTTGTCAAGCACACGCTCAATATCACTGGCGGCGTTGGGATACCCGCTGCCGATATACGATTCATCGTACTCCATATCACCGGTGACAGGCACTTCCACCTGTTCGGTCTGGTGGTATGGTATACGCCCGGTTTCAACGGAATGTACCTGCTCTGCGCCGCCCGCGGATGTTTCCGAATCTCCAAAATTCTTCTCTTCCGGCTGATCAGACGGAGATTTTATAGGGGTCTCAGCCTCCACGGCCTTTTCATCGCCATTCGGATCATTCTCAGCTGCAGGATTCTCCTCTTCATCAGCCGCCCTGGTTCCGGAAGAAGGGGCGCTGGCAGAAGCTGCCTGCCGGGCGGTTTGTCGGCGTTTGGCCGCAGCCGGGCTTCGTGTGGGAATCGGAGCCTGGGATAGAGGAACCGGCTGTGTATCGCCTGTTGCTTCTCCGGAACCACCGGTTAATTGTGACATCAGGGAACCGGCCTGGTTACCCGCACTGTTTCCGGTAGCATTAGGATCAGCCTGCTGTGCTTGCTTTGCCTTTTCCTCGCAGAGCTGCAGAAATTCTTTGATTTCCGGCCATAACCGCACTAAAATGCGGTTGATCGCATCCATGCGCTCATGGGAGTCATGCGTCAGAACAGACTGGTCCATAACCGGAATCAACCGGAAAATGGTCTGGATCCGTTCATGCTTTAGGGACGTATCACCGTACTTGATCTCACCCCACCGTACATAACAAAGGATCAGCTGTATAAGGGTAAGCCACTGGCACCAGTTGTCTTCATCGTCTTCACGTTCCAGTAGCTGCGTTACGGTAGGCTGGTCTTCAAAATCCCTTGCACGCATATACGCCAGGTTTTGCCCCAGCTGACCGGGATACCGGTCAAGCATCTGCTCCTCCAGATAGGCGTCTTCTAAAACATTGGCAATTTCATGTGCTACCTTCAGGAATGCCTCCTGGTGGGCGGGGCTTTGTCTGCAGTAATCCCATAACTCCCGTTCATTGCGGCGTTCTTCCATACCACTCAGTTTCGGTTTTTTCGGGAACCACACACCTGCGGCTAAACGAAGTAGGTGAGTCTGATAACCCAAAAAGTCCGTATACAACGCATGACCGAGTTCATGAGCGAACAGGCCGCTGATCATGTTGTAGCGGTCAGGCCGTCCTTTGATGCCGGTTACGCACTCGTTACCGGCATTTATCTCAATGATGCTGTGGTTGATCCGCGCAGCAAATCCTAAATCTTTGTTCCAAATGATATGAACTTTAATCCTGCGCCGGTATCCGTATCTGCGGGTTTGTGCCTGGGCGATTTCTTCAAAATGTCCCGCCAGAAGGCGGGACGTGAAGAACTGTTTATCCGTGATTTTTCCTCGCTCACGATAGATGAGCTCTTTAACTCTTTTGTGGTCAATAGCCACTGTAATTCACCTCCTGTTATGCAGACGCTTGCGCTGCCGTTTTTGCTTGTAAAATAGGATCCAGAAACGAGGTAACCAGGTTGCTCCGTTCCCGTTCATCGGTGGTCGCCTTGCTGATTACCGTATAGTGTGCCGATTTGTAGGGATCTCCCGTGATCAACGCACTTAAAGCCCAGTCGATCAGGGAACGCATCCCGCAAGTGCCGTCGTTTATGCCTTTTTTGTGCAAATGGTCGGAGATACCGTTGACGATATCCACCATCTGCATCATTGTGTACTCATCATCATAGCCGGTCAGCTTCATGGCACGATCCGCCATGACTTCGGCAGACGGCCGTTTTACATCGATCACCAGGCCGAAACGGTCCAGAAAACTCTGGTTTAAGTTCCGGCAGCCGGCGTAATCGACATTGGTGGTACAGATGATAATGCAATCCGGATGACGGCGTATGGTTTTCCCGTTCGGCAAGCTGATGGACCCACTCTGCTCCAGCAAGGAATTCAAGCTGGTTAGTACGCCGGGCTGCGCGATAACCGTCGGCTCCTGCAGTTCTATCACCCATCCGTTTTCAATGGCCAGGAGCAAATTGCTCTCATAATAGGTAAAGCTCTGACCGTCTTTCGGCTCAGTCGCCTTGGTGATCTGCTGTACTTTAGACATGGCTTTTTCCAGCATGATCATAACGCATTCCTGGGGAGTCGCATCGGGCTTGCCGGTACCCGTCATCAACTGGTACGAGCTGGCCGGATCGTATTCGATATCATCAATATCCGGGAACTGCAGCAGCTTGGCGATGTTGTTATATGTAAGGCCGCCAAGGGACTGGAGCTTCGCTATATCCGCGTCCAGGCCGTCGCCTGCGCCTCCGCCAATCAGTTCCGGCATGATACCGCCGGACAGATCAAAGGTTTCTGTTCCCGAGGAGCAGGTGTACAGCACATAGGGCAAGCCTACGCCGGCCGCCGTGGCCATTGCCATAGAGGTTTTCCCACAACCGGCTTCACCCCGCATCATGATATTGCGGATTTGCGTTGGCTTCCCAGTGCTTTTGAGGATGTGTTCACAGACATACTGTTCATCCTCGGTGAGGATATGCCAGGCCGGCAGTTCCGGCACCAGCTTTTTCTCGGCCAGGCTGAGCTGACGGCTGCCGCTGATAAGGTATTTACCGATAAAATCGGTATGCTCAATCACCACGGAGGATTTTTTCGCCGTACCGCTCATGTTCTGGGACAGGATCTGAAAGCTGCCAACCGTAACGATGGTTGGCTGAAATTCACCTGCGTCCAGTGAAGTGCGCGGTACCGGCAGTAAATTACCGGATGATTTGATGTCCGCCTTAACATGCGCGGCACAGGCGGGATCCGAGACACGGCGGTATATGTTATCGCACAGAACCGCGGCAATATCGTGCGCCTTGTCTATATCAGGGAACCCGGCGTCATGTTCGGTCTTATAACGGTCGAACTCATCTTTGAACTCCTGATCCTCCATAAGCACCGGGAACATTGCCATCAATACAACGGCGCCGTCCCTGGCTGTTTTGGAAACCGTGTATTTGGAAACGGTTCCATGGTTCATATCATAGACTGCGGCCATAACACTGCCACGGCCGGGATCGTATACTGCCAAGTGGTATTCATCATCGACAGATGACTTGTACTCGGCCACGCACCGATGGTCAATTTTCCCCACAGCGCCTTCGCCCGTGCCGGTAAGGCTTGCGCAAATAGCGTTCAAGGCCTTCAGCGGCCCGGAGGTAAGTGTGGCCTGGGTACCGTTGCTGTACTGTGACTTTTTTTGGCTGGTCGTTTTGCTGCCGTCAAAAGGCTCCGGCAGGGTACGGCCAAAAACAAATAAACTGTGTGCCATATCTTAGTTTTCCTTTCTGCTATCAAGCATTGAATTGATTAAAATACCATTCTCCTCCGGTTCAGCCCCGGAAAAACCGCGCCGGACCAGCTCTTCGCAAATCACTGGCCAGGATTCCGGATCTTCGGGCAGATCGGCGTCCGACACATAGAAGGTCTCCTGTCGGTCTGCAATTGCATCCTGACACAGGTTATTTAACCGCAGTATGTTTTGGTCTACCCAGGCATACGCAACCAGCTCATAATTCTTAGGTTCCTCACCGTCATCGTCCGAATTGGCCTCGGTCGGGGAGGATGGAGCTGGTCCACAGGGAGCCTCAGCCTTCTTAAAAGACAGGCCCGTAAACTGCAGGTTACGCACGGTGACATACGCTTTGCGGTATCCACCGGCACGGTTAAGCAGGACCGTTAATTCGCCGCCCGCCTTCATTTGTTCCATGGCGTCGGAGGCCTCCCATATCCAGCGTACATCCGGGTACTGGGATAACAATTCCTCAGTGATCCGGCGTTGCAGGAGCCCGTATGCGACGCGGTACAGGTCCTGTTCATTGTGCATCTGCGGCGGAGGCGGCAGAGCCGGTATATCCGGAACCTGCTGCTCGGCGGCATCCGGTTGTTTGGCGCCTAAAAACAGCAGCCTGACAGCGGCGATGACAATGGCCAGGATAATGAAAAGCAGGATAGGCCATAACCGTGTAATCAGAGAGAGGAGTCCCATTACGATCAGGATCATCAGGGCCTCGTATGCAATTGCCTGTTTACGTTCTTTGGTCATCGTTTTTCCTCCAGACGAAAAAAACGCACATGGCAGAGTGATACCATGTGCGTTTTTCAGCCTTATTCAATTTTTGGTCTTGCGCCCCATGACTTAAAAAGGATCATCACCTCCAGCATCGAATGGACTGTAACCGTCGAACCCGCCTCCAGGTGCGGTGGCACTCTGAGTCGGGCCTGCTGCCGGCGGCGCCGAAGCCGCGGGAGCTGCGTTTTGTCCTTGTGAGGGCGGCGTGTCCGCCGAGGCGCCCGTAGACTGGTCACCTTTCTTGTTATCCGATTTTCCGCCGTTGCTGTAAGCATATCTAATGCTTTCCAGGCGGATATACGGATAAAAGGCCTCCGCCTCGTTCTGGGTTGCGGGTTTCCAGTCTTCCTGGTATTCACCGGATATATGGATACGAGATCCCGCCTTGATGTTCATTTTGTTGATGCGTTCCATCAGTGCGGCGTCAAACACCTTTACCCGCATGTTGATCCAGTGAGATTTCCCGTTGTGGGCCTCCTGGTACTTCGGGTCATAAACGGTGTATCCGACTGTAAACCACATGACACCGCCATTTTCCGATGTTTCGATTGCCGGAGCGTCTTTATATCCTGCGGACACAAAGACATCCATTCCAACGATTTGTAGGGACATGTTCATTTCTCCTTTCGCAGTTGCCTGCATGTTTTATTTATTTCAACCCGCATTGTGCGGGGCTGAAAACAAAAAAAGTGCCAACCGGCGCTTTTACGCCGATTGACACTATGTTTACTCAGATACTGTGCGATCTCCCAAAAGGGAAATACCATGAAACTTAATATAAGCATTATAACACCAAAAGCGCTCCGCGTCAATCCACGCCTTTTTCAGGTTCCGGATCCACCGGAGTGCTCTTTGTATCTATGGTTTGTTTCCGGTTTGGCTGGTTTAAGTCCATGGCAAGGTATTCGTAGATCAGTAAATACCCGTCCTTTTCGTATACCGGGGCAGTATCCGCAACATACAGGTTTATTGGCATGCCCGCCGTCAGGCTTCGCCGCCGTTGTTTGAGCTGGATGCGGACCAGCTTCTCATCATAGGTCTGCACCACAATGGTCTTTGCTTGTTTGCGAATCGGCGTCAGGACGGCGTCCTTCACCACGCCTTCGATCACAATGTAGCGTCCGGACACCGCCCGGTTATAAAGAAGTACGGCGCTGATAACCGAGAATGCCGAAACGCCCAGTGGCGGCAGCAGCGAATAAATGTGGGGGTTGTAACAAAAAAGGATAATGGCGAAGATAAAAAATAAGATCCCCAGTATCCCGCGAATCCGGATTTGTTTCTGCAACGGTTCCGGTATTGCATCAAATTGTTTTTTCATATCCCTACCTCATATCAGATAAATCACCTTCAGACGCAGCAGCTGAAGAATGTCCCGGACGGTGCCGGGCATGGCCGCCGATTCCTCCATAGCCGCCTCCAGAATACGGTCCTGGATGTTGTTTTCAATATAGATCAGTTCAACCAGGGCCTGCCGGTTTCTTTCCCCAAGATATTGGGGATAAGGCATGACGCAAAGCTCCCGCAGCTTAACCAGCTCTGCCATGGTGACCCGGAGCCCCGCATACCAGATCCACATCATCAAGTCGCTCTGGGTGCTGGAAAGACTTTCGGTACCGGCATGTGCGGTGCAGGGGCAGATAACGCAATTGGTTAGGATCCGGTAGGTATCCAATATATTGTCCGGTTGACCGATCTGCAGCTGGATCAGGCCAAGATGCTGTAGCTCCTCCAGTGCGGCGCCGGTACCGGCCTCTGTTACCTGGTATTGTCCGGCAAGCCAGGCGTCCGCTGCAGCGTCCTTCAGATGGAATTTGTCTCCGCAGCGGTATACGACCACGGAACCGTCACGTCTTCTTTTGATGAATTGCCCTTTGGATATATATTCCATATTGTCACCTTCAATCTGGTTTTACTTAATTACACCGGTGACGGCGGGAATTTGCAACAGAACCGAGAATTGTATTCCTAGCGGGTTATAACAGCTGCATTGCCAGGATGGCAAGGCCAATGATCACCAGCGCTCCGGCGCCTACCCAGGCGATCTGTTTGATCAGTTTGCGGTCGGCGCCTTTCTGTTCCCGGTCATGATCCGGAGGCAAAACGTCATTGTAATACCCGTCATACCCGGCATCGGGATCCACCGGCGGGGCCGGTTCGGGTTCAGGCCCTGAAGGCAAGGGGTCAAGCTGACGGCGGGGCTTGCGCCGTTTGAGTTCCGGAGGCTTCTTTGCTTTTCCTTGTGTAGTCGTGGCTGCATCTGCCGCAGCCGGCGTGGTCTGTGTTTGCTGGGATTGGCTTTCCGGGATGTTTTTCCCGCATCCCATGCAAAATACGGCGTCATCGATGCACGATGCGCCGCAATAGGGACAATATTTCATATTTGACACTCCTTTGCATGATAATTATAAAAAAACCATGCTCAAGGCACAAGTGTGAACAATAGTATTATAGCAGTACAGGATTTGCATGTCATCGGCGCAGTTGTGCAGGATTTCTGCAAGCTTTTTGCATGTGTTTTGCAGAAAAAAAGCAGCTACGAAACCGCAGCTGCTTTGTGTAGGTTATATATGAGTGAAAGGGTTGTCGGCCTGCTGAACGGTCTCCTGGCCTGCCGGGGTGGATTGGCCCGCTTGCCGGCTCTGGTCAATGTTATCCGGTTGCGGGAGAATAGAGAGTCCTGCCTTCATGTATTGGAGATTGTAAAATGCCTGGATGTGCATTTGCGTAACCAAGGCAATATGGTTCAGATTCTCCCAGGAAAGTCCGACAAATACGGAATTCTCAGGCTTGCTGCCAAACCGTGGGACGATCAGTCCCTTAGCGTCCGTTTCACCCGGGCCGCTTTGCGCAATAAAGGCATAATCCACCTTATCGCCGGCGCAGAGCTTGGCCACACGGGACAGGCTCATACCGTCCTTGCGCGATCTGCCGTATCTGGCCAGGTCGTCGGCCGACGTACCGCCCATCGATGAGTACAGGGGCTTATTCAGTTTATCACTGTCGGTTCTGAGCTTTTGCATATCACGGTGAATGGATCCGCTCAGGATCCGCCTGCAAAACTCCAAAAATTCCGGGATGTCAATGTAGATATTGACCTTCTGGGTGTACCGGCTGCCTTTTTGCAGGGAGACATCGTACTTTGCAAAGAAGAGGTGAACCTTGCCAACTGCAAAATAGTCGTTCTGCACCTCCAGGAAACATTTATTGGCGTCTTTGCGGATTATCTGGCCGGAGTTCAACTCATTCGGTTCCGGCATGGTCTTCACCGCCTTCCTTCAGTTCCCTCACAAGGTCAGTCAACTGCCTCATATTACGCTCGAACTGCGGCTTAAAATCCTCTTCCATATCATAATGGGTATACAAAGCCGGGAAAAGCGTATACCAGAGCAATAGAACCGTATTAACCGCAATGTCGTCACCGTGTTTTGTGATGGCCTTTGACAGCGTATCGTTCAGCCGGTACCACTCCTCAGCGGAGCCGCAGTCCATAGGGGTGCCAAGCCGATTGATCCACTCCTGGACGCTAACCAGGCAGGCATCCTCATCGTATGCTTCAGCAGGGAGCCGGAATCTCACACAGCTGTTTTCCCGGTCATATACACGGGTCAGGGGCGCCATTTTACAGGCATCAGGACGCCGCGTGCCAAGAGCGCAGCCGTCTTCACCCAACATAAACGGGCATGCTACAGCGCCGGCATATTCCGACCTGTACATCAGCTGTGGGATTCTCAGTTCTGGATCGATGCCGAAGACCGCGTACCGGCGAATGACCTCTCCGGGACTGATATTCTGGGATTTGGCGATTTCATAAACGTCATACGGCGTTATTCGGACCTGGAAATTTTCCTGTTTGCAGGGCAGGTGTTCCGTATCCTTGATCCTGATCGCATTTTCCAATTTCAATAGTTCACTCATTTTTGTGGTAACCTCCTTAAAAAAAGATAGAGGAAGCGCACTGCTCCCTCATTGATTTGAGTCATAAGACCCGTGGTATTAAATTGTGTGCAAAACCTCCTGCCGTTTTGGGATATCTATATAAACAGGGCCGTAGCCTGGGGATCCCGGAAACAAAAAAAGCGCCCATAGGCACAAATGTACCTACGGACGCTTTGTATACTCGGAAACTGTTATGCCTTGCGGCGAATCATAGAAACTTTATACCGTTATTATACACGCAGCAGGATCAAAAATCAAGCGTTACTCCCCTGTGGCGGGGGAGGAGAGGCCTGTTTCGTCATACATGGAGATAATCGGTTTTGCGACTAATTGGATCTTCGAGTTTGTGCAGATGCAACATAATTACAGTGTCCAATTTTAGTCAATATTATTTCCTTCCGGAGGTTGACAGCAGACATGCCTGGTAGTAACCTAAAGATGTCAGACAGAGAGGTAAGTATACAGCTTTTCTGTCTGTGGATTGAAATCAAGAAAACTCCCCTAAATGCTCTTCTTAGCAAACAGCTCAGCAAATATCCCGGCGAATGCCGGGATATTTGCTATTTTTCAACTATAGCGAACTAAGCAAGATAAAGATACCAGGCCAAAATGTCGGTTTGAAGTTGATTTTTCCAGATGTTTGGTTTATAATCCAATTATAAAGTTACATTGATTGGCCTTTTAGGCATTCACAGTTTCCGAGTATACAAAGCGTCCGCAGGTACATTTGTGCCTATGGGCGCTTTTTTTCATATACGGCGTCTGATCCAGGCGCCCAATAACCCTGCTTTCCGGGACGCTGCATCAGCGGCCCGTTTTCTATATCCAAAAACGATACGAAAGAGGTGAATTCATGAAACGTGGAACCACAATCAGATGGGATTACAACCGGCATGGCCGGTCCGGCGCCCGCATCACTAAAGCCCGCGGCAGACTGACCTTAGATGAAATCGAGGAAGCGCTGCAATATGGTGGAGGCGGCAATTTCAACGGCCACTACGCACTGCTGATCAACGCCGGGGAACAAACCTGCGGCGGGAACGGCCTGTGGCTGGATGAAGATGCCCGTACCGGTGATGAAGTATTCCTGGTTGCGCTTGAAGATTCCGGCGACTGCCCGGTATGCGGCAGCATGCTGCCTCCGTTCGAATACTGTCCGGAGTGCGGCGAGCCATGGAAAAAGTCGAAGAGTTCTCCATAATCTCGGTTATGGAAAAAAACAATTGAAGATGTGCCCACGGCTGGGCAAAACAGTATCCGGACGCTATGCGGGCGCCCGGTTTTTTTATGCCCGGTTATGGGAGGAAAGGAGAGGTCTATGAGTCATAACATCAAGGAAATTCGGGGATTTACGGGTGAATACCAATGTCTCAGTAATTTCCAACCCTGTGTGGTTCTGCATGGGGATTTGCTATTTCACAGCGCGGAAGCGGCCTTCCAGGCGGCTAAAAGCATGTCACAGGATGAACGGATCCGGTTCTGCGTCATGACGCCGGCTGAGGCCAAAAGAGAGGGCCGGAAAGTTGAAATGCGTCCGGACTGGGAAAAGGTCAAGGTCGATGTCATGCGTGATATCCTGCGGTCCAAGTTTGAGCGTAATGCCGATTTGTGGCTGAAGCTGTTGGGGACAGGAGACGCCGTACTGGTTGAGGATAATGCCTGGCACGACAATTTCTGGGGCAATTGCATTTGTGAACGATGCCGGGAGACGCCCGGCCAGAACATGCTCGGAAAGCTCCTGATGAAAATTCGGGACACTTATAAATATTACTGGAGGTCATAAAAATGCGTAAATTAACAGAACAAGAGGCCAATTTTGCGGCTGAGAAGCATGGTGTAGTGGAGGAGTTCCTGAGAAAATACAGATTAGATGAGTCCGAATACTATGACGTTGTTATTTTTCGGTTCCTGCGCAGCGTACAGGTGTACCTTGAGTGGGAGGATCCACGGAAATTCTCGTTTGAGGCCGTCGCCTGGAAAGCGATGGCCTGGGCAGTCAAAACATATCATATGAAGATGTACCGCGATAACCAGCGGCTGCAGCTGCTTAGCCTGGATTACGGGAACGCTTACCTGGAGGATTATTTAGAAACATCCGCTCCGGATCCCAGTGAGGTTGTGGAAGAGGTACTTTTTGAGGAATGGCTGCTCGGCCAGCTCAAACGGACGCACCGCACCGCGCTGAAGTACCGGGCGCAGGGATATACCAACAGGGAAATCAGTAAAAGGCTGCGTGTTTCCAAATACAATGTGGATCGCCGCTTTGCGGATGCCCGCATGTTATTGCAGCAGAACAAGGCTATAGAAAGGGGTAACGGTTGTTACAAGCCAAATCAAAACGTCCGGCAGCCGGCGGCTGTCAGCGTATAAAATGTTTTCGGGACAGGGGCCGCCAGCTCCTGTCCTAATAATTTTTGGAGGTTAAAAATATGAGCACTTACCAAACGTGCCGTAAAGCTCCTTTCTTCAGCTATGGGGATATAAGGCACGCCTTATTCTCCCGAATCTGATTGCATTAGATACCTCTTTATGATATAATCTTTTCATGGAATATAAAAGCAATAATAATGTGGTATATTCGTGCAAATATCATGTGGTTTGGTGTCCAAAATACCGTCGTAAGGTTCTTGTTGGCGCAATTGATACACGCCTAAAGGAGCTGATACATCAGGTGTGCAACGAGATACAGGCGGAAATCATTGAACTGGAAATAATGCCCGACCATGTGCACCTGCTGATGAATGTAGACCCGCAATTTGGTATACACAAAGCTGTTAAGCTAATAAAAGGTCGCACGTCTCATCATCTGCGAAAGGAATTCAAGGAACTAACGACACGGCTTCCGTCACTTTGGACGAACTCGTATTTTGTATCAACCGTTGGCGGCGCTCCGCTTTCTGTGATAAAACAATACATAGAAGATCAAAAAAACGTATAGGAGGGGGGCGTCTGTGAAATACTCGTACAAATTCCGTATATACCCAACTCCAGCACAGGAACGGCAAATATTGCGCACCTTTGGCTGTTGCCGCTTTGTATATAACTACTATCTTGCCGAGCGGCAGCAAGCATACAGGGATACGGGGAAAGCGCCTACCAGATTTCAGCAGGATAAAGACCTGACGGCGCTCAAGAAAGAACTTGACTGGCTTCGCGAGGTTGACGCCACCGCTTTGCAATCTTCGCTCCAAACGCTTGATACCGCCTATCAGAACTTCTTTCGCCGGGTCAAGAATGGCGAAAAGCCGGGTTTTCCACACTTCAAAAGCAAGCGCGACAACCGTCAAAGCTATAAAAGCAAATGCGTAGGAACAAACATCAGGGTATTTGACAAAGGGATACAATTGCCCAAATTGGGGAAAATCAAATGCCGTATATCAAAGCGTGTTGAGGGGCGTATATTATCGGCTACGGTATCCAGAAGTCCATCTGGTAAATATTTTGTTTCCCTGTGCTGCACTGATGTAGAGATTGGAACTTTGCCCCATACCGGCGCGGTAGTCGGTCTTGATGTCGGTCTAAAAGCGTTTGCTGTAAGTTCCGATGAAATCGAACATCCCAATCACAAATACTTGCGCAAATCCGAAAGGAAACTTGCCAAGCTCCAGCGGCAGCTGTCCCGAAAAACAAAGGGCAGCAACCGCAGAGATAAAGCGAGAACCAAGGTTGCGCGGCTTCATGAGCATATCGCCAACCAGAGGAATGACGCGGCACACAAGCTGTCAACGCAGTTAGTCAAGGATTTTGATGTAATCTGCGTTGAAGATTTAGCGCCCAAGAACATGATGCAAAATCATAAGCTCGCAAAGTCCATCAGTGACGCTTCATGGGGTGAGTTCAGGCGACAGCTTGAATATAAGTGCAGCTGGTATGGGAAAATGCTCGTTGCCATCGACCGGTTCTATCCGTCAAGCCAGCTATGTTCGATTTGCGGGTATCAGAACAAGGAGACTAAAAATCTTGCTGTCCGACAATGGATATGTCCAGAGTGTGGTACAGACCACGACAGAGACGTAAACGCCGCAAAAAACATCTTAACAGAAGGCTTGCGCTTGTTGGCGTAGCCTGTACATACGGTACGGCGGGACACGCCGGAACCTATACGCTCGGGGAGAGCATATAAGACCTCGCTGGTGCAGGCTACGCTCGTTGAACCGAGAATCCCCCGACTTTAGACGTGGGGAGTGTCAAGCAAATATGTGTTACAGCGAGTTTTTCGTAGATGTGGAACACGCCAGCTTTGTTATTCAGGAACTGAGAACCTGTAAGTATGACGCGGAGCTGGACGGCGACGCCAATATCATCGGAGTCGATTACCAGGGCGGTAATCTGCTGGACGGTGAAGAGGCCATGTTCGGCCGGATCGCACCGTATGTGAAATCAGGCAGCTACATCGAGATGGAGAACGGCAGCGGCAGCCGGTGGCGCTGGGTCTTCAAGAATGGCGCCGTCCGGGAAGTGACAGCCAGGATCGTATGGCCGGATGAAGATCAGGCGCCCAGAACCGAGAATGGTTTTCAGAATCATCGCAGTGATGTTTAGGATCCGGGTAATGATCCAAAATCGATATAAATTGAAACCGGCGCAGACCTTAATCTGCGCCGGTTTCGTTGTGCCCGTTAGTTGTATTTGCTCCCCATTTGCTGTCCCAGGGTATCCGGTTTCGAATGCCAGCTGCTATATTGGAGGGCAGATTGACAGACTTGCGTCCACCGAAGATATCCCTTGGGTGTGCCATCTGCATCCGCAGGGGAGCTTGCTATGCAGACAGTTGGGTAGGGCGGCGGTCTGATAGGGACCGTCGCATTTATGCCACGCTCCTCTGGTTGGGGGCCGTTGGAGCGTCAGACAT
>Ga0153991_1000219_pt1 | contig 14574 bp, 20 predicted proteins | sample TSNC075MetaG_FD_104681 | JGI IMG/M metagenome (GOLD analysis project Ga0153991, IMG submission 104681) | Attine ant fungus gardens microbial communities from North Carolina, USA - TSNC075 MetaG | ecosystem: Host-associated > Fungi > Mycelium > Unclassified | place: USA: North Carolina, Jones...
GTATTTCTTTCGCTCGTACATACTCCACCTGCCCCTAAGTCTAATATGCTTATCAAGTCCAAAAACGGCCGGAAATTCACCGTTTTTCTTGACTTTTCAGCTTGCAGGTGATAACATATAAGTGATTGAACTATGTGTTATCACCTGGTATTCATAGAGCTGACATTTCCAGATGTCAGCTCTACTTTTTTTGTCTCCTCGCATCCTCAAGCCACTGCTCCAGGGGCTTGACATCCTCTAATTTCCCGACCATATCGATCAGGTCGCCGAATACTGTGGCGATTCCGCCCTGGCACTCGATCCGGATGCCTGTCCCGCTCCTAGTCAGAGGCATCCGGTAGGTTATGCCGTTCGGGTTTATGCGGGTTCTTCTTGTCGCCTTACTCATGTCTTAATCCCTCGTTTCACTAATGCCTCTCTCCAGTACTCCTTGACCTTGTCAGTGCAATGAGACATTGCATCCTCCCAGGTCGGCCAGCGACCGTGTTGGTCATAAAACTTGTACTGGTATGCAAGACTCTGCTGGTTGTGCGGCATATATGGCTCATGCTTCACGGCGCATTCAGGGCATGTTCCTTCTGGTGTTTTCCTCAATAACGTCATCCCATGTCTTTCTTTCAAATATCCCATTACAACGCCTCCTCTTCGCTACATTCGCTCAGCACCTCTAAATCTTCGATTAGTTCCTGGCACCGTTCGGCGGAACCGTGGTCTTTAAAGACAATCCCTATGGAAATCGCATACGATCCTCCCGCTGCAAATCCGCCCCTCATTGCCGCCGCGTATATGTCGTAGCCGTGGTTGCTCATCCCAATGGAGACGTAATGCCCTTTTTTCTGCGCTTCCAGGGCTGCATCTATGATTTTGTTGTAGAGTTCCCTGGCCTCCTCTGAGTATCTATCCATTTTGTTCCTCCTTACTTAAGTTGAATTTCTTCGCCCACATGGTCACCGCCTCCGGAGCCTCGCCCCGATCCAGCGCCTGCATATGATAAAGTGTATCAATGATCATGCTTTGAGCCTCTCTGCTACTTGCCGAAACCAGCTGGTTAATCAGGTACTGCTTGACCATGTCAAACTTCTGCTTGTCTGTCACTCTCTCGCCTCCTACTTAAATAGACTTATTTCCGGTACCTCGTCGATAAGTTCCCACAGATGCGGCCACTTCTCGCTCATGCTACAGCATGCGTTATCCGCGCCTGATCCGATATGTAGGGGACACTTGGGGCAATTCCCGTGCTGTCTGCACGTATCGCGGATAAGCCTCAATGCTTTTAACAATTCTTCCACCCTATTTCCCTCCTCTCACTATTGCTAATGTGCATATAGTATACAGCCCAAGCCCCGACAGGGCCGCCACCGGTGTGCTCCGCTCATACAGTATCGAGATAGCGAGCATCCAGGCCGTAAAATAGGTAATGATCTTAAGCACGAGGATGACCTCGCGTATTGCTTTCTTCATTTCTTGCACCTCCTTTTTAAAGTACTTGTGCCTTTTCATCTTCGCTAAAATTCAACACCTCACATAATTTCCATAACTCCCCGAGAGTGAATGTCCTCGGATCCTTGCGCTTATTTTGCAGCGTCCGCTTCGCGATATGCATTTTGGCCGCCACCTCCTCCTCTGTTTTTCCCAGGAGTTCCATGTTTTTTGATATATAGGCTCTGGTGATTCTGGCTTTTTGTTCTGCCTCGCTTGGTTTAAGTTTTGGCATATTGCGTCGCCCCCTTTTCCTCCTTTGGGCTTGTCCACCCTTACCGCTTTACACGGTATCTGTCTTTTGTATGGGCTTGCAGCCGATTGATCTTAAGGCACGGTCTGTTAATTCTTTATAGATTTCTTTGAGCTTTTCCGGGGGTATCTCTTCTTCGAGATGGTCTACCCCATCAATTGAGATATGACGTACAGTTTTCACGGTAACACCTCCTTTTTTACGAGTTTATGAAATACCGTTTGTACTAGTTTCCAAATTATCAAGATCGGGGCTTTTTCTTAAAAAATTTTTTTACCGATTCCTCTACAATGATTTTGATACAATCTTCTAGTTCTCCTTTTTCTGGGAGAGTGTATTTTTTTGCTATGTAGTACAAAAATGCTGCGTTCATTATTTTTTGTACTATCCACAAAACGAAGAATATTATTGTTGTTGCTGCAAATATCCAAGCCATATTTTGTTCTCCTGCCTTTCTGCGTTTTTTGTAGTTGCCAAATGTTCCCATCCTCTTTATAATGTAATTACGGACGTTACCGCGCCCAATACATTAAGAAAGGAGGTGTTCTATATGTCTGATATTAAACTAAAAACATTTCCCGATGGTCTATCCTCCGCTTTGACTATGCTTTATCTTGACCAGACGGATATTTCCGGCTTGACGCCAGAAGAACTTTATGAAAGATACGTCGATGTATACGGAAGGATTAGTAATTGTGCGAATGTCGACCGTAACCGCAGGGCAGAAAAAAATCTAAACAACCTCATTGATTCTCGTAGCCCTCCCCCCTCCGCATGGTCTCGTATTGCGGAGGGACTTTCTTATTCCGTTGTAGATTCTGACCGTTTGGTTCCAAGGTCGATTATTCCCATTTCCCGAATTAACTTAACTGTGTCTCCAAGTATGTATTCATACACTTCTTGTGTTCGCGCTCCTTCCGGGAGGTTGTCCTCCATAGCTCTGATTACCGCACATTCGGCAATCATTATCTGTTCTTCGGTTAACTTTTCTCCCCTGCCCGTTAAAAAGTAATCTACTAATTCTTTCATTTTTTGTCCTCCTGCCTCCTTTTATGGAAATCATCCGTTTATAAAATCTTTTACATACTTGTCTACTACATCATCGTCCACGCATCCCGTTATCAGGGCATCGCGATAGTACACTTCCTTGACTAACTCTATAGCCGTGTCTAGGGTTTCCATCGTTGCCCCTTCCTCCCGTGCAAAATCGGTAATTAAGTTTACAAGTTCTGCTACTTTGGGGCCATCTGCATTACTCATTCTCCCTGTCCTCCTGCCTCCTTTTACGCTGGCTTGTCTTGTCGCACCAACTCTTTGTAATCCCTAAGTGCTTCAACCTTGCTTTTAATAATTAGTAGGCTGATCTTGTCCAGTTGCTTTAGTGCTGCCGCTACTTCTTCGCGGTCCCTCTTCTCTTCTTCGCTCATGAGGTGTTCTCCTTTCTGTTGCTTTTGTGTTTATACCACAATTATATGTGGCTTAATGTCATTTGTCAAGCATTATTTTGTGGTTAAATAACATTTTTTTATTGACTTGTTTTAATTTACGTGGTAAGATAATCGCAGAAGGTGGGGTGATAAAACGTGAACATGCGTATAAAGAAATTAAGAAAGACGCTGGATTTGACGCAACAAGAATTTGCTAATAGATTGGGTATAGCTCGAAACAATATAGCCAGCTACGAAACCTCCAAAAATTCCCCGAGTGATGCAGTAGTCTCATTGATGTGCAGGGAATTTAACATCAATGAGGAATGGTTGCGAACTGGTGAAGGTGAGATGTTTAGGTTTGACCCCGATTATGATGAAGCGGCGGTGTATGCCAGCGAGCTTCTATTAGAAAAGGATAATCCTTTTTATGATCTGATCATCGAGATAATGCATACATACTATGATCTTGACCCAAAATCACAGGAAGTTATCAAAAACTCTATTGTAAAACTGGTTGAGAATCTAAAAAAAAGAGAAGGTTAATCCCTTCTCTTCCTTTTTAAATATAATTTTATAAATGTGCATATCTGTTTTAGTATTGTTTCGTCTTCTTCGGTAAATTCCTCAACTGCTTGAATGACGCAGCACTTGTATTCTTCCGTTCTCATTTTCGCGCTTCCTCCCTCGTTACAATTTGCAAACATATGTTCCTGTCAGGTGATCTTATAATAGCATAGTACTCCCTTAAAATCAAGCAAAATCATGAACATTTGTTTTGCCTTTTCCGGTTAACGAAACGAAGCGCGCGTGCCTCTTGTGATGTTTGTAGTATAACATGTTTCAAGGGGTTTGGGAATGGGAAGTTGTAATGCAAAAAATGGCAATTATTTGGTTTTGGCAAACTATTTGGTGTTAAAGCGTTTACATATTATGTCTGCGGTGGTATGCTGTTGTCATAAAATTATGTCGGGGGTAAATGCCATGTCCGAGAACACAAAGCGAACCCACAAGGGTAGCAGTCTTATAGCATTTCCTGATGCTTACATCGTAATAGACATAGAAACAACGGGGCTATCCCCAGAATGGGACTCTATAATTGAGATTGCGGCCATTAAGTATAAGGACGGGATTAAGGTCGATCAATTTGCATCACTTGTAAGACCAGATTATGCCGATCCCGATGGTACTTATATTGATGATTTTATTGAGGAGCTTACCGGGATAACTAACGAAATGTTACAAGACGCTCCTAGCGCCGATTCTATTCTCCTGCAATACAAGGACTTCCTTGGTGACTCCGTTTTAGTAGGCCACAATGTAAATTTTGATATCAATTTTTTATACGATGCTTTCAATAACTATTTTCACACTCCCTTTTCAAATGATTACATCGACACTATGAGAATATCACGCAGGCTTCACCCCGAAGAGTCACACCATCGGCTCAAAGACTTAGTGCGGCGCTATAGCTTTGGAAATAAGTCTGCTCACCGGGCGCTGGGCGATAGCGAACTTGCGCAAAGCTGCTATGCTTGCTTGCGGCGGGAAGTACTTGATAGATATGGTTCTTTTGATGCTTTTATCAAAGATATTAATAGTCCGAAACAAGGGTTAAAGGCATCAGACATAACCTCCGGTGTTGGTTCTTATGATACTACCCATCCTCTTTACCAGAAAGTATGTGTTTTCACCGGCGCGCTGCAGGGCATGATTAGAAAAGATGCAATGCAAATTGTTGTTGATTTGGGCGGCTTAAACGGCGATATCGTAACCAGAAAAACGAATTATTTGATTTTAGGCAACAACGATTACTGTACTACAATCAAAGACGGAAAGAGTAGCAAGCAGAAGAAGGCCGAAAAATTGAAGCTGGAAGGATATGATATTGAAATCCTTTCAGAGAATGTATTTTTAGACCTGGTCAGAGAACAATAAAATCACAGTGCAAGGGAGACAACACCATGAGAGAAGCCGCTGCATATATCCGCGTATCCACTGACATGCAAACAGAGCTTTCGCCAGACGCACAGCGCCGGGAGGTTTTGGCTTATGCAAAATTACATGATATGCATGTAGATCCAGCGTATATATATGTTGAAAGTGGAGCGTCTGGCACGGCTGCCGATAAACGGCCCGTATTTCAACACATGATTGCCACGGCCAAGGTCAAGCCGAAACCGTTTGATGTGATATTGGTGTGGAAGTTCTCTCGTTTCGCAAGAAACCAAGAAGAATCCGCTTTTTACAAAAGTATTCTGCGTAAGAAATGCGGCGTTGACGTTGTCAGTGTAACCGAACCTATCATTGAGGGTATGTATGGGCGGTTGATTGAAATGATAATCGAGTGGTCGGATGAATTTTACTCGTATAACCTGGCGCAAGAAGTACACAGGGGAATGACTGAAAATGCACTAAGAGGCGGCTATCAGGCTACTGCCCCGATAGGGTATAGATCAGGTGGAAAGGGAGAAGTCCCGGTTGTTGTACCAGAGCGCGCTGCAATTGTGCAGCAGATCTTTGAGGAATTTTTAGCCGGTTACGATCGGACCGGCATTGCAAGGCGGCTGAACGAAGCCGGGCATAGGACAGACAAGGGGAATTCGTTTGAGAACCGTACTATAGATTATATCCTGCGGAATCCGTTTTATATTGGCAAGATCCGTTGGAATAATTCAAAACATGGGACAAGAATCAAGAACCGGGCAGAAGAAGTTATTGTTGCTGACGGCAAGCACGAGGCTATTGTTACACGGGAAGTTTTTGAGGAGGTGCAAAGGCGCCTTACCCTGTCCGTGCGACCGGTTAAGGCCCGCTCTTCCTCCACTACTAAGCACTGGTTATCTGGTATGTTGGTATGTTCCCGGTGTGGTCATACTCTTGCTTATTCCGGCACACAAAAGTGTCCATTTTTTCAGTGTCACGAGTACGCGAAGGGCAAGTGTGACATTTCCCATTCTCTGACTGTCAAAAAAGCAGAGCGCCTTGTAATTGCTGAACTGCGGGACATTTTAAAGACCGGTGATCTTGCTTATGCCTATATGCCGGAAGAATCGCAGAAAGGTGAACGCCGGAAGATTGAGGAGCAGCTTGCGCGTGTAGCGCAAAGGGAAAAGCGCGCGAAGGAAGCTTATCTTGCCGGAATTGATACGCTGGAAGAATATAAAGCATATAAGGGGACGCTTAAAGGCGAGAGGGACCGACTCGCGGACGCCATGAGCAAACTAAATAGTTCTTCAAAAAAAGACGCTAAACCTATTCTCTTAGAGCGGATTGCTTATGCTTGTGACGTTTTGGAGTCTGACTCCTTTTCGCACGAACAGAAAGGCAGCGTTATCCGCTCTGTTCTTAAAAAGATTGTATTTGACAGGCCGAACGAGACTTTGCATTTTTATTTTTACTTTTCATGATGCTAAACCCACGCAAAACCGTGCTTTTTCGTATTATATGCTACTGGTATACGGCGGCCCCGATGGCGAAATTGGCGCTTCGATGCGCTACCTGTCCCAGCGCTACTCCATGCCTTTTAAGATAGCCAAGGGACTCTTGACGGATATCGGTAGTGAGGGATCGGAAATGTTCCGTCCCTCACTACCCCTTTTTTGGTGCCTTTGCAATCGCATAATTCCACTTAAACGGCAGCCGGTTTAAGACAACATCAATATGATCTCGGTCATGAACAATTATCCGGTCTAAAATGTTACGATAAAATTCATCATCATACGTCATGCCGGATATCCTCTCGTTTAATGCACCCTCAATATCGCCGATTAAGGTTTGCTGCTCCTGACGGATCCTCTCCTGTTGTTCTGTGTTTTCAATCAAGCTCTTGATCTCGGCTATTTCCTCCTCGCATTTATCCCGTGCGGCGATAAACTGCTCCTTGGTAATATCGCTGCTCATATAGAGGTCAATAAGGCGGGTTCGCTTATCTTCTGCCTGACCGATTTTCGCTTCCAGCCCGGCGGTATCTACTACGCCAGAATCCTCTTTAACAACGCTGGCTATCGCATGAAACAGATTTGAAAAGATCCTGTCCTTTTCGTAATCCAGGCTGTCACACACCATACGCATGATCTGAAGCGCATCCTCGTTCCGTATGCTTTCTGCAACACATCCCACAGGATTGCCCGCCTTATCCAGATGACGGTTTCCGTGCTTCGCGGCTTCAAAGCATTGCCACGATTTATACTGGCTGCCGTCCTTCCTTTTTTTATACCGCGCCACATAGCTTGCCCCGCAGCGTCCGCATTTGATCTTACCGGAAAAGGCATAACGGTTGGAGTGTTTTGCCTTGCCCACCTGCGAAACCGTACGGCTTTCTAAAATCTCGTTTGCCCGGTCGAACATCGCACGGCTGATAATCGGCTCATGGTGGTCTTTAAGTATCACAAATTCTTCTTCCCCTTTATTGTACTTCTTTTCGTGCGAAAGATAATCGGGTGTAAAGGTCTTTTTCTGGACAAGGTCGCCGCAGTATTTTTCGTTGCGGATAACACGCAAAATCACAGTATTCGACCACTGTTTCATATGGGTACTGGTGGGAAATCCCGCTTCCTGAAGCTCGCGGGCAATCACATACGTCCCTTTGCCCTCATTCACAAACTTATGAAAGATCAGCCGGACAATTTTCGCGCCTTCCTCGTTTATAAACAGCTGTCCGCCCCGGACATCATACCCCAGCATATCCCGCCCAAAAACAACGCCCTGCTCCATTCGGCGTTTTTGTCCCCATTTCACGCGCTCAGAGGTCTTGCGGCTTTCTTCCTGCGCGATGGACGACATAATCGTTAAGCGGAGCTCTGCGTCCGGGTCAAGGGTATTGATATTGTCATTCAAAAAGATGACGCCGATACCGCGCTTTTTCAAGTCACGGGTGTAGTAAATGCTATCCAGCGTATTTCTGGCAAAACGGGAAATCTCTTTCGTGATAATCAAATCAATAGCTCCGTTTTTTGCGCTTGCAATCATGCGGTTAAATGCTTTGCGCTTTTTTGTGTTGGTACCGGAAATACCCTCGTCGGCAAAAATCTCATATAATTTCCAATCCGGCATACGTTCAATATATTCCTTAAAATACCGCTGCTGGCTTTCAAAGGAATTTGCCTGGTCGTCTTTGTCTGTAGAAACACGACAATATGCGCCGACTTTATAAGTTCTCTGCCCTACGCACATTTTTTCTTCTATCCCTTTATTTTGATTTAATTTTTCATATTGGTTCATAATACCCCTTTCTATGCAAAAAGCCAAGCGTTCCGCTCGGCAGTGGTTATTTCCTGTAATGCTGGTTTTCCAGTTCCTCCATAACGCGCTCCATTTGTGAGGCGTTTAATCGTTCTCTTTGCACAAGCGATAATAACATGGACTTTTGAAGTTGAAGTAAAAAATCCGCATTTTTTACTGGGTCAATTTTCGGAATCGGCTCGCCAACATACGAAAACTCACGCTCTTTCCTCAGATCACACCACCCCTTTGCGACAGAGCCTCCTTCTTAATGGTATGAAGATAGAATTTGTCCTTATGTCAGAATGCGAAGGATCCGCAGAGACCACTCATTATTCCCCGTCGACATTCGCAAGCTCATCCCGTTCACAATAAACGACGTATCTTTGATAATTGTGTCTGAATGGATGACATGTGATAAGGGTTACTAAATCTCTTCCATCCTGTATTAAAATTTCCTCTATATCATTTGGTGAAATTATTTTTATTTCTGTTACCCGATAGGTTAATGTTTCCCAGAAATTGGTTACGAACACTTCGTCACCAATCACTAATCTTTCAATCTCCTGAAACATATAGGCACCTTGATACCCTCTGTGCGCGGCAATAACGGAATTTATATTTTCTCCGCCTATGGGCAGACTTGTGTTAGAAAGATGCACGGCACCTTTCTTCATATTATCTTTCGTTGCACCCAAATAAAGCAGAAGCTTTATATCCATAGCGGGAATTTCAATATATCCCATCCTGTTTTCATTAAATCCCCACTGACTCAAATCAAAGCTTGCCTGTTCATAAGAGAAGGGGTCGGTAAGGCCCTCCTGATGGTTCTCATAGATATTATAGTTATATTCCTGCATTAAAAGATACAGGTCATATAAATCCATTTGTTCGTACTGCTGTATACTGGTTTTAATTAAATCCTCGGTTCTTATATCATACAGCTTTCGTTCGACATGCGGATATAGCGTAACTGCGATCCCCGCTATAAACAATATAGCGGCTATTATTAAAATGACTTTTCTTCTCAATTCTCTATCCCCACAGCCGGATTATTGTTTCTTATAAAGCTGTTTTCGCTTTACAATGATTGTAATGGTGATAAGGATAAGCATGATTCCGGAAGTGATAATCACCGCAAGCATTAACATCCTGTCCGCACTTGACTTCGTTTCCGCAATACTTTCTTTTATTTCAGGAACATAGTCTACTCTTGTGCCTCGCAGCAGCAGACGGTGTGAGTTTACGCCATAAGGCGTACATGTAAGCAGTGTACAATAATCTTCTCCGCTTACCGGCTTTAAATCTGTGGTTTGTTCTGGCTCTATTACCCTTATTTCATCCACTTCATAGGCCAGAACCTCGTCTAATAGATACAGATAGAACAAATCCCCTTCCTGCAGCACGGATAAATCCGTAAACAGCTTTGCGCTGGAGAGCCCTGTATGGCCTGTGAGGACGGAATGGGTGCCCTCGCCGCCGATCGGCAGAGTGGAGCCTTCCAAGTGTCCCACTCCTTTTTTTAACACTTCTTCGCTTGTTCCATGGTATATCGGCAGCTTAATGGATATTTTCGGAATCTCTATATATCCCATCATACCGCCTATATTCAGTATTTCATAATAGTCATCCTGCATGACGATACCGGAACCCGGGATAAACGGGTCACGGACGGGAGAGCCCAGTAAGCTCTCATTATATTCCTGTGCTTTTTGCCTTTCGGCGCTCAGGAATTTCTCATCTTTTACCGCAATGGCTTCGTCATACGAATCGATGGCATAAGAGCCGTTTTTCTCGGCAATGTAATTACTGACAGAAGGATATGCAAGCAAACCTACCCCCAGCAAAAATATGACTATGATCAAAACGGTTCTCTTCATTCCGGTCTCCTTATATAAAGAGGGAAGGAGTTTAGCCTTCCCTCTCAATACATTTTTGCAATTATATCTGGTGTACTGTACAGTATACCAGTTTCCATTAGTTTGTTTTAGAGGTTTTCTTCCTGCTTAAAATCACTAAGATTACCGCAACACCCACCAAGGCAATACCGGCAACGGTGAACAGAAGAGTTCCCGTGCCGCCTGTTACCGGCAGTATGAATTCGGTTGTGTTTACAACAGTTTTTCTTATCGTATAAACGTTTTCTTCGGTAGCTGTATTATCAAAGGTTATCTGGATCGGGTCGCCTAAGAGGTTATATCCATCAGGCGCCGCTGTCTCAATGATCCAATAGCTGCTATATGATACCGGATCTCCGTCAATATAATCGGCCAAACCTTCGAATATGGCTATGCCGTCTGGATCCGACGATGTAACTTCCCATGAATTTGCAGTAACATAGCCTGTTTCACCAACGTCAACAATGTTTCCAGCACTATCCTTCTTCAGGTAGTTACCAGCTTTTGCGTTTACTTCACTGCTTGCAATCTGGAATTTTGCGCCTGGCAGCGCGGTCGTCCCATTTTCCTCGACTTTGGAGATTTCAATTTGACCTGTATGGGTTTTTCCTGCAGTTGATGTCGTTTCAGAAGTATGGTCATACTGGTTTGTAAGGGTTAATGTCGCTGTATTTGCAACAGTATGGGTAGAATGATTTGTATTAAGAATTTCTGCGTTTACATTTGCCTTAAACATAATTTCAACTGCGGTTGCACCGTCAAGTTTAGTACGGCCTGCTGCTGTAAAAGCAATTTCTAATGTACCGCTGTCATATGTAACAGTATAAGCAGGGGTAGAGCCTTCTGCCGTTAATGGATCATCATCCTTGGAGCCGCCTACTATTTTTACGGTCACGGAACCCTTCTTATAGGTCAACGCTGCATCCAAAATATCGGTAACCGTGTATTGTTTTGCATCTATAATATCCGCCGGAACGGATGGAGTGATCGTATAGGTTACTTCATCACCCACCGAGACGGAGGTTTTATCCACGGATTTTTCGATCGTAACCGACTGGTTTTTGGGATATACATGAACCTCGTCGAGCCAGCCGGTACCTGCCGGGTTTGTCATGGGTACTGCAACCACAAAAGGATTGACTGTGGAATCGAATGAAACAGCCACGCCCCCAATTTTAGGGGTAGATGCGCTCAGGTTTTCCACTACGAAATAGTATCCGCGAGCCAAATCGCTATAGGTCAATACACCTTTTGCTCCTGTTGTGCCAGGGCTGGTTTGTTTGGTTAGGTTATAGTATGTCGCTTTGCCCCCATGAGTTATCTCCAGATAAGGTAAAGCTTTGATGTCTGTCGGGCGATTTCCTGTTGTGACCAGCCTGTATGCAGCGCCGGTGCCGCCTATCGGTATAGCCTGACCCTCTGCTACAGTGATTTTGTACACATCAAAGGCAATGCCTTCTACCGCTTGCGCGTCAGCGGGAATATCTGTGGCTACCACCCCTTGTGTTGACGCTAAAGCGTCATCCAAATCCTCCAGGGCATACTTATGGATGATCAGGTCGCCCGTGTTCGGGGCTAACGGGTCGTCTGTTGCTGTTGCAAACGCTGTCATGCTGAACGTAAACAACATAACCATTGCAAATAAAAGCGAAATTACTCTCTTTTTCAACGCTTTTGACTCCTTTTTTAATTTTTATTATTACTCAGCAGTTTATTGCTGAAATAACCTAAATCCATGCCTATTTACGGCGTTTCTTGAAAGACCATACGGCCAGCAGTACCGCTGTCCCGATCAAGACCACGCCGGCTATGGTGAATAGCAAGGTTCCGCTCCCACCCAAAAGCGGGATGTCTGTATTCCTGTAATTCAGCAGGTAATATACCTTTTCTCCATCCGTGCTTTCTGTATAATAAAAAGCCGGGGACGGGTCACCTTTTAACTGTGGGTCGCTTATCGTTCCTGTTGGGTACGCCGTATACTGCCACTGCCCTTGAGGAAGCTGGTATCTCTCGTGTGTTTCTGTCTCCACAAGCTGATATGTACCTGCCACAGCCGAAAGTGATACAAGGCCGTCCTCACCGCTTACGAATGTCCCCACAAGCACCCAGGCCTCCTTACCGACCGTAGATTCGGTTACCAGATCCGGCGCACTACCGGTCCCTGCCCATTCATAAAGCGCAAACTCCACACCCGCCATGGAATCTTTGTTCTCATCTACCTTATAGAATTCAAAAACGATCTGGTGGTACAAGAATATATCTGTATCTGCAAACACGTAGTCCAGCGCAACGGTTGTATCCGTCCGAGGAATTGCTGTATTATTTGTAACCTTTGCATCAGCTGTATCCTCTGCCTTCCACGACATAAGCGTATAACCTGCCGGTATGGCTACAATGTCGGAAAAGGTGAAAGGGTCACCGTTCCTTATATATTTTGTCATGGGATACGGCGGATCAAACGAAATGCCCTTTTTGTCACAGAATGTCATTACGATTTTATACTGCGTTCTGTTAATATCATAATGGTTTAAGGCGTGAAGATAGTTCGTTTTAGTGTTGGTGTCTGTCGCATTTTCCACTGTGCTTAGAAAATCCGCTATCGTTTTGGCTGTCGGGGGTTCGTATTTGTTCAGTGCTGCATTGTCGCGGAATACTACCGTCGCGTCGATATACAGGTTATCATAATACCCGGGGACATTCTCAGCATACACACTGGTTGTAAAAATCCCGCCGCCACCGTTTTCTGCGTAATTACTGGTAAAAGTCGTGTTTTTTATGTCAAGCTCTGCGGGGGCGACTACATAAATTCCGCCGCCATGATTAAGACCCCAGTTACCATCCGAATAGGTTCTATTATTACTGATTGCCGTGTTATCTATTGTTAATTTACCGCTTCCATCCTTAAAAGCGATTCCGCCACCGGCGTTTGCGGCCGTGTTGACGGTAATGACACCGTTGGATACCGTTGCAGGTCTGTAAGCAAAAAGGAGGATGCCCCCGCCCTCGTATGCGGTGTTGTTACGAATCTCGCCGCCCGTCATGGTAAAGGTATCGGTGTCGCTGCTTCCCCATTCAGGGTTTTCCTGATGAAAATATACTCCACCGCCGCTTCCCAGTGCCGTATTACCACTGATGGTACCGCTATACATAACAAACGTGGTGCCGGGGTCACAATATACACCGCCGCCGTTACCGCCCATATAGTATGGGGCGCCGGAATTCTCCGCCGTGTTACCTTCGATCGTTGCGCCATTGATCGTAAAGGTAATGCCGTCGCCCGAATAAGGCGTGTCCGTCCCCACGCCGCCGCCGATACCGCCAAGGCTTCCAAGGGGTTTAGCAGTATTCCCTGTTATTTTTATGTTGCCGACGGTAAATCCTACTTTTTTCTCACACTCAGAGTTATTGAAAAAACCTATTCCGCCACCGATGATCGCCGTGTTATTGCTGATTTCTCCGCCGATAAAGGTTATATCCAACGGGTAAGTGTCGTTCCAAAACGCTTTATTCTGGATATAAAAAGCGATGCCGCCGCCATGACCATAAACAGCCGTATCATCGCCGTCGCCCACCAGCGTGCCTGTCACGACGTTGCCGCTGATGATGCCGCCGGTCATCGAAAAGCCAGTGCCGCCGGCCGCTTCGTAATAAACATACACGCCGCCGCCGGAGTTATTCGCCTTATTACCAACGTCTGTGCCTCCTATTGTGCCGCCGTTCATCAAAAACGTGCACGTATTTCCAACAAACACGCCGCCACCGGATGCAGTTGCCGTATTCCCGCTGATAGCAGCATTGCCGCTCATGGAGAACGTGCTACTGCTTCCGCTTTCATCCCATATGTCTTTTCTCCATAGATTCACGCCACCGCCATCGACAGCCCAATTTCCTGCAATTGTGCCGCCGGTCATGGTAAACTCACTGTCCATTAGCTGCACCCCACCGCCGCCGGAGTGGGTTGTATTGCCGCCGCTAGCAGTTGTGCTTCCGATTAAGCCGCCGCTCATGACAAGAGCGCCGTTCTCTATTTGTATGCCGCCGCCGGAGTGGACTGTCGCAGTATTGCCGCTGATAATCGTACTGGCAGCACCGCCGGACAGGATAATTGCGCTTTGACGCGATGGATACTGGTCCGAAGTTATCGCATTCACACCGCCGCCAGCTTTAGCTGTATTGCCGCTGATGGTGCCGCCGCTCATTTCAAGCGTGCTGCTATTTAACTGCACGCCGCCGCCATAGCCGGCTGTATTGCCGCTGATGGCGCCACCACTCATTTTAAGTGTGCTGTTTGTTA
>Ga0153991_1000226_pt1 | contig 14432 bp, 16 predicted proteins | sample TSNC075MetaG_FD_104681 | JGI IMG/M metagenome (GOLD analysis project Ga0153991, IMG submission 104681) | Attine ant fungus gardens microbial communities from North Carolina, USA - TSNC075 MetaG | ecosystem: Host-associated > Fungi > Mycelium > Unclassified | place: USA: North Carolina, Jones...
CAAACTTCATTTAGACCTATCTCTATCAATTCTTTGATGATTTCTATGGTCTCAATAGTACCAGAAAGCCCTCAAGAAGACCTTTTGATTGATACCAAATACATCTTGAGATGATTAATTTTGGCTAAGCTATCAAGCAATCAGTAGGTAATCTCTATGATACCATACATTAAATTGCTGATATCTTAGAAACTGCCATGATTGATACCTTATTTCTGAGGTCAATTGAAGCCCTTTTCATTATGCTCAGAATGACCCCAAAACAACCTCAAGACAATTAATATTAACAGAGATAGAAAGTTCTCTTTGTATATAGACTTAATTAATTACCCATCAATACTCATCTGTCTTTGAATAGAACAAAGGACAGCCCTAATAAGGTTAAGTTATTGCTATTTCCAGTACAAAGGTACTACCATACATAGAACAATAGATAGTAGCATGTAATAGTCTATCCTAGCATACTGTCATGAGTTATCTTGACTATGACTTAAGAAAAATAACATGGACTAGAATCAAACTGGTAGATAATAGATACCTGTAAAACAAATAGCACAGACTTGTATATATAGTGTAGCTGAATCAAGCAAGGACTCTATTAAGTTCTCTTCTAACCCTGAAAATATAAGGCTCTAGCCAAGATGACTTAAACCCACTTTAAGTTCAAGTTGATAAGGAGAACTCAAAAGAGTCCTCATCTATTTCCTGTATACTACTTATACAACTACTATATGGTCTGTGTACCATTTTTCTACACTCATCATGTGACCCTATGATATCCTAGTATGTGACTATGACATGTGTCATTTGTTATATAATACTTTCTTATACTTCTTCTTTATATCATAAGTTCAAAAGAAAAATAAAATAAAATAAAATATAAAAAATAACTTAGCAAAATAGCTAAGTCATGATATCACCCTCCTCTTAAGTTTTCTCATCCCAAGGATTTTTACAGCTCATAATATTGTCATGACTTGACAAAACAGCTAAGTCATTATTTATATTTACTTTTCTTTTCTTTTCTTCTGGACTTAATATATAGAAAGGAGTGTGGGAAAGTATTATGTCACAGTGTCATATAGTCATAGTCACATGATGGGTCATATGATAAGTGTGGGAAAGTAGTACATAGACCATATAGTAGTTGTATAAGTAATATATAGAAAATAACAGGAACTTCTCCTTGTCAACTCAGACTTAGAGGGTAATTAAGTCATCTCAGGCTAAGTCACTACAAATATGGGTCAACCATATTGCCCATTTTATCCTTATTTTCTTTTGTTCATTCTTTAACTCCTAAATTTTTCTACTCTGTTTTTTCTTTTTTTTCCTTGACTATTCCCAAGGTTCTTTTACTTGTCTTTCTTTTCAACACCTCCAGTTTCTCTCTAGCCTTCCCCAGTATTCTTTATCATACCTTTTATCTGTCTATCCAAATAGTTTCTTTGCTATAAACCTCCCTGGTAATTCTTCTTTTCTAAATGTTTCTTTTTCTCTTTTTTGCTGATTTACTTCTTCTATGTCTTGCCAATATTCTTTTTCAAACTCTTTAATTGCCTTTTTTGTGTTTTCCAAGTTCTTCCTTTCTTTCCAAGTATTAGACTCTACTGTAAATCCTTTTCACCTTACCAAGTATTTGTTTTTTCCTTTAACTTGTTATTTATTCAGGATTCTTTTTATCTTTTACTCTTTTTCTCCCTGAATGATGACTCAAGCTGGTTGCTCCTTTTTCTGTCTCTCTACTTGCTCTATGTATCTTTGTATTCTACTAAAATTTACTACTAGGTGTATTTTTACTATACTAGGTAGTTCTAGCTCTACTACATTTGACAATATAATCTTTTTTATTTTGTAAGGTCCAACAAATCTTTCTATTAACTTCTTTGTTCTTCTATCAACCATTTGATATTTCAGATCTTTAGTGCTGAGTATTACTGAATCCTCTACTCTATACTTGTCAACTTCTTCTTTTTTTCTATTCATATTTTTCTTGTGCTTTTTCTAGCACTGCTTTTGTTTCCTCTTGGATCTCTCTCATTTTTGTCACAAATATTTTTGCTCTCTTGTATTTTCCTTTTTTTCTTCTCTCAAAACCCATCCTAGGATCTTATTTGTAATTTTCTCTAAAAGGCAACATCCTAGTACTAGAGTACACTTTGTTATTATAGGCAAACTCTGTTGTTCCTAACTAGTCTGGTGATGGGGATGAAAATTAAACAAGGGTAAACACATGGTCAAAGAGGCAGAGTCTCTAAGCTACTTAAAGATATGTGCAAACAAGTAGGCATAGAGGAAATAAATCAAAGAATAAAAAGTTTATAAAGGTAAATAGTAATGTCATGCCTCTGTGACATCTTAGATGTAAGGTGATACATGCACAATGTTAATCATGGCATGTGTATACTGGACCATCCTTAGGTTCCCACACATGTGCTTATGTTATTAGGAAACTCAACGCGCATCCCAACTACTCCTCTCACATATGCTTATCATAGCTCCTCTGTCTGGGAAATTCCTTAGAAACTATAAAAGACTTACTATTAATTAAATAACTTAGTTTTGTTCTCAACTAGGGTTTTCAGGCAATACTAGTTCTCCTCCTCTTCTCCACAGAATTTATCTCCACTGTTCAATAAACTATTTGCTTTCCTACTGGGCAAAGTATAGGGAGACACAATCAAAATTGAGGCCAAGCCCACAAGAGAATACTGTGTTGAACTACTGGATCCTGACAGGTAAAGAATATTTAATAGAAACCTAGGAAATAGAAATGTTTTTAGTATTCACTCAAGAGAACTCTCAATAGTCCAGATCTTAAAGGCATGTGTTCATTTCGTACCATAATACTACTTTTCTCAGTCTATGTCACAAACTTTATTCGGTCATATCTCCACCAATTCTTCGACGATTCCCACGGTCTCAAAGCCAGCTTAAAGCCCTTAAGAAGACCTTTCGATCGATACTAGTCACGTCTCAAGGCAATCAATAATGGCCAAGATATTAAGCAGATCAACTGGTAACTACTATGTTACTGTTTATTAAATTGCTAATATCTCGGAAACCGCCATGATCAATGCTTTGGTTCTAGGCTCAGCAGAAGCCTTCTTCATAATGCTCAGAATGAGCCTAGAACAACTTCAAGGCAATTAATATTAGTGAAGATATGAAGACCTCAATGTTTGTACATAAACTTCATTAATTACCCATAGATAGTCATCTGTCCTTTTCTTAGAACAAAGGACAGCCTCCATATGGTTAGGTTATCATTATTTTAGTACAAAGACACTACCATATGTAGAATAATAAGTAGTAATCAGGTGATGATCTGTACTAGTGCACAGACCATCACTTTTTTGTATATAAGGACTCATAGTCTGAGGTCTAATCCTCAGACTTAACTTCATCTTTTGTTACTTGTCTAACTTCACATTTTTGAACTCTTTAAAGTATTAAAGCACCCATCACAAATAGTAAGTGATCATTTGTGATAATATGTGACTTGGAAAAGATAGAAATAATACTGGAAATGCTATGACTATAAGTATATAACCCAAAAATAAATTGGAAAACTAGAAAGATTAAAATGACGAGGTGTTCACCCTTGTGTAGTAGGACAAGGAAAAGAAAAAAAGAGAGAAAAGCCAAAAAGGGAAAAATGGTAGCGATCCTAAAGGAAGAAAAGATCATTAGATGGGCAATAAATGACAAGAAAGATTGGGAGAGGAAAGAGAAGATTGAAGAGAACCACAGAAAGATCAAGGAAATGGTCCCAAAGAAATTTTTGAAGTAGATGAAAGTATTTGGGAAAGTAGAGTCAAAGAGAATGCCGACAAGGAAAGTTTGGAATTATGCTATAGATCTCAAGGAAACATTTAAACCACAGAAGAGAAGAATTTACCTCTTGTCCAAAAACAAAAGAGAAAAAGTCCAAAACTTCATGAAAAACCAACTGAGAAAGGGGTATATTAGACCTTTAAAATCTCCACAAATGTTGCTAGTATTCTTTGTAGGGAAAAAGAATAGAAGTAAGAGGATGGTTATGGACTATCATAATCTAAATGACTAGACAGTGAAAAACAACTATTCACTACTATTAATTACAGACTTAATAGACAACATGAGTAGCAAGAATATCATGACTTGGCAAAACAGCTAAGTTATTTTCTATTTTCATTTTCTATTTCCTTTTCCTTTTATTTAGTTAAATCACTACTATGAAGGTAATGTTAAGACTTTAGACCTTACAGTTGAATATGCATTTCAACTTAAAGCCTATATCTAACACTTGATATCTTCATGCTCCTTATCAGAGGATCTGGTTAAGGTTTTCAGTGAAGTTATATTGGAGGAGAGATGTCAATGAGACTTTGAGTAGCACCCTTGAGATTGTCCTAAGACAAGTAAGAGTACCAATTCCTCAGAGTAAGATTTTACAGAAGGAATACAAAAAGAAAGAACTTGCCATTCCCTTCTCTTTCTGGTCTGTATTTATCCTAACTAGGTATTATGACTATATTACAATGTGGTAACACTAATTGTAACTATGGGTGACTAGTCAAGTGACAGTCCAGTAACAGAAGCAATAAGAGTGACAAGTCGAGTCAGTGTCTAATAATGGGTTAGTCTGATGTTGTTCCATTTAGCACAAGTCCAAAGATAGAAAAAGAAAGATAGTCCAAGATTTCTCTGAAGAGTCCTGTCTATTCTGTGAGTCCATTGTCTCTTAGAGTCCTCAGACATTTAATGCATTACTACATAGTAATGTTCTCATCTAACATTGCCAACATCTCGTCTACTAGCCACTTATTATCAGACTATGGCTGATAATAGTTGTAGTCCCACTTGATATTCATAACAGATAAAACATAGAAAAGGAATTATGTCACTGTCACAAAAGGTGTGACATTGGTCACAGAATGGTCACATCACATGTCACAATCACAACATGTGACAAGGTAATCACATAATGAGTAACATAAGAACTATGGGAGATAAAATACATAACCACAATAGTAGTTATATATATAGTGTAGAAAATCAAATGGGAACTCTATTGAGTTCTTCTTGTCAACTTGGACTTGAAGTGGATTTAAGTTGTCTTAGCTAAAGTCTTACACTAGAACTTGATTCTACTTTGAATATCATCCATCTTAGACCTTGCTCACACTTACTCTCATCTAAATCGACCTTTGGCCAGTGTTCATCATAATCACTAGCCATCTTCATATATAGCCAGGCCCTTGGCTTAAGGGAACTTTGCAGTCAGTTAGGGACTGCAGGTGGAGATACAATACTATATTTAGGTATCACATTTGAGACCTGACCTCATAAGCAGATGGTGTTTAGAAAACTACTTGTACTGTTTCTTAGTATAAACTTCATGTTACAGGTGCTCTTGTCACTTGTCTATACAAAGGATTGATAGTTACTTCTTTAAAGGCCATCTAAAGTAGGGATCTCCTCTGTGGAGTGATAGTATAACCATAGTATTAGGGCAGTAGCAAGTAAGACAGTAAGACTCTGGCTAGGTAAAGATCTTGTACCCCAGCAGATATAGTTTACTTAGTAAGACTCAATATTTATTCCATACCCTTTAGAGATGTTATTATAATGTCTCTCTTACAATATAACTTTTTCATGAGCAGCATGCTTAATCAAAGGTGTACCCTTACTAAATTAAGGACAAAATTGGAAGGAAGACAGGAAAAGCTATGCTATGAGTGTAAGAAGTTTGGGCATCTGGCCTGTAACTGCAAGAACAAGAAAGAGAAAGAGAAGAGAACATCTGTTTCTTAAAAAAGATTTGAGGTATTATTAAGTAGAATGATGAGGTGTGGAGTAGAGATAAGAAGGCAGAAAGGGGACAGAAAAGAAGAAGAAGTAATACAATGTTTTAAGTGTAGAGAAGAAGGACATCAATGGAAGGAATGTCCAAGAAAAAAAAAGAGTGGTATAGATAGTAGCATCACAAGAGATACCACCAAAGAAGGAGCCAGTATACTCTATCAGGAGAAATATACAAGAGAATGGGATAGGGTATTTTGAGTATGAAGGGATGGGGCATTGATGCAGAGACTGAGCTGGAATGGAGTAATAAAGAAGTAATAGTGTTATATTTGACATGTGAAGATTATGGAAAGAAAGGACATTATATAGTAGAAGATAAAGGACAAGGAGTAGTCAAAGGAAAGGAATAAAAAGAACTAAAGAAGTATGAAGAATGTGTAGAGAAAGAAAAAGGAAAGATGGCATATCCTACTAAGGAAAAAGCATAGCAAAGCAGCGCATGGGCAAGAGACCTAAAAGGCGCAGCAAAAGAGGAGAGTAGTCAAAGAGAAGTTCACAGAACTTTCAAAATGTTGAAAGAAATGTGGTTAGGTATTAGAATCAAAAGAACAAACACTCACAAGGGTATTACAATAAAAGCACTCTTAGATAGTGGAGCAATAGGAATGTTTATGAATAGAAAGACAATGGCCAAACATAGATTTAGGCTACAAAGGTTAGAGAGACCAGTAAGAGTCAAGAATGTCAATAGGATATATAATAGTGGAGAGGCTATTACATATCAAATAAAAGTAAATATGTACTATAAGAGCCATGTTAAAAGAATAAGGATAGATGTGTGTAACTTAGAAAGAACATAAGTAATTCTGGGGATGTCATGGTTAGCAACACATAACCCAGAGATCAATTGAGAAACAGAAGAAGTAAAAATGATAAGATACCCATCTTTGTGTGGCAGAGTAAAAATAAAGAGAAAAAAAAAAGAGGAAGGAGAATAGTAATTATAAAAGAAGAGAAAATTGTTAGATGGGCAATAGATAATAAAGAAGATTGGAAAAGAGAAGAGATTGAAAAGAACCATAGAAAGATTGAGGAAATGGTTCCAGAGAAATTCTTAAAATGGAGAAAAGTATTTGAAAAGGTAGAATCAAAGAGGATGCCAATGAGAAAGGTTTGGGATCATGTTATAAATCTCAAAAATATGTTTATACCATGAAAAGGAAAGATTTATCCTTTGTCCAAAAATGAAAGGAAAGAAGTTTAGAATTTTATGGAAGACCAATTAAGAAAGGGGTATTTTAGACTAACAAAATTCTCCCAAACATCACCAGTATTCTTTGTAGACAAGAAAGATAGAAAAAAGAAAATGGTTATGGACTATTGTAACCTGAATAGCTAGACAGTAAAGAATAATTACCCACTACCATTGATCACAGAGTTAATTGATAATATGGGTAGCAAAAAAGTATTCACTAAAATGAATCTCAGGTGGGAGTTCAATAGTGTGAGGATCAAAGAGAATAATAAATGGAAAGGAGCATTTACAATGCATGTAGGCTCTTTCAAACTAATAGTAATGTTTTTTGGGATGACAAATTTGCCAGCTACATTCTAGGCAATGATAAATGAAATCCTGAGAGATTTAATTAATGAAAAAAAAGTTGTAGTATTTGTAAATGATGTATTAGTAGAAACAGAAATAGAAGAAGGACACAATGAAATAGTAAAAAAAATATTGAAGAGATTAGAGGAGAATGACTTATATATCAAGTCAGAGAAATATGTGTGAAAGGTCAGAAAAATAGAATTCCTTGGAGTCGTTATAGGACCCAATAGAATAGAAATGGAGAAGGAAAAAATAGATGGAGTATTAAGTTGGCCAGAGCCAAGAAATGTAAAAAATGTCAGGAAATTTTTGGGCCTTACAAACTACTATAGAAGATTCATTAAAGACTTTTGTCACAAACTTCATCCAGCCATATCTCCATCAATTCTTTGACAATTCTCATGGTCTTAAAGGCTACAAAAAGCCCTCAAAAATACCTTTTGATTGATGCTAGTCATGTCTCGAGGCGATCAATAATGGCCGAGATATTAAGCAGATCAACTGGTAACCACTATGTTACTGTTTATTAAATCGCTAATATCTTGGAAACCACCACAATTGATGCTTTGGTTTTAGGCTCAGCAGAAGCCTTCTTTATAATGCTCAAAATGAGCCTAGAACAACCTCAAGGCAATTAATATTAGTAGAGATGTGAAAGCCTCAATATTTGCATATAGACTTTATTAATTATCCATAGATAGTCATTTATCCTTTTCTTAGAACAAAGGACAACCTCTATATAGTTAAGTTATCACTATTTCTAGCACAAAGGCACTACCATACATAGAACAATAGGTAGTAACATATGATAATCTGTCCTAGTATACAAACCATCACTTTTCTATATATAAGAACTTAACAACATCTTTGTTGCTTGTCTAAACTTCGCTTTTTTGAGCTTTTTGAATATCAAATCAACCAATCACAAAACATTAAGTGGCCATTTGTGATAACTTTACTTGAGTAACTAAGCTAATAAATACATTAACAAGAAAAAATATAAAGTGACAGTGGGGGCAAGAGCAACAACGAGTATTTAACGAGCTCAAAGGAATCTTTATGACGAGACCAGTATTAGCATTCCCAGACTTAGACAAAAAGTTAAGAGTAAAGGCAAATATCTCAAATTATACTACAAGAGAAGTGTTATTAATAAAGTGCTCCAATGAGTTGTGAAGACCAGTAGCTGTTATGAACATTGAGTAGGACTACAATTATTATCAGCCATAGTCTGATAATGAGTGGTTAGTAGACGAGATGTTGGCAATACTAAACAAAGACATTATTATACAATAATGTATCAAATAATGTCTGAGGACCCTAAAGAGACAATGGACTCATAAAACGGACAAGACTCTTCAGAGAAACTTCAGACTATCTTTTTCTCCTTGTTTCTTTGGACTTATGATAAATGGGACAACATTGGACTAACCTATTATTAGACACTGACTCACTTCTGACTCACTTGTCACCTTGTCACTGATCTGTCACTTAACTAGTCACTCTTAGTTACAAGTAGTGTTACCACATTGTAATGATTGTTACATCCCTAGTTAGGATAAATACAAACCAGAAAGAGAAGGGAATGGCAAGTTCTCTCTTTCTGTATTCCCTCTGTAAAATCTTACTCTGAGGAATTGGTACTCTTACTTGTCTTAGGACAATCTCAAGGGTACTACTCAAAATCTCGTTTACATCTCTCCTCCGATATAACTTCACTGAAAACCTTAACCAGATTCTCTAACGAGAAGCGTGAAGATATCAAGTGTTAGATATAGGCTTCAAGTTGAAACGCATAATTCAACTGTGAGGTCTAGAGTCTTAACAGTAGCCTTCATTTCCAAATCCTTAAGTGATATAGAAAGAAACTATGAAATACATGACAAGGAAATGTTGACAATAGTTAAATGCTTGGAGGCATGAAGACACTTCCTGAAAGAAACAATAGTAAAATTTGAGATCTGAACATATTATAAAAATCTCAAGTATTTTATGAAGATGCAGAAATTGAATCAAAGACAAGCAAGATGGGCATTATACCTATCTAGATTTGATTTTATATTAAAGCATGTTCCAGAGAGTAAAATGAAAAAGGCAGACAGTTTAAGTAAGAGACCAGATTAGAAGGTAGGAGTAGAAAAAGACAATGAAAATGAGACATTGGTAAAGCCAGAATAGCTAAAAGTAAGGAGAACAGAAATAGTAGAGTTTTCTACTGCTCTTTATGACCTTCTACTAGCATATTGTGATATAGCCTAATAATTTCTATTCTAGGCTTATCATCCTTAGGTATATAAACCTTCCCTTCCTTGTACATTACACTATCAACTTTTCTCTACTCTTTATCTCTTAACATTTTGATTCCAGCTTGTTTTATCTCTTTTACTGCTTTAATGACTTTGTTATCTTTTACTTTTGACTGCCTCATTTTCTCCAATAAGTCTACTTTTTCAACCACAATTAGTGGAGTTGGTCACTCATAACTTTTGGTGGCCAGGAGTGACAAAAGAGATAAAGTGATATATGGAAGAATATGATATAAAAATTGCACAGAGTAACTGGCAGAAAAGTTAATGCCCAATTCAATACCAGAGAGACCTTGGATACATATTTTGGTAGACTTTATTACCAAGTTGTCTTTAGCTCAGGAGTATGACTCAATTTTAGTAGTAGTTGATAGGTTAACAAAAATAGTATATTTTATTTCTACTATGAAAAGACTTTGGTAAAAGAATTAGCATAGTTGTTTAGAGATAATATATGAAAACTATATGGGTTACCTAAAAGTATTATAATTGAATAAGATATTAGGAATTGAAAGTAAATTATTAACAGTATTTCACTCTCAAACAAATTAACAAACAAAAAGAATGAATCAGAAGTTAGAACAATACTTAAGGATGTTTATTGATTATAGACAAAAACAATGGCCAAAATGGTTGGGAACAGCAGAGTTTGCATACAATAATAAAGCATACTCAAGTACTTAGATATTGCCTTTTAAGACAAATTATAGGCAAAATCCAAGGATAAGATTTGAGGAAAGAAAAAAGGAGAAATATATAAGAGCAGAAAAGTTTATAGAGAAAATGAAAGAAATATAAGAAAAGGCCAAAAGTAGTACTGGAAAAGACATAAAAAGATATGAAGAAATATACTAATAGAAAGAGACCAAAAGTCAATGAATATAAAGTAAAAGACTTGGTAATACTTAGTACTAAGAATTTGAAATATCAGATAGTTGAAAGAAGAACAAAAAAGTTGACAAAGAGATTTGTAGGCCCTTACAAAGTACAAAAGATAATGTTGTCGAATGCAGTAAAATTAAAATTACCTAGTATAATAAAAATTCATCTGGTAGTAAATGTTAGTAAAATAGAAGATCAAGAAGAAAAATAAATATCTGGTATAATAAAAAGAATTTATAGTAAAATCAAATACCTTGGAAAGAAAGAAAAAATTTAGGAAATACCAAAGAAGCAATCAAGAAATTTAAAAAAGAATACAAATAGGATATGGAAGACATAAGGAAATAAAAAAGAGAAAAAGAAATATTTAGAAAAAAAGAATTACCAAGAAGGTTTTATTTGAATGGACAGATAAGAAATATAACCAGAAATATTAGGTAAAGATTAGAAAGAAATTAAAAAAAATAGAAAGAAAACTAATAAAAGAAAAATTGGCTAGAAAAGAAAAAAACAACTTTAGAAATAATTAAAGAAAAAAAAATTGAACAAGAAAACTTAAGAGGGGTTTTCTATTTTCATTTTTAGTTGAATCACTACTATGAAAGTAAAGCATAGGAAAGGAGTCACATCACTGTCACAAAAGATGTGACATTAGTCACAGAATACTACATCATAGGTCACAGTCACACACATGTGACAGGGTAATTACATGATAGATAACATAAGGACTGTAAGAAATAAAGTGTATAACTATAATAGTAGTTGTATATATAGTGTAAAAAATCAAATAGGAACTCTATTGAGTTTTCCTTGTTAACTTGGACTTGGAGTAGATTTAAATCATCTTGGCTAAAGTTTTATACTTGAGCTAATGGCAACTTTGTAATAAAATATACCAATATATGTGTTTAAGATTTTTTAGATATCAAGTTAGATATTATCTTGTTTACTAGTTGCTTTGTGCAGTTTCTATTACATTGGCAAGTGTTATATCCCTTCATATATTACTTTAACTTTCTTTGTAATTCTGGCTACCAAAAGTGCCTAGTAATCAATTCTATTGTCTTTTATTGTTTACTATGCTCTTTTACTAGTATATTGTAATATAATCTAATAATTTCTACCCTTAATTTATTGTCTTTTGGTATATACACTTTTCTCTTTTTATATATTCTATTTTTTGCTATTCTTTATCTCTTAATATTTTAACCCTTGCTTGTTTTATCTCTTTCATTACTTTTACTACTTTATTATCTTTGTTATGACTTGGCAAAATAGCTAAGTCATTATTTATATTTCTTTTCTTTTTCTTTTCTTTTTTGGACTTATGTCATGGTTCTCTATGATACCAAGTCACAATCTATTGACAATCATATGTCTAACTTTATACTTGTTTACTAGGACCTTTACACTTAAGAAAAATCTCTATAATTATGCCTTAGTTTTGTTTATTTACCAAGTAGAACTACTTTTAATCCAGAAAACGTATCTTAGAACCACTAAGTCTCTAAATTCCCTAGAAAAAGGCCAGTGCAAGAGTGACTAGTAAAAGGATGCAAAAGAGAATTGTATACTAGGACAAACAATAAGATGTAGTACTAGCTCTCAATTGCAAGCTAAAGGTTTGAGGGGAGATAATCAAAGATGAAGGTTATAAATAATTAGAAAATAGAAATTATATGCAGCTCCAGTAAAATATAGATGGATTGTTGTGAAATAAATATAAGATCTTCCTAGATTGTCATTGCATAGTCTCCCTAAGATATCAACCTTTACATACTATATATAAGAAAGCTAAACTCCAAGCCAGAATAAAGCCAACTGCTCTTTATTCAGCAATTGACAAAGAGAACTCGATAAAGTTCTTGTTAGATTTTTTATACTACTTATATAACTACTACATGGTCTATACACTACTTTTCCATGCCTATTATGTGATCCATCATGTGATATCATGTGATATGATACTGTGACTTTCTGTTATGTGACTGTGATACTTGTGACATGATACTTTCCCACACTTCCTTTTATGTAGTAAGTTCAAGATAAAAGAAAAAGAAATATAAATAATGACTTAGCTGTTTTGCTAAGTCATAACACTATAACAAAAGCTTCTCTAGAAAATACAGTTAGTTGATTACTCATAGACCCTTTATACTCAATTACCCCCTTGTCTACACTCCCAATACTAAACCTTATAGGTGTGATGCAATCCAAGTATATACCTAGCTAAGCTTTTCTAGCTTGCTATTCTCTTCAAAGCTTACCTGAGTTATATCTGCTATTTCTCTCTAAATTGAGTTCTGGGTATATTCTGTGTTCTTCTTAAGACATCCTACTGACTCCAAACTCTTACACTCAGTAGTTTTGCATTTCACAATTTCAGAGATAGTGATGATAAAGGTAAGTACCAAAAGGTTCTCTCTTTATCCTATCCCAGATACTATATTAAAGTTATTACAAAGCCCTATTTTAAGAAACAGTAATGTAAAGACAAAAAATCAGATATTCTTTTTGATCTCAACTACATAGTATTTATATTACTTCAAAAATGTCTCAAATATTAAAGAATAATCAAGGAAATAAATAAGTTACTATAAAAGACTCAAGTATTTGTGGAGTTGGTAGTCACTCCACTAATCCCCAATACTCTACCTCGACTAAACAACACCAAAAGTATAATCATAAAGAGTAATGAATTGTGGCTTTACTAGTAGCTTAGTAAACATATTTGCAATGTTCTCTTCACTAGCACAGTAGTTGAGAATAACCTTGTTAGAGACTAAGTGTTCACAAACAAAGTGATAATAAATATCAATGTGTTTAGAATGGACATAAAAGACAAGGTTTTTAGCAAAGCACAGAACAAACTGATCGTCAATGAAAATAGTTGTGGGAGAGTTTATAAGAATACTAAGCTCAGAAGAGAGTTTTTGAAGCTAGATTACCTTGTAAGTTGCCTTAGCAAGAGCCATATATTTGGCCTCTATAGTTGAGAGGGCTACTGTTGGCTGCTTTTGAGAAGACCAAGAAATTGGTGCTGAGCCAAAGTATAAAATATAGCCAGTAATTAAACAGCGGTATCATGCTAGACAGCTGTTTAGGTAATAAAAGTGACATTTTTCACTATAATAACAAGAATAACCAGCTCGAGAGACAAGTTTGGCCTCCCAGAGAAACCATTAGATGCCCAGTCATAAACTCAAGCATACCACTTGAGTAGCAAAGTAGTGGCTGTGACCACTACTACAGAAACCTCATAGAGATTGTCCAGAGAATTTTATAACAGATCTATAACAGAACTCCCCTTTAGAGTACTCTCGAGAGCCAAAAGGACCTTAGAAGATGTTCTTTAACAGAATAATGTTATATCTCAGCAGCAGTCACTTATTTATAATGTCTAGGTTACCATCAGAGTAGGGCCATCATTACTAATGGCTAATTATAGCAAGAATTAGCAAGACGAGTCCTCTCAAGGACTATATTGTAAACCTAACAGAAGAAGACTAAGGCTCAAAGATGTGATGAGATATAGAGAAGTAGTAGAAGGACTAGAAAGGTCAGGCAGAGAGGTCAGATAGAGAGATAGAAGAAGAGGTATTTGATAAAGATAATGTGCTTAAGAGCAAGACAACTCGAGATCGCCGTTTCTCTCTATAGCCTATCAAAAGACTTGAGAGCCATATATTGTTTAGAGAAGAACCCCAGGAGTAGAATTAGAGGAGTGGGGAGTGGTAGCCAAGTAATCGGGAGAGATGCTATCTCATCATTTCCCTCTTACTATCTTTGGGAATTTGGAAGTTTTCTTTGTTTCTTTTCTTTTGTTGTATCATTGCTTTGTAATCCTA
>Ga0153991_1000229_pt1 | contig 14354 bp, 14 predicted proteins | sample TSNC075MetaG_FD_104681 | JGI IMG/M metagenome (GOLD analysis project Ga0153991, IMG submission 104681) | Attine ant fungus gardens microbial communities from North Carolina, USA - TSNC075 MetaG | ecosystem: Host-associated > Fungi > Mycelium > Unclassified | place: USA: North Carolina, Jones...
CAAAGTGAGTAGTCCAGGCTGGGACAAATACCAAAGTGAGTAGTCCAGACTGGGACCAAAACCATATTGAGTAGTCCAGGCTAGGACCAATACCATATTGAGTAGTCCAAAAAGGACCAAATATTGAAAGTGACCATTAAGCTCAAATAATGTGTGACATTGTGTGACATTTGTGTGACAAAACGTGACAATGTGACCTATTTTCACCATATATAGTAATTTTGTACTCCAATTCTGGGGTTCATTCGACCTCCAGGCTCCCATACTAATAGGTTGTTCCCCCACTTTGTTGTCAACTCCCTTCTACTCCAGAATAATTCCGCTCCTACTCCACACATCCTTGACATCCCCCACTGAGTAGATACTGATATATCAATTTTTATACATAAAGTACATATATGTAAACCTAAAAGCCAGTCATTCTGTTGGCTTTTAGGTGCGTATTCTTGTAAAACCAAATCATTTACAAATACTCAATAGTAGCTGTTCTGTTGGCTTTTAGTCCAATCTTTCTCAGCTTTGAAGACGTCACTGTGCATTACTCTGTTACATGTCAACGAATAGCTACTTCCACACATCTGACTTCAATCACTTCATGATTGCATCGGAACTATCTATGAGTTCGGGCTTGAGACGATCATCCAATCAACCAGGCTTATATATTACATTCACAACATTGACGACCACCACACTATCTCCTTCAACAAAAGATATGTATATATATCAAAAAATCCTGATGCTAATTTTTTTCCCAAGCCGTTCGTTTTGAGTTGGGAAGTAAATTGAAGGGTTGTGTGGTATATGTGATTTTTATTTTTATTTTTAAAAAAATCAAATCAACACTTGATGATTCCATTTAGCAGCCACCGAAAACACACTTATCTTGCTTGTAGTCTATCATGATTTCTGAACTCGTTGATGTTGTTGTTTCTTGTTGAATGTGTGTCCCTCTGTGGACTATTATCTTCCGTCTTCTTCTTTCTCATTATTATTTTTCTGATTGATTAGTAAGCGATGAGTATGTATGTTTTCTGCCAGCACAGACTTTTTCTTTACACCTTCAGTTCTGCACACTTCAGACGTCTGAGGTAAACACTTTTTTTTATATATCGTACTGATGTAGTTTAAACTTTGTGTTCTGATAGGTACAATCAATAAGATTAAAGTTACATTTCAGACTGAGACTTGGTGTTCTAATAGGTCGCTTATATTCATCTCACTGCAAGTTCTTTCCATTTATCTCTACTCCTCTACTTGTTACCCAACTCTGATAAATATAAGGTGTGGCATTTGAAAATTTTCGAGATTGATCAATAGTTTCTTTCTTACACACACGTGATGGCTCATGTGGGTTCTGTCAAATAGCTTCGTGAGGTGACATAACCAGTCAAGTTGACAAATCTCACTTCAATCAGTAGAGAAGGTATTGAACAATGCTGTTGACATGGCGACACCATGTCGCACGGATGGCACATCCCCAAGGTCCTTCCGCATTGTCCCATCCACAACAGCCATCCCCTCGCCCTCATCCTCATCATAATTGACCACCCTCTACGGTCAAATGCAAGAACGTGCCCTATAGACGAAACACTCATCATCATCCTAGTGAACTCGGGACCATAGATCATTCTTCTCATACTTGAATATTGGTTGCTTCCGTGGTTTGTACCTATAACTCTAAACTGTATATCAGTTGTCGTACATGAAACAATTTCCACCAGACTGTGTATAGCTGGTACCAATACATTGCAAGCAGCATTTGACACTTGTGAACGAGAAATCAACTTCTGACACCATGGGTATATCTTTCGAGTTAACAATGACACTCAGTGTATGGAGATCTGCATGGGATTCCTGGAGGAGGGAGAGGGGAGAACGAAGGGCAGCCATTTCAGCGGTGAGCTTAGCCCTGATGACAAGCTGAGCGTTTGCCCGACGTTTCTCCTTTTCTGTCGTGCCCGAAGCGCTGGACGGCAAGCTCCTTTTCGCGCAGTGTGTGTTCGGCATCCATCCTGGCGGTGTGAGCCTGGAGAAGGATATGGAATTTGCGCTTTGCTGCGATGATCAGCCAAACAACCACAAACATCTTTCTCACCATGTCCAGCGACTCGGACTCGTTCTCTGACGGCGGTCCTGCACAACTGTCGACAAAATATGTCATCACAGACGCCCTCAAGGCTCCCCGGGCTACCACCTACACGGCCCAGGCCCTCTTTGACCAAATCATGAGCGGCGACATCGACCTCGATCCAGAGTACCAGCGAGGTCCTTCCTCTTTCTTCCTTTCTTTCTTTCCACTCACTCACTCAACAAAGACATTGTCTGGCCAGAGGCAAAACAGGTCGGCCTCATCGACTCCATTTTCCGCAACTTTTATATCCCTCCTGTCATCTTTGGTGCGCGCTCCCTCTCCCTTTCCCAACCATCTCTCATGTCTTTCCAGCCGTCAACGCTCACGAAGATGGCTCAGAGCACAGAATATGCATCGACGGCAAACAGCGCCTCACTTCAATATACCGCTTCATGCTTGGCCTGGTATCCTTTTTCCTCCTTACCTCTCCCACCCACTAATCCCGCCCATTAGATATACCGTGAGTTCATCCCCTCTCTCTTCTGCCCTATCACCTCATCCCACTCTTCCTCATCCCTCCCATTTCAGACCACGACCGGTGCGCCCCCTTCCTCCCCTCTTCCCCACCAACCCTCACTGCCGTCCCAGCAACTCCAATACCAAGTTATGGTACCAAGATCCTAAAACTCCCTCAAAATCATCTGCGCTCCTCCCTGAAAAGTACCGTCGTCTCTTTTCCAACAAACAAATCGTCTGCATCGAATACATGGACATCAACGACAGAGACGAGCGCGAAATCTTCCAGCGCGTCCAGCTCGGCATGGCCCTTACCCCCGCAGAAAAACTCGCCGTCATCAAATCCTGTCGCGCTGACTTTATCCGCCAACTCCAATCTACTTTTTTCAAAGATTCTTCCTCTCCCTTCACCACCCTCGCCTGGGACCGTTCCCGAGGTACCGATTTCCGCTGTCTTGCCACCATTCTCTGGTGTCTAGATCGTTTCAGACAGGGCCCCTCCTTCCTCGCCAATACAGGTAGCATCATCCAAATCGAGTCATGGCTCTCTGCCAAGCACCAATCCCTCTCTCCCCAATTCAAATCAGACGTTACCGCTGGTTTCTCCTTCCTAGAATCCATGCTTAATTCCAACGATCCCACCATCACAGCCCCCTTCAATGCCATCGAATGCGGCAAAGAGACGCGCCGTAGGCCAAAGGTCTCTCCCATTGAATTTATCTGCATTTCCCTTCTCGTCTGCATCTGGCACACGAGGTTGTCTGTCAAGAGCATGGCAGACGCCATCATCCGTATGCGAAAAGCCGTGAGGAGTGAACATGTGGACGTCAGAATGAATACGCGTGTGGGAGGGACCATGATTACCTTTATCAAGGAACAGGTCGTTGGTGACGACGACGCCGACGACGCCGACGCCGACTTTGATCAAGAAAAGCAGGCGAGCTCAAATGGGAAAAGTTCTCCCGTTGAGGTTTCTAGAAAGCGTAAACGAAGTGGGGTTGAAGCCGCAGATGTCCCTTTGGGCGGTCGTTTGGCTGAAATTAGGAGAATAACGCAACGATATCAAGAGCGTACGGATTAGCAAGGTGGCCAAGGTGGCCAGACATGTTGTCAGATTTGGACATTTCATTATAATACAGGAAGATATAGTTGATAATCTGTAAAAATAACAATTGCGTTACAATGATATTTACTAGTGCCAGGCCAAATGATTTATTCCAAAAACATGACTGCTCAGTTTTCACCTTTTCTCCAGCTGTCCAAAAGAATGTTACCTAAACGCAGAGGGGAGGCATGTTTTCTGCGGCAGTCTTTCAACAAAGCCCGATCGTCTATATTCTGAAGGTGCTCTATCCACCCATTTGGTGATTCCGTGTCAAATCGTTCTGCAATACTTCCGGACAATGAATGGCAAGTGAACGAAAGGAGAAGCTTGGACTTATCTTGTCTTTTTCATCCTCTGGGAGAAGGAAGGGCTTCTATTTCGGGTTTACCGACATTTGCTCACATCATCAACCGCTTTTCAAGACCCTTCCTAGGTAACGACCCTCGATCGACAAAGGATGTGTTTCCTCTTAGGTCAAGATGTCGACCCTTATTCCTAACCATTGCGAATGTATCCCTTTCTCCCCCACCGCGCTAACCCATTACTTCAGGAGCTTTCTATATGACTACACTACTACCCCCCCCGTTTACGGTGCTATCCGTGACAACGATAACGACATGCTCACGCTTCCCCCCTGGAGAAAGCAATGTTCCCGGAAAGTATTCCTGAAGCGATATCCGCTAGTCACCTCCGCATTCAAGAAACCCAAAGTGCGCAAACACACACGTTTTAGCCAAAAGTCGTTCGTTCGTGTCTATCGGAGGAGGAAGAAATGTTGTTGTTCAATACACTTGTGAAAGAGAGATGCATGCATTTCTCGACCAAGCTTGCTCGATCCTCTTCCTCTCATCGCTCATGAGTAATGGACAGATGCGACGAGCACGTTGTAGGTCGTGAAAGTGGTTCTGAAGAAGCCCGAGTTATTATTGTTAGACGGAAACTCCCATTCCACAACGTTTTTTTACATATGAAAAACCGTTAAGCTGGGGGGCTTGACACTGCAGCAAGCACGTCCTAATAACTCCTTCTCCTAAACACCAACTTCACCAATCTCTCTCTCTCTCGAAAAACCAACGCGTTATTCTTGGATCTTTGAGGATACACAAGATGAAACTTTTCCAGATTGGGTTACTCACGTCGCGTGTATGGTGCAGGGACGGTACTGTGAAGACAGGAACTAAAAATTCGATTCTTCCATTGATCAAACGTGATTTTCGGGTTTGATATGCGTGTATATGTGTGTGTGCAACTTTTGATACTTTTTCCATTCCTATCTCTTCAGGAGGAGGACAAACAAACAAACCTGTTCTCGATCTCGATCTTTCAGAATGTGTGTGTGTGTGAAATGTCAAGTACGGGTGAATCGTGTTTGTTTAAGCGTCTGGCAAAGTCCCTTTTTTTTTCCTCGTTTGTTTTTGTGATAAGGTTCTCGATAACATCAATTGGAAAATAAGACAAGGTGAACGGGTAGCATCTCCAAGACGCGCAAATAGTATACACGCGCGCGCGTGCTCCTCCCATCAGACTATGATTGACACCAGATTCTATTTTTTCACAAAATCAGGATCAGTGCAAAACAACACTACTACTACTACTCTCTCATACTTGGCGATCATCCACAATCTTACGTTTAAAAACATCTTTTTTTTACTTCCTTCACCTTCCGGCTACTGTGAGAATTATTCCAGATAGTTTCATTCTCCAACCATCGTAATCGTAAACGTATCCCCAACACCTCGTCTACGTAAAAAGAAAAAACTATCGGCGTCGTCGTCGTTTCTCCGATATTCGATGCGTTTCTCCTCGTTCCTCGTCGTCGGCGTCGTCGTCATTTCTGGGATGACGGGTGCCGTCCGTCAAGTTATAGAAAGAAACGGGTTTCGAAGATGGCGTTTTTCATTTTTCGTGCCTCTGCCTCTGTCTGTTTGGGGATTAGTCACCCTGCTTTGGGAGAAGAAGAAGAAGAATCGTCGTGTCAATGGCAAAAAGGAGCGTGGTCAGGGAGATGTTGGAAAATCTGGGTCCACCTACCTGGTCATTTCCAAAAAAAAAAAAAACGGATCCCATCCATCCATCCATCAAGTCCCTGAAAGAATTTGCATCAAAGAGGTTTAACAGACCACAGTACAGGTGGAACAACGGAAATCGTCTTTTTATTGATGCGTGCGTTTTTGGTAAGGTCAGTCATCACCACCACCCGGGTGGTGGTACTGTTGGATTTTTTTGGGGAAAAGCGGGATGATGGGGGAAGGTATGGTTGTGAAAAACCGCGAGAGAGGCAATTATATATCTCTCCTGTGTGGAACGATTTGGTCGTGAGGCAGGTTTAGTGGTGGTGATGATCACACACATTGGGAAGATGAAAAGTACCATGGATTGTTGTTGAGGTACTGAAAAGGATTAGGTTTACAGGGGGTGGGAAAAGGACAAAGTGGTCGTATGAAAAAAAAAGAGTTTGGATTTCGAAGAGGGTCTTGTTATTATTATTTTTTTGGGAATGTGTCATCGCAGGCATGTGTCATTCATTAAAGAGAGTAATCCCTTCCCAAAACCTCGCTCATCATCGACCAAAAAAAGGGTCTATTTGTTGGGGCCACCAGGTACAGGCAAAATAATTTGTTTGTTAAAAGTATATAGCTTGTGCTTCTCGATCATCCATTCCAACGTATCTTCTTCTGGTGGTGTCCTGATGAAGCACGAAATACGCGTTTGTTCACAGAAGTGTTTACCTTATGTATCTGGTCTGGTCTGGTCTTGGACAAGTTCAAGCACTCTGTAAAAAAAAAACCTCATGTATTTGACCCTAATCATTCTTTTCGGCCAATGATGACAAAAATTGGAGACAAAGTGATATCCATTTGAAAAATCCTTTCGCTGCGAGGCCGAAGGGTTTGGTTGATTGAGAGATGGAAGGAGATAGGTAGAAGAAAAAAAACGAGGATCGTCTAGGAGGAGGGAAGAAGAGGTGGGGTGTTTGCTCGTGATGTTCATGATGTTCATGATGAGTGGGGATGGTAGTGAGAGTGAGAGCGAACGTGAACGTGAACAGGATGCGTTTGAGAGAAGAGAAGTTAAAATGGGTTGGGAGCTAGTTACAAATTATCAAGAGGATGCATGACAAGTAAGAATCTCCAGACTTACAGTTTTTTTGGGCATCTGCTTTGCTTGGTCAGATTCCAAAATAGTGTACATGCTCAATCGTTGTTTTTTCATTCCTAATTTATGTTGCCAGAGCCGAGAGATCTTTGGCCCAGCAACTGGGACTAGTGGTTTCAACCACCAATGATGAGATTGTCGTACAAAGTCTCCTGTTGTCGTGTATCAATGTAGGAGACAAATACCTTTGATTACTTAATTAGCGCATGTCATAAAATTGTCTAGTGTAATTCATTTTTCTTCGGACCTCGCATCTACCTACCACGCATTACATATACCACAAGATATTTACGAAACCTGTCTGCAAGCTTCCAAAAACCGAAGCAGCAGGTGAAACCATCATACGGTGATTAAATGAAATCAATCTCTTGAGTTTGCAACAAAAAGGTTTTTACAAGAGTGGTAAACTGAACAACTTGAAATCCTCAAAAGTATGTCTCCCCTTGTCCAAACTCTTTCGATCCCCTCACTTGTTGCTCCTGCTTTTTACCTGACGCGATCACGATACTAACATTTTTTTGACGAACTGATGTAGTCGGTTTTGATGATGGAGACCTGTGTGATCTTGGAGGAATTTTCATAAGCGCGACAATATCGGAGAACATATGGATCTTACGAAGTGAGCCACTATTTTGTCGAGTAGGAAGCCAGTTTTCGTTGTTGAATCGTGGTTGGTATTGTTGTTGAGTTGGAATGCGTGAAAGATTTCTTTGTTGATGGTTCTTGTGTTATCACAGAAGAAGGGGGAAGAGTTGTATTTTCTTCGTTGTTGTCCTTGCTCTAAGAGATAAAGGGTACTTCCCGATTCTTGTTCCAGTGTTCTTGTTCTCTGCACTGAATCTATTGAAATGTGATTATGACAAGTTGTACCACGGTATAGAAAGTGACAGGACACTATAGCGTGATAGCTAACCAGGAATATATGGGAGAGTGGCCGTTTTCTGGAGATCGGCAGCAGAGGGAACACTAATTGGAGGAATGATAATGTTGATCAAAATCCATAGCCCAGCGAACTCTGAAGCGAGTCTTCGCCAAGAACTACAAACCTGTCCTGACAGTAGCGTGCCCCTCAATTACACATGACAGCATTATGACAGCATTGTAAGCCATCGGAAGACAATGTTTGAGAATCTTCGAAGGAATTCAAAGTGGAGCCTGCACGTAGGAGCAATGCAGGTACATAGAAATTTGAGCTGCGCACCCTCATCTGATTCAACAAAAACCACTGGCTAGCCGGAGCTGAGATATCTGCTCTTCCACAGCTTTGGACTTCCTGTCATGCTCCTCTATTTGGGCTTGAATCTTGGTGACTGTAGGAGAATATATGTATTGTGCAGTGTATCATTCAAGATGCTATGCAACTGGAACTGAGATCCAGAGACGAAGTTAGTCACTAAGTATATTGAGATAATTGAAGAAATAGAATGTGCACCTGAGATCCAGAGACAAAGACTGAATCTCAGGGGTACAGAGTAGCTACCTAAATACCAGATTGTAAGTATGCACATATTTACTGTAGAATGTAGAAACTCCAACACAGTGGAGTACTCGTAACAAGGTAAAACTAGAAAATGAATAAGCGGATGATCGAGAAAATTATTGGGGACATAGCGGCTGTTGCGACGCTCCTAACTATGGTCCGTCAAAGTGACACAAAAGAAATGAACCCAGCCAGTGTGACTGCTGCTCCCCGCCTTATTTGTCCGCATTGAGTTCTTTGCGACAAACAACCGCGAGGTACCCAATTAGTCATTTCTTGAGTGTTTAATCAACGTCAAGTTGAGTTCGAGCTGTTGGAGGAGTGTTTTGTTACGAGTTATGGAGGAGGGAGTAAAGAATGACCGCAGAGTTAATAGGACTCGTGTCCCCAAAGATGAGATTGAACGGCGGTAGAAGGCATGAATATGAAAGAAAGACCTGGGTCACTGTAACTAACTGCAACCAGGTTGACACGTCGTCCTCAGCAAATTCATTGGCTGCTGAGCATGCATGCCATCTTCAGAACGGCTGGGCATGGCCGTTGAGACCTTTCACGAAGCACAGTCATCCATGGGTCCTGGGACTCTCACTTTCAGGTATGATATGCGAACATTGATGGGAGCTTTGATGCTTCATATTTCAAAGGTCAAGACAAGCCTGGATAGCGCAGACGGGAAATGTCTGTTGGTCCTACTAGGTTATCATGACACGAGTAGATGTTGGCCCGGTTTGACTTTTTGCCACTGATAAACAGTCAAAGTCCCGTTTTGTTGACGAGGTTTGCATCATCAACTAATAGGTTCGTGGAGCATATGGCTCATGACCCTATGGCCAAGACCATGACACAACACTAAGGATCCACCTGTGTCGAATGGTACATTTCGAGACCGGCTCGGAACTCCCTCAAATAGCCGGGACCGTCGTTAATTTGATTTCATCTTCATTCCATCACGAAAAATTCTTATCAGTCATCGCAATAAGTTTTCGTAAGATATAAGAGCATACTCACATCTCGCTGAAGTTCGACTCATTTCGTTCGGACTTCAGGTGTGTATTTAGATAGTTCTTTTTCTTTATAGTTAATATAATTGACTCACTTCGTTCGGACTTCAGGCTCTTGCCTGTTGACAGTTGAGATTCAACCACACACCTTCGTTATTGCCCTGCTACCTCTTGAGAACCTGGCCCTATTTCGTACCATGCGCAACTAGACTGAAAAATATATAAAAATTCAAAATAGTACACCAATCACAACTCACACCTGAAATGATGGCAGACCATTCGACAGCCACTACGACATGGGGTGTCTCAGACACAAAAAGTGAATGATGCAAATTAAACAAGCTCAACTCAATGCAGAATACGACTGCGCAGTTCAAGATCAAATGTGTCTTGTACCCGCTCACTGTTGAGTTGACGGCGAGGTAAGGCAATCAACGGGGGGAGAGAGCTCATGAACAATAAGACATAGCTAATTTTTTTGGTATAGTATTCGATATTCCAACACTCACTCACTATTCATCATGCATATGACTGGTCTTGGCTGCGTATTCGTCGGCCAATACTCTCCATACTCGAGCTCGATAGCGAGCCGAACCGTCTCTTCTTTGGTAGCATTGACGGTGTCTTACATGTTCAATATCTAGACGAGACTTCCGCATTTATTACATTGTGTTTCAGAAGCTCTTCATGAACCACTGTCACAAGTTGTCGGTGTCAAGCGCTGTAACTCATGAATTTGTTGGTCCGGATGACGGGATTGTACATCTGACTCAAGGCACCCTGACGTTCTTGGGTTCTAATTAGGGTCTCTTTTGCCCCTTCCTTCCCTCTGCATCAACCGTCTGTCCTCCACTTGCCACCCTCCTTGTCACACCTGGTATTAGATGAGAAGGCATGTGGACAGCCCCAAAGAAGATAGCAAGGCCTCATAATGGCCTCATAATTTGATTGGGAGAATTGGACGGTCTGGTATGTCGTGATTATTTCATCTCAGAGAACATCCTGATAGACCTGATACTCCTCGGACACTGCTAGCGCTCTGTCACGATTACACTGAGTATCATTGTTATTATCAACTGGAAAGATATACCCTCTCGCCGCTTGTCACATTTCAGTCACAATATGCCCTAGACCCAGATATTCATGTACTGCTTATATGTCGCGAAATGACATCCTTGTTATGGAATGACATCGAGTTGTCTTGGAAACTCCATTTGCTGGAGCATTTGTTTCAGATATTTACATATAAATATGGGATTGTAGTTACATTTTTAATTAAGTCTTTCTGTCTTTCCCTCTTTTCCCCTCCGCTCAATTTATTTTGCTGCGTTATTACATCGACCCTGACTCCACTCAAAATGGTGCCTGGAACAGCCCATCGATCTGTGGGGTGTGATTCCCCCACGTTTTCATAAAAGGCCAACTGAAAGGGAACTATCGACATCAACTTTCCCCTGCTCTCTATTCACGACTACGACTGTCTTTCTTCATCTCGAGCAGCTCTTCAGCTAGCACAGATCATGTCCTACCTGGCCAACATCAAGACACAATTTGGTGTTTGTCACTTCTTCTTTCACTGTCATACCTACTAATTAACTGCCATGACATGTTGGGGTCTTTATCTTGAGTCCAGACCATGACTCCAAAATTTACCAAGTTCCATATATGATGACATGATCTAGCATCAAGGGCTTGTGAATACGGTTTCCTGCATCTGTTGCAAGTGAGAATCTTCCATTTGGAACAGGTGTAGGAGGCAGTTATTCACAAGACCAAATGACATTATCATTTCTTATTTCACAATAGTCTAATTTTCGAATCCTAGTATATCTTGAACCCATTTTTTCAACGATTGGATGCAGATTGATTCATTTTATACTTTTTAAATATTTTATAAGAGTGTTGTCTGTAATCTTCAAGTTTATTTTACAAGGAGTATGATCAGGATGGTGAGCTTGAATATAGCAAAAAAAAAAGGGGGGGGCAATAGTCCATTTGCCGGTTGTAGACATCTAATACTTGAGGGAAACTCTCCTTCCACCAGGCGACTTTCTCTCTCTCTCCAAAAATAAGATTCTATGGTGATAATTACTCTAACGATGACATGCCCGCCATGACAATTCCAAAGACAAGACCCTCTCGAAATCCAAACCCTCTCGAAATCCAAACCCTGTTTTTCATACGACTACTTGTCCCTTTCCACCCTGTAACCTAAATCTCTTCAATCCCTCAGCAACACTCCAAGGCACTTCATCTTCCCAATGTGTGATCACCACCACTACCTGCTCATGACCGAGTCGTCCACGGAGATATTGCCTCGCGGCTTTCACCATACCTCCCGTCATCCCGCTCCAAACTTCATCCAACAATACCACCGGTGGTTGACCTACCAGCGCACGCATCAATAAGACGATCCGTTGTTCACCTGTACTGAGGTCTGTAAACCTCTTTGATGCGAATTCTTGTAGGACTTGATGATGGGATCCGTTTTTTGGAGATGACCAGGCAGGTGGGCCCAGATTTTCCAACATCTCCTGAACACGCGCCTTTTGCCATTGACGCGACGATTCTTCTTCTTCTTCTCCCAAAGCAGGATGACTATCCCCAAACAGAGGCACGAAAACGCCATCGAAACCCGTTTCTATAGCTTGACGCACCGTCATCCCAGGATGACGACGAGGAAACGCATCGAATAGTTCAGGAGAGACGACGCCAATAGTTTTACGTAGATGAGGTGTCGGGATACGTTTGCGATGGTTGAGAGTGAATTGACTGGAATGATAATAAGTCGCGGTAGCGGAAGGTGAAGGAAGTAAAAGATGTTTTTGAATGTAAGATTGTGGATGATCGCCAAGTATGAGAGAGAGTAGTGTTGTTTTGCCTGATCCTGATTTGAATAGAATCTGTCATAGTCTGACGGAATAGTAGAGAAGCGAACGAGCGCACCATTTGCGCCTTGGAGATGCCACCGTTCACCTTGTCTTATTTTCCAATTGATGTTGTCGAGAACCTATCACAGAAACAATGAGGAAAAATCAAAGAAGAAACTTGCCAGACGCTTACAACACGATCACCATACTTGACGTTCACATTCTGGAGGTCGAGAACAGGCTGTCCTCCTAGAGATAGAGATAGGATGGAAGTCAAAGTTGCACACGCATCAACCGAATCACGTTTGATCAATGGAAGAATCGAATTTTTAGTTCCTGTCTTCACAGTACCGTCCTGCACCAACGCGACGTGAGTGACCCAATCTGGAATTTCATCTTGTGTCCTCAATCCAAGAATAACGCGTGGTTTTCGGGATTGGTGAAGTTGGTGTAGGAGAAGGAGGAGTTTAGGACGTGCCGCAGTGTCAAGCCCAGCTTACCGGTTTTTCATATGTAAACGTGTGGGATGGGAGTGTTTTTTGTTAAAAAAAAACGTACTGAGAGGTTCGTCTAACAATAATAACTCGGGCTTCTTCAGAACCGCTTTCACGATACGTGCTCGTCGCATCTGTCCGTTACTCAGGGCGATGAGAGGAAGGTCGAGCAGCTGGTCGAGATGCATCTCTTTCACAAGTGTATTGAACAGCATTTCTTCCTCCTCCGATAGACGAACGACTTGGCTAAACGTGTGTTTGTGCACTTTGGGTTTCTCGAGTGCGGAGGTGGCTAGAGGATTGGGCTTTGCTTCAGGAATACTTTCTGGGAACATGCTTTCTCGGAGCGTGAGCATGTCGTTGTCGCGGATAGCACCGTAGCGGGTAGTGTAGTCATAGAAAGCTCCTCCTGAAGTATGGGTAGCGCGGTGGGAGAAGGATACATTCGCAATGGTAGAATAAGGGTCGACGTCTTGACCTAGAAAAGGAAATATCCTTTGTCGAGGGTCGCTCGTTGAGACACGCAGGTGACCTAAGAGGGTCTTGAAGCAGTGATGATGTGAGTGAGGAAATGTCAAGGGAAATGTCGGCGTACCCGAAATAGAGCCCTTTTCCCTCCTTCTCCAGAGGATGAAGACAGGATAGTCCAGGCTTCTCCTTCGTTCACTTGCCATTCAACGTCCCGAAGTATTGGAGAACGATTTGACGGATCACCAAATGGGTGGATAGAGGATCTTGGAATATAGACGATCGGCTTTGTTGAAAGACTGCGCAGAAACATACCCCCTCTGGGTTTAGTTAACATTCTTTTGGAGAGCTGGAGCAAAGGTGAGAACTGAACATTTATGTTTTGGAATAAATCATTTACAAATGACTGGCGCTGTAGTAAATATCATTGATTTTTATAACGCAATTGTTATTTTTACAAATATTTTCAATTATCTTCCTGTATCATAATGAAATGAGGTTTTCATCCAGGCCTCCAGCCTGGCTTGATCCCTCTACTATTTCTGTGTTTTGAACTTTGTGGTGAAGTCAGTCTGCTACCCTCCCTTCCTACAACAGTCTGTGAGGTTAAAGTTTGTTTACTTTCTGTAATATTGTGTTATTATTGAGTTTGTGTTGTAGTCAGTCTGCTATACTACTTTCCTACAGCAGTCTGTGAGGGTTGTTTTTCTAACCTATTTCTTCATCTCTCAAATCATTAGAAATCAATCTCAAGTCCATTGTTAGATACATATACAATCTATAATCTAATGTTATTGAATACTTCTTTATAAACTACATTGAGTGTTCTTCTACTCTCTTGGCTCTGCTCTGGAAGAAGTACTGAGATGTTCAGAGGTGAAGTACATCTTGAAAAGGCCATATAAAGTTGTCCATGGGAGAACACTGATGTTTGCAAATTAATCCCCATATGCTCCACTGACTGTCCTTGAGACTTATTGATGGTCATAGCAAAGGTGTAACAGTTTGTCTTTGTTCTATGATGGAATAGTGACATAGTAGGTGGAGGAACACTTGAGGTGATGACATAGCAGTGAGAGGAAGACATGAGTCAATGACGTAGTGTAGAATGGAGGCTACGAAGTATATATAAGTAGTTAGTAAGGGTGATAGAACCCTAGTTTTGTCCTGGTTAATAAATTCCTTTCCAACTC